>Ga0193726_1000589_pt1 | contig 36882 bp, 34 predicted proteins | sample H2c1metaG_FD_144928 | JGI IMG/M metagenome (GOLD analysis project Ga0193726, IMG submission 144928) | Soil microbial communities from a riparian zone of the East river system, Colorado, United States - H2c1 | ecosystem: Environmental > Terrestrial > Soil > Riparian zone | place: USA: East River... | reverse complement strand
ACTTCGATGTCCGAAGCCCCGCCCGGAGCGGCAGCTCTAGCGGTCTGCTCCGCCGAGCGAAGATCGCCGCGCTCCAGCGCCTGCCAGCCCTCGGCGAGATGCTTCTGCTGTTGTTCGGCTTTCCCCATGGGTGACTAGGGATGGATAATAAAGCTCTGACGAGGTGTCGAGTGACCGGCAAGTATCGCACACAACACTTCCTCTTCCACTGATGGCCACCGAAAACCTCGACGCGATCGTCGTCGGCGCAGGCGTCGTCGGCCTTGCGGCTGCACGGATCCTCGCGACGACCGGCCGCGAAGTCGTCATATTGGAAAAGGAGAGCGCGATCGGCACCGTCACGAGCTCACGGAACAGCGAGGTGATACACGCCGGAATCTACTATTCGCCCGGTTCGCTCAAAGCCGAGTTGTGCGTCGCCGGCCGGCTCGCGCTCTACCCCTATCTCGCCGAGCGCGGAATTGCGCACCGGCGCTGCGGCAAGCTGATCGTCGCCGGCGATTCGCAGCAGATCGCGGGACTTGAAAAGCTCCACGCGCAGGCGAAGCTCAACGGCGTCGCCGATTTACGCATGCTCACGGAGCGCGAAGCACGCAAGCTCGAGCCGGAGCTCGCCTGCGTGGCGGCGCTGGAGTCGCCCTCGACGGGTATCGTGGACAGCCACGCGTTCATGCTCGCGCTGCGCGGCGAAGCCGAGGACCACGGCGCGGCCTTCGCGCTGCGCAGCCCTTTGCTCGGCGGGCGTGTCACGCGCGGCGGAATCGAGCTCGAAGTCGGTGGCGTAGAACCGATGCGCCTCTCCGCCCGTTCCGTGGTGAACTGCGCGGGCCTCCATGCGCAAGAGGTCGCGCGCAGCATCGAGGGATTTCCCGTCGAGCGGATTCCGCCCACTTTCTACTGCAAGGGCAACTATTTCAGCCTTTCGGGCCGCTCGCCTTTCTCCAGGCTCGTTTATCCCGCGCCCGAGTCAGCCGGCCTCGGAGTGCATCTCACCCTCGATCTGGCCGGCCAGGCGCGCTTCGGCCCGGACGTCGAATGGATCGAGAGCGTCGACTATGACGTCGACCCGCGCCGAGCTAACGTGTTTTACGACGCGATACGCCGCTACTGGCCGGGCCTGAAGGACGGCAGCCTGCAACCCGCGTATTGCGGAATCCGGCCGAAGATCCAGTCGCGGAGCGAGCCGGCGCGGGATTTCCTCATTCAAGGGCCGGAAGAACACGGCGTTGCCGGGCTCGTCAACCTCTTTGGAATCGAGTCCCCCGGCCTGACCGCCGCGCTCGCGATCGGCGATCGCGTGCGGAGGCTGCTGGATCACTGAGACGCGCGGGGAAACGAAACTCCTTGCGCTATCATTGACGCCGATGCCCGCTTCGCCGATCTACACCACGCACGCGATCCGCAAACTCGAAACGCTCGTGCCGGGCGGCCTGATGGAACGAGCCGGCGCGGCGGCGGCCGAATTCGCGCGTGGACTCTGCGGCGACACCGCGAAGGCGGTCCTGGTCGTCGCCGGACCCGGCAACAACGGCGGCGACGCCTTCGAAGTCGCGGCGCATCTCAAGCGCTGGTTCTTTCGCGTCAGTGTCGTTTTCTCGGGTCAACGCGACCCCTTGCCCAAGGACGCGCGTGCGGCACTCGGCAAATGGGAGGCGACCGGCGGAATCCTGCTCGACGCCATCCCGCCAGACGAACGTTTCGATCTCGCAGTCGACGGTCTGTTCGGCACCGGCCTCAAGCGTCCGCTCGCAGGAACGCACGCCGCGATCGTGGAAACGCTCAACGCACTCGGCGTCCCGATTCTTTCGCTCGACATTCCAAGCGGAATCAACGCCGATACGGGCGCCGTCATGGGCCAGGCCGTGCGCGCGAGCCACACCATCACGTTCATCGCGCATAAACCCGGACTCTTGACCCTGGACGGCCCGGATCATTGCGGCGAATTGAAACTCGATACCCTCGGGCTCGATCCGGTCCGGCTGCTCGAGCCGGAGGGAACGCTCCTCGACGCGGACGTCCTGAAAACCGCGATCGCGCCGCGGCCGAGGAACTTCCACAAGGGCAAAGCAGGCAGCGTCGCCGTGCTGGGCGGCGCGGCGGGTATGGTGGGAGCCGCCCTCATCGCCGGTCGCGCGGCCCTCAAGTGCGGCGCCGGACGCGTCTATCTCGGGCTGATGACGCCGCGTCCTCCCTACGTCGACTACGCGCAGCCTGAGTTGATGCTGCGCAAGCCCGCAGGCGTCCTCGAAAAGGGCCTGGTCGACGTCCTGGTCGCGGGGACGGGAATGGGCAAATCGGACTCGGCGCGCAAGCTCCTTCGCGCCGCACTCGCTTCGCCGGTTACTATCGTTCTCGACGCAGACGCGCTCAATCTGATCGCCGCGCACCGGATCCTCGCCTCGGCGCTCGGCAAGCGCACCGGGGCGACCCTCATGACGCCCCACCCCGCCGAAGCCGCACGCCTGCTGGGAGAAACGACGCGCGAGGTGCAGGCCGACCGCGTCGCCGCGGCGAGGGCTATCGCAAAGCGATATCGAAGCCTGGTCGTGCTGAAGGGCAACGGCAGCGTGATCGCGACGCCGGACGGAAAATTCTGGATCAACCCTTCGGGCAATCCGGGCATGGCCTCGGCCGGCATGGGCGACGCCCTGAGCGGCATGATCGCAGCTCTGTGCGCCCAGGGCGCCGACCCCTTGCAAGCCCTTCTCGCCGGGACCTATCTGCACGGCGCCGCCGCCGACGCGCTCGTCGCGGCCGGCGGCGGCCCGCTCGGCATCACTGCGAGCGAAGTCATCGACAGCGCGCGGGCCTTGATCAACAAAACCCGCTAGCTTCAACGCCGCGACACGCGGCCTCTTACGAAAGAAAAATCACCATGATCCACCGGCTGATCGACGCGACCGCGTTCCTCGCAAAAGCCTGGAAGCTCGCCTCCCCGTATTGGTATTCCGAAGAGCGCTGGCGCGCGCGCGGGCTGCTCGCCGCGATTCTCGTCCTGACTCTGGGCAGCGTCTACCTCAGCGTGTTGTTCAACTACTGGAATCGCGAGTGGTTCAACGCCCTCCAGGAGAAGAACTACGCCGACTTCAGCGCCTTGCTGCTGTATTTCTGTTTCCTTGCAGCCATTTTTGTCTCTACCGCTGTATACAAGATCTATCTGAGGCAGGCGCTGGAAATGCGCTGGCGGGCGTGGCTCACCAAGCAATACGTCGGCGCGTGGCTCGGCAAGCAGGTCTACTACCGGCTCGAGCTCTCCAACCGCGGCACCGACAACCCCGACCAGCGGATCGCCGAAGACTTGCGGCTGTTTACCAACGGCACGCTGGCTCTCGGGCTGGACCTGATCACCTCGGTCGTGACCCTGGTGTCTTTCGTCATCATCCTGTGGAACGTATCCGGACCGCTCAGCTTCACGGTAGGCGGAATCGAAGTCGCGATTCCGGGGTACATGGTCTGGGCGGCGGTGATCTACGCGATCGCCGCGAGCGTGCTAACCCACTATGTCGGCCGCTCGCTGATCGGCATCAACTTCCAGAAGGAACGATTGGAAGCCGATTTCCGTTTCAGCATGGTGCGGCTGCGCGAGAACGCCGAAGGCGTGGCGCTCTACAAGGGTGAGGCGCCGGAGCGGACAGGATTGCTCGGCCGCTTCGAGCGCGTGCGCGCCAACTGGTGGGAGCTGATGCGCCTCACCAAGCGCCTCACCTACTTCACCGCCGGCTACGCCCAAGCGGCAGTCGTGTTCCCGTTCGTCGTCGCGGCGCCGCGCTTCTTCAGCGGCACGCTCACGCTCGGCGGCCTCACTCAGATCGCGGATGCCTTCGGCCAGGTGCAGGACGCGCTGTCGTGGTTCGTCTCCAACTACGCCGGAATCGCGAGCTGGAAGGCGAGCGTGGACCGTCTGCTCACTTTCAAGCAGGCGCTGGCTCAGGCTTCGGCTGATGCGGAAAAATCCGAGGGCATCCAGGTCCAGCCCGAACCGGGAGAAGCCTTGCGCGCGGAAAACCTGGACCTCGCGCTGCCCGGCGTCGACGGGAAAGCAGGAAGGCTGATCGTTGCGGGCGCCTCGCTCGATATTCAGCCCGGCTCCCGCGTCCTGCTCACCGGCCCCTCGGGCAGCGGCAAGAGCACGCTGTTTCGCGCTCTCGCCGGCATATGGCCTTTCGGCAAGGGACTGGTGCGCGTTCCCGCGGGCGCGCGTTTCCTGTTCCTGCCGCAAAAGCCCTACATACCTATCGCGAGCCTGCGCGATGCAGTGTGTTTCCCGGCGGCATCGAACGCGTTCAGCGACGAGGAAATACGGGAGGCGCTGCGAGCCTGCAAGCTCGATGCGTTCGCCGAACGGCTGGACGAGCTGCAGAACTGGTCGATGTCGATGAGCTCAGGCGAGCAGCAGCGCCTCGCGATCGCCCGGGCGCTGCTCAACAAGCCTGATTGGCTGTTCCTCGACGAAGCCACCGCCTCGCTCGATGAGCCGACCGAGGCCTTAATCTACGGAACGATTCGCGAGCGCCTGCCGCGCACCACGCTGGTGAGCATCGCTCACCGACCTGCGGTCGCCGCCTTCCATCAGACCCGCTACGCGCTGGAGGTCTCGGGCGAACGTATGCGGCTGGTGTCCGCGTAAGGCCGGGAGCACGACGCCGTTCAGAATCGAAACCCGAGCTTCGCGCCGTAGCTGGTCGCATCGCCGGTTCGATCTCCCTCGAATGCGAGATTCACCACACCGAAGTTGAGATTGACCCCGACAAATACCTTGTTCAGCGAAAACGTTTCCTTCGACGGTGGTGTGCCGGTGGAAATGTCCTTGGGCGTGCTCGCGACCCACACCTTGCCGATTCCGGCGTAAGGAGTAAACATCAGAAAACCCTTCGAGATCGACAGGTCGAGGCCCTTGGTGTTGAAGTCGAGCTGGTCCACTCCCGTGAGCTTGGTGTAGCTCCCGCGAATGCCGATGGCGGGCATGGTCGCTCCGCCCGACACGATCGCGTAGCGCAGTTCGCCACCCCACAGCCGGACGTTGGTGCCGGGAACCTCGCCCCACATGACGCCGACGTCCAGATCGAGCGGCAGACCCTTGTTGAATCTCAGCGACGGCACGGCGACGGTCGATTGGTCTCCGGCCCCAGCGTCGTTGAACGCGCCACTGTTCTTGATTTTTGTCGCGGTGGCCGCAAGGCCCATGTCAAAGCCGGTAATCCCGAGCGGCGCGGTGGGCGTCAGGGGCTTGTACGACAGCGCGGCGCCCAAGTCTTCAGAAAGACCGCGAAATTCGGCTTGAGGGAGATTACCGAGGTTATTGATATCTTTCGCGAACGCGGGCAGCGATGCCGCGGCAAGAAATGCGACTGCAAGACCGTGCTTCAAGGGCATCTTGATCTCCAGGGCAAAGTGGTAGTGGCGGTGAATCTAGCACATCGATATGGGAAATAAACCGAGGCTTGCGGAAACTGAGAAATAATACCGACGTTGACGGCGAATCAAGACGACGGAAGCGCACTTACCGCGAACCGCCGACGAGCGCGTCGTAGGCGCCTCTTGAAAATCCCTGGAGCTTCTGCCCTTTCCATACCAGGACCGGGACGCCTCGCCCGCTCCCGGATTCGACGTAGGCGCGCATTCCATCCGCGGTGTCGATGTCGTATTCCTGATAGCGAACCTTCTTTTCCGCGAGATAGGCCTTGGCCTGCCTGCAATAGCCGCACCATTGCGCTGTGAAAAGTGTCGGGAGCACAAAATCGCGCGGTCTGGCTCCCTCCGCCAGGCGTTTTTTCATGCTCTTCTCCAGTTCGTCCCGGTATCGAAGCGCCGACTCGGGCATCGGTGTCGAAGGCAGATTGGAGAAAGTGAGAGTCTTTGCCGCCTTGCCGGCGGGTGGATCCTGGCTGTAGACGGTCCTGCCGTCCGGGCCAACGGATTTGTACACGGTGTCGGCCTGCGACATTCCGAAGCCCGCGAAGAACGCGATGAAGATGACCTTGCGCATGGGAATTTTCGGCATCAGGCGGCCTTGCGCCTGGCGTTCGCCTCGGGATAGGGATACATGATATTGAGCGCCACGCTGTGGCCCGCGCTCTGGACGATGCGCACATGCTCGCGTCTGAGCTCCCGCGCGTGGCGGCAGCCGCAGGAGTGCGCGATCATGTCGATCTCCTTGTTCATGCCCATCGCATAGTTGGCGACGCGCTGGTGCTTTTCTTCGACCACCAGCCCGCGTTGCAGGCGGTGGTTGTGCGTCGTCACGCCCGTGGGGCAGGTGTTCTGGTGGCAGCGCAGCGCCTGGATGCAGCCCAGCGAGAACATGAAGCCGCGCGCGGTATTGACGAAATCGGCGCCGGCGCAAAGCGCCCACGCCGCCTTGGCGGAGGTGACGAGCCTGCCCGCCGCGATCACGCGCACGCGGCTGCGCAGTCCGGACTCGATCAGCGAGTCGATGACGCGCGGCAGAGCTTCGGCTATCGGCAGCGCCATGTGATCCATGAGCGCCTGGGGTGCGGCGCCGGATCCGCCCTCGCCGCCGTCGATGGCAAGGAAATCCGGTGCGTACTCCGGGCCGCGGCGGTTCACCGCGTCGCACATCTCGTTCATGAACTGCCAGCCGCCGATCGCGGTCTTGACCCCCACGGGCTTGCCGGTGAGATCACGGATGAAGGCGATCTTGTCGAGCAGCTGATCGACGTTGGCGACATCGCGATGGCGGTTGGGGCTGATGGAATCCTGGTGAGCCGGGATGTGGCGGATCGCCGCGATCTGCTCGGTGACCTTGGCCGCCGGCAGCACTCCGCCTTTGCCTGGCTTGGCACCCTGCGAAAGCTTGATCTCGAAAGCCTTCACCTGCGGATGCGCGGCAAGCTCTCTTGCCCGCTCCGGAGAAAATTTTCCGTCGCTGTCGCGAACGCCGTAATTGGCAGTGCCGATTTGCATGATGACGTCGCAGTCGCCCTCGAGGTGAAAAGGCGAAAGGCCGCCCTCGCCCGTGTCCATCCAGCAACCGGCGAGCGCCGCGCCGCGCGACAGCGCGCGCACCGCCGGCTCCGAAATCGCACCGAAACTCATGCCGCTGATGTTGACGACGGATTTTGCGGTGAAAGGCTGCGTGCAGTAACCATCGCCGATCGCGAGCGGCGGGGTCGGCAGGCGTTCCTCCTCCAATACCGGATACGGATGGTTGACGAACAGGATCGAACCCGGCTCGTTGGTGTTGTTGGTCGAGCCGAATCCGATCATGCCGCCCTCGGCCTTGGCCAGGCGGTAGACCCAGCCGCGAGTGGCGCGATTGAAAGGCAGCTCTTCGCGGTCGTTCATGAAAAAGTATTGCCGGAAGTACTCGCCCTGCTTCTCGAAGAAATAGCGCAGGTGCCCGACGACCGGGAAGTTGCGCAGCACGGTATGTTTTTTCTGGGTGACGTCCTGGATGAAGACGATCACCAGAAAAGCGAGCAGGGCGAAGCCGACCAGGGTGCCGAGGCCGTACGAGACTATGCCAAGCATGCCGGACACGCTTCCTCCCCTTCAGCAGTTTGCGCGGATCGCGTTGCGCGGACCGCGTTCAATGATAGGCGAAAACACTCGGCGGCGCTTTCGCCAACAACCGTCAGGGCAGGATGCGCAGGATCACCGATTCCGGGTCGTCGGCTACGCGGTTTTGAACCTCGGCGTCGGTGGCCGGGCGCACATCGACCACGGTGCAGGAAAATTTGAGTGCCATGCCGGCGAACGGATGGTTGGCATCGAGCACCACCTTGTCCTCGGCGATGTCGGTGACCGTGAAGACTAGGTCTTCGCCGCCGCCCGCTGCGTCGCCCACTGCATCCCCTTCGAAGCGCATTCCGGTCTCCAGTATTTCTGGGAAGCGGCTGCGCGGTTCGACCCGGAGGAGGTTCTCGTCATAGTCGCCGAAGGCCTCTTCGGGTTCGAGCCGCACCTCGACCCTGTCCTTGACCGCTTTGCCCTCGAGCGCGGCTTCCACGACCGGAAATATGTTGCCGTAGCCGCCGTGCAAATACTGCAGGGGCTCCCCGGAGCGCTGAAGGGAGCTGCCCCAGATGTCGGACAGATCGACATCGAGCGAGACAACCGTATTTTTCGCGATGCGCAAGAAGGTCGTAAAAGCCGGCGTTCCGGCTAGCGCAGCGATTTGACCAGGTTCAGCACTTCGGCCGCGTGGCCGCGCGCGTTCACGCCATGGAATGCGTGCCTCACGGTGCCCCGCTTGTCGATGATGAACGTCGAGCGCCTGATGCAGGACTTCTTGCATCCATTGGCCTCCTTCTCGTGCACGACGCCGTATTTCCTGCACACTTCGCTCTCGGTGTCGGCGAGCAGCCGGATGGAAACGCCGTGCTGGTCCCGGAAACCGGCGTGGCAGAGACAATCGTCCGGGCTCACTCCGATCACCACGCAGTCGTGCCGGGAAAATTCTTCCTCGTGATCCGAGAAATCGGTGGCCTCCAGGGTGCAGCTCGGAGTGCCGTCCTTGGGATAAAAATAAAGCACGACGTTTTTCTTGCCGCGGAACTGCGCGAGGTCCACCGTTTCCATATCCGCGTCGGGAAGCGAGAAAAGCGGCGCCAGCTGCCCTGCTTGCAAAACGTCAAGCGGGCGTTCGGTGGTGAGCGATGCTTGGATTGCGCTTGCCAAGTTTTCCTCGCCGGGTTCGAGGCATCAACAGACTATAATCGCGGCGATGAGAATGCAACTGCTGGGTGGGCTGAGCGGAAAAACATTTTTGTCACAATTCTGGCAGAAGAAGCCGCTGCTGATCCGCAATGCGATCAGCAACTTTAAAGGCGTGGTGCAAGCGCCTGAATTATTTGCGCTGTCGTCCAGGGACGACATCGAATCGCGACTGGTATGTCGCCGCCGCGGCGGATGGCACATGCAGCAGGGACCTTTCTCACGCACCCAGATCGCGCGCCTGCCGAAGTCCGGATGGACGCTTTTGGTGCAAGGCCTGAATCTCGAGCTGCCCGAGGCGGACGCCTTGCTGCGGCGCTTTCGCTTCCTGCCTTACGCGCGGCTGGACGACGTGATGGTGAGCTACGCCGTCGCAGGCGGCGGAGTCGGGCCGCACTTCGATTCCTACGACGTGTTTCTCCTGCAAGGTGCGGGGCGGCGCAGGTGGAGTATCGGCAGGCCGCGCAAGCCGGAGCTCGACCCGAAGGCGCCGCTGAAGATCCTGCGCAACTTCCGCCCGGAGAAGGAGTGGCTCCTCGAGCCGGGAGACATGCTCTATCTGCCTCCCGGCTGGGCCCACGACGGCGTTGCGCTGGAACCCTGCTTCACCTATTCGATCGGTTTCCGCGCCCCATCGCTCCAGGAAACCGCAAGGGAATTTCTCGATTTCCTGCAGGAGCGCCTGGCGTTCGAAGGCCTCTACGCGGATCGGGGGATGAAGCCGCAGCGCCATGCAGCGCAAATTCCGGAGAAGATGGTGCGGCAGGCCGCCGCAACAGCCGGGAGAATCCGCTGGCGCAAGCTGGATGTAGCGCATTTTCTCGGCGAGTATCTTTCCACGCCCAAGCCGCAGGTCGTGTTTGCCAGACCTGGAAACCCAAAGTCGCCCGCAAAATTCGCGGCGCTGTGCCGCGCCCGGGGCGTGCGCCTCGATTTGCGCACGGGGATGTTGTTCCGGGACCGGGATTTCTTCGTGAACGGAGAGCGGTTCGCGTCCCCCGGACATCTGCGGAGCCGGCTTGCGCGTCTCGCCGATGAACGGAACCTGCCGGCAGGCACGCGCCTCTCCCGGCAGCTTCTGCGGCTGCTGCACCCCTGGTACCTGGCCGGCTGGCTTCGCATCGGACACCCTCATGGATGAATCCGACCCGGTTGCGGAGCGAACGCTGCTCCAGGCGAGAGGTGAATATGTCGAAGGCTTCGGCAGGCTGCTCGAGCTCGTGCGCACGGAACTGCGCATCTTCGATCCCGATCTCTCCGAGCTGGACATGAATTCGGCCCGGAGAGTTGAAACGCTCGCCCGTTTCCTGCGAAAAGGCCGCTCGAACCGCATCTACATCGCCCTTCACGACGTCGAGTACGTCACCAAACGCTGTCCGCGATTGATCGCCCTGTTGGGGATTTATTCCCCCGGCATTCTCGTCTACCAGACCGAGGGAGATGCCGCCAGGGTGCAGGATTGCTTCGTGCTCGCCGACAGCGAGCACCTCCTGCGCCGCCCCGTGACGACGCAGGCGCGCGGGGTACTTCTGATCAACGATCCCAAGGAGTGCCAGCCGATGCGTGAGCGCTTCGATGAAATCTGGGAGTTGTCGATCCCGACGGTGTCCGCGAACACAACGGGGCTGTGATGCATCAATCCAGGTCGCGCCAGGCAAAGCCCTCGTCCTGAGTCGCCACCGACACCCATTGCGGTTCACACGCGAGCGCCGCTGCGAGCGCCGCGCGCGCGAGCTGCGGCGTGTTGTTCGTCTGGGACAGGTGCGCCGCGATCACGTGCCTGAGCCGGCTGCGGTCCATTCCGGCGAGTATTTCCCCGGACGTTCGGTTGTCCAGATGCCCGAGGCGGCTTGCGACGCGCGCTTTCAGTGCGGGCGGATAAGGGCCGCTCGCAAGCATGTCGAGATCGTAGTTGCACTCGAGCACCAGCGCATCGCAGCCGGAAAGGCTGGATACGATATGCGCCGTCGAGCAACCGGTGTCGGTCAGTACGCCGAGCCGGGCCGAGCCGTCGGAGAGCACGAATTGGACCGGTTCGCGCGCATCGTGGGGGACGGTGAACGGCTGTACCCTCAGATCGCCGATCGAAAAAGCACACTGCGGATCGATCAGCTCGAGCGAGCACTCCTCGTCGGCGCCGCCTGCCGTTTCGCGCAAGGCGCCGAGCGTGCCATAGGTAAGCCACACCGGAATGCCGAAACGGCACGCGAGGGGGAATACGCCGTCGCCATGGTCGGCGTGCTCGTGCGTGACGACGATTCCGGCAAGATCGGAAGGCTCCAACCCGGCGCGAGCCAGGCGCGACACCGTTTCGCGAACCGAGAAGCCGCAGTCGATCATGAGGCAGGTTCTTCCCGCCTGGACGACGAGCGCGTTGCCCTGGCTGCCGCTACCCAGCGAAGCGAAGCGCACGCCCGGCACCTATCGATCTTTACAAAACTTCGTGACACGGGTCATAAGTGGAACCGTCATTCCCGCGCAAGCGGGAATCCAGTGTCCTTCGATACGTCACTGGGTCCCCGCTTGGCCGTTCCTCGAAACTCGCATTCGCTCGTTTTCGCGGGGACGACGAAAAAGTGTCATGCGGTTACGTAATTCTCAATAGAGTCGGTCGAGAATGGGGAAGCGTTTCAATCCGGAGGCGCTGCGCGGAAACCACGCGGGCGAGCACGAGACAAAGCCCGGGCTATTTGAGCTGTTCCTGCAGCAACGAGAGAATCTTGCGCCCCGTATCGGAAACTTCCGGATTGCCTTCCTTGTCGAGGACCTGCACTTCGCTCAACTCGCTGCGGTCCTTGACGAATACCCGAAACTGCCCGGCCTTCGGATCGGGAGCGGAGCGCCAGAACGCGAGCCAGGAAAAAAAACCATCGTCTTTCTTGTTCAGCGCGTCGGCTTCGGGATCGACGTAGCGCACGAAGTAGAAACCTTTCGAGCGGTCGCGGTCTTCGACCGTGAATCCGACCCGATCGAGCACCAGTCCGACGCGCCTCCACGCCCGGTCGAACGGCTCCGCGAGCTCAAGCCTGCCGGCTCCGTTCTCGGTCGCAACGATCTTCGCCCGCCCCTCCTGTTTGACGGTGGCGAGCTGGGCGCGCGCGCGCGCGTCCTCCGCCCCGAAGCGGACCATGAGCCGGTGCAGGAACTCGGCCTCGAGACTCGGGTCCGGTGGCCGCGGCTGCCACGTGGTCGCGTCGTGGTACTGGTTGGTGTAGACCTCGGACACGCCTCGGTGCGTGACGTAGATCTCCGTGGTGCCCGGCTTCTCGCCGCGTTCCAGACGGGTACGGAACTTGTCGCGCTCGCCGGTCGAATAGGCTCCATCCAGAACGCTGCCGATCAGGTTTCGAATCGGATCCTGTTTGATCTTCGCGCGGTTTTCGGCCCAGTCCGTTTCCATGACTCCGGCCTCGGGGAGCTCGACCTTGATGAGGAAACCGAGCTCCTGCCAGAAATCCTTGACGATGGGCCAGACCTTCTCCGGCGGCTCGGACACGACCAGCCAGCGCTCGCTGGCGGACCGATCGAGCCGCACCTTGTCGATTTCGGGGAGAATTCCGGAAGTGCCGGGTCGCGGCGCGTTGGCGCGCGCGGCGTTGTACGCGGAAAGGGTCGTCCCTCCGGTCGGATTGGTATCCGGGATCTGATAGCGATCGTCCCGGACCGGCGTGGTCAGGTCCGGAGGGATCTCGAGCGGCGGAAGCTTGCGCTCGGACTTGTACTCGACCTTGGCTGAATCGAACATCGTGGAACCGCAGCCCGCGAGCGTGAGCGCCATTGCAGCCGCCACGGCGGCAGAGCCGGTTCGCTTCATCCCGTCTTGCCTTCGACTACGCGCAGTCCGCTCGAAGGCGTGATCTCCGCCTGGCGCATGGCCTCGCGGACGATTTCGTGGAACTGCTGCGAGAGCGGCGTGAGCGGCAGCCGGATGCCCATGCCGATCAGTCCCATCTGGGCCACCGCCCACTTCACCGGGATCGGGTTCGCCTCCACGAACAGCTTGGTATGAAGCGCGAGCAGCTTGAAATTGGCTTCACGCGCCCTCTTCAAGTCTCCGGCGAGCGCGGCAGCGCACATCTCGTGCATCAGCCGCGGCGCGACGTTTGCCGTCACCGAAATGATGCCTTTGCCGCCGAGGAGCATGAGCGCGAGCCCCGAGCCGTCGTCGCCGCTGTACACCGTGAAACCCTTCGGCGCACGATTCAGCAGATCCGAGCCGCGTTCGATGCCGGCGGTCGCGTCCTTGATGCCGATGATGTTCGGAACCTGGGCAAGGCGCAGCGTGGTTTCGTTGGCGAGATCGGCGACGGTGCGGCCGGGCACGTTGTATACGATCTGCGGAATGTCCACCGTTTCCGCGATCGTGCGGAAGTGGCGGTACAGCCCTTCCTGCGTCGGCTTGTTGTAGTACGGCACGACCGAGAGGCAGGCGTCGGCCTTGGCTTTTTTCGCCGATTCGGTCAGCTCGATCGCCTCAGCCGTGGAATTGGCTCCGGTGCCTGCAATGATCGGAATGCGGCCCCGGGCGTGCTCGGCCGCAACGCGAATCAGCTCCTTGTGTTCATCGAAATCGACGGTCGGCGATTCGCCGGTGGTTCCGACCACCACGATGCCGTCGGTGCCCTGGGCGATGTGGAAATCGATCAGCGACTTGAATCGCGCAAAATCGATCCGCCCGTCGTCCTGCATGGGTGTCACGATAGCGACGATGGAACCGGAGAACATTGGGTTTCGCCCTTTCATATCAGCGCGCATCATTCTAGCGCAATCACCTGGCCCGGGGCGCCGGAAGGGAATCGATCGCCGCGGCTCCCGTGTCGCCCCGCACTGCGCAGACACGCTGGACTACCGCCTGCTTCGGCGCGGAAACCAGTCCCTCTTCGAACGCAACCACGGCCAGAGGTTCCAGGCTGTGGAGCAACTCCCCGGGGCGCAAGAGGAACGCCGGATTGCTCGGCCGGCCGTAGCGCTCGTTGCCGACGGCGAAAGTCTCGTAGATCAGCACGCCTCCGGGACGCAGCGCGGCCACCAGATCCGGAAAGAGCGGTCGATGCAGATAATTGGTCACGACCACGCCGTCGAATTCTCCGGAGGCAAAGGGCCAGGGCGCGACTTCGATGTCCGCGACGCGGATCTCGATGCCGCTCAGTCCCTTGAGGGCAGCGAGCGCCGCCTCGTCGCGATCGATGCCGACTGCAGCAAAGCCCAGGGATCTCAGATAGCGCAAGTGCCGGCCATGACCGGAAGCAACATCCAGCACACGCCCGCCGGGTCGGATCAGACCGGCCCAGCGGCACACCCAGGGCGAGGGCGAGTCGATGTCGTGAGCGTGAGAGGACATGGCTTCGATTATCCCGCAGCGCAAGCGCTGGCGTCATTACCGCGGGCGCTGGCGTCACTACGGCACACTGTGGAACACTGAGAGCGGATCTTCCCGAAGGAATGCCCATGGCACCCAGCACCCAGCCTGTCCGTTTTCCAGGCGCATCCGGCGCCCTGCTCTCCGCGCGGCTCGATGCGCCGGCCGAACCGCCGCTCGCGTACGCCCTGTTCGCTCACTGCTTCACCTGTTCGAAAGACACGAAGGCGGCGACCATCGTGAGCGCCGCGCTCGCCGAGCGCGGCATCGCCGTATTGCGATTCGACTTCACCGGCCTGGGGGGCAGCGAAGGCGAATTCGCCAACACGAATTTCTCCTCGAATGTCGGGGATCTCCTCGCCGCGGCCGATTACCTGCGCAAAGACTTCCGCGCGCCCGCGATCCTGATCGGCCACAGCCTCGGCGGAACCGCGGTGCTGGCCGCCGCGCCGAACGTTCCGGAATGCACCGCCGTCGCGACGATCGGCTCGCCTTTCGATCCCCGCCATGCGCTGCATCTCCTTGGCGAATCGACGCAGGCCATCGAGCGCGAAGGCGAGGCGCAGGTGGAAATCGCCGGGCGCGCATTCCGGATCAAGAAGCAGTTTCTGGACGACGTCCGGGGGCAGAAGCTCGGCGAAATCGTCGCGGGGATGAGGAAGGCACTCATGGTGATGCACTCTCCGCGCGACACCATCGTCGACATCGACAATGCCGGAAAAATATTCGCGGCGGCGAAGCATCCGAAGAGCTTCGTCTCGCTCGATCCCGCCGATCACCTGCTGTCCGACCGCGAGGACGCCCTCTACGCAGGCCGCGTCGTGGCTGCCTGGGCGGAGCGCTACCTGCCGAAGAATGCCGCGACCCTTTCCGCCGCGCCGCCGGGCAAGGTGCTGGTCAGGGAAACGCGCGAAGGCAAGTTCACCAACCAGGTCTTCGCCGGACGGCATGTGATCCGCGCAGACGAGCCGGTCACGGCCGGCGGGACGGACACCGGCTTGTCGCCCTACGATCTGCTGTGCGCCGCGCTGGGGGCGTGCACCGCGATGACGGTCCGAGGCTACGCGGATCTGAAAGGCATTCCCCTGGAGCGCATCAGCGTCGAGCTGAAGCACGAAAAGATTCACGCGACCGACTGCGCGGAATGCGAAACCAGGGAGGGAAAGATCGACCGCATCGAGCGCCTGATCGGCCTCGAAGGCGATCTCGACCCAGCGCAGCGGCAAAAGCTCCTCGAGATCGCCAACAAATGTCCCGTGCACCGCACCCTGCATTCGGAGGTCGTGATTCCGACTCGGCTCGCGGACTAGAAGGAAGAACCAGGCTGGCGCAGAAACTCGGCCTCCTCGGCAGTCGATTCGCGGCCGAGGATGGCGTTGCGATGTGGAAAGCGCCCGAAGCGCGCGATGATCTCGTAGTGGCGCTTCGCGTATTTCATATCTGCCGGATCGAGCGCTTCGAACAGCGCAAGAGAACGCCGCTGCGCGGCGAGATCCTCAGCGTGCTCGAAGGGCATGTAGACAAACCCGCGCTCGATCGGCGAAAGCAGCCGGTCGAACTCCCGCGCGATCGTGGCCCTTGCCGCCGCGAGCGCATGCGAATCGCTCGAAAACGCGCGTGCCGTGCCGCGAAACATGTTGCGCGGAAACTGGTCGAGCACCACGACGAGCGCGAGCGAGGCAAGCGGCGTCTCCTGCCACCGTTCGAGTTTTCCGCGCACGGCCTGCTCCCAGGTTGCGAGGAAGCGCCGGCGCACATCCGCGTCAAAGGCCTCGGATTTCTGGAACCAGACCTTGCGCGGCCGTCCGCGCTCACGCGAACCCGGCGCTCCGAACCAGAAATCGAGCACCTCGACGAAGTCTGATGTGCTCAAGGAAAGCTTGCGGAAGAGCCCGGCTTCCTGCCGCCGGGCCGAGGATTCAGCTGCAGAGACGGAGACTGGCGAGCTCGATCAGCATCGCGGGGCTGAAGTAGGCGCTCAAGCTGAGCGTCAGGATCACGGCGAACACGCCCAGTCCGATCGCCGACAGAAGCTTTTTCCCGTGCGTCATCTGCGAATTCCTGGAAGATGCGGAGCTTATTCTAGCTTAGGGGCGTGGGGCCGTTCAATGCGGAGGCGTTCGCGTAGAATCACACCGCGCGCCCCGGTAGCTCAGTGGATAGAGCAGCCCCCTCCTAAGGGGCAGGTCGGACGTTCGATTCGTCTCTGGGGCGCCAAGGATTGCAGCGCAATCCTTGGCGCTGAGCGCGAAAACTCCGAACGGGGGAACCCTACGGTTCCCCCGTTACCCCCTCCCCAACCACATTCCCAGTCAAACTGCGTCTGGTTGTTTTGACGGCTGCGCTTGAACGAATGCATCCAACTGCATGCACGCTTCGTGAATCCGCATCACGATGGGATAAGGCTTGAGATCGCAGTTGTAGCGCTGCGCGTTGAACACCTGCGGCACGAGACAGCAGTCCGCCATCGTGATCTGATCGCGATAGCAGTATTTCCCGTGCAACTTGTTTTCGGCGAGAAAGGCTTCCAGCGTCCGGAAACCCTCCGCAATCCAGTGCCGGTACCAGACGTTCACGCCCTCCTCGTCGAGCTTGTAGGCGTTGCGAATGTGCTTCAGGACGCGCGTGTTGTTGAGCGGGTGGATCTCGCAGGCGATGATCTGCGAAAAAGCGCGCACGTACGCGCGGGCCAGCGGGTCGGAGGGCAACAGCTTCGGTCCGGGGTGCGCCTCATCGAGGTACTCCATGATGGCGAGCGACTGCGTGAGGACGTACCCGCCATCCTCGAGCGCCGGAACCAGGCCCTGCGGATTGACCGATTTGTATTTCGCTTCGAGGTGCTCCGCCTTCGCCAGACTCACGATCGCGGGCTCGTACTTGAGCCCCTTGTAGTTCATCGCGATGCGCACGCGGAACGAGGCTGAAGACCGGAAGAATGTGTAGAGTTTCATGGCGTCCGAGAGCGCCGCAGCTTAGCCGAATTTGAGTTTCATCGCCAGCACGGTCCCCGCAAGCAGCAAGGTGACGCCGTTGCACACGATGATCGGCCACGCGCCGAGCAACAGGCCGTAGAGAAACCACAGCGCCACGCCCGATGTGAATATCAGATACATGGACAATGACAGCGCTTGCGCCGAACGCGTTTTCCATATGCGCCATGCCTGGGGAACGAAAGCAATCGTCGTAAGCGCGCCGGCGACGGTACCGACAAGGTCGACGTTCATATCTTGGTCACCGGATTTCCCTTTCGTTCCTGTTCCCGTATTCTCAGCACCCTGCGCTGGATCTTTCCCGTAGTCGTCATCGGCAGCCTGTCGAGAAACTCGAACTCCTTCGGATACTCGTAAGGCGCGAGCCTGCCTCGCACGTGTTCCTGCAGCTCGGCCTCCAGGGCCGCGGAAGCTTCGTGGCCGGGCGTAAGCACGATGAAGGCCTTGACGATGTTGGTGCGCTCCGCATCGGGGCGGCCCACCACCGCCGCATTCGCGACCGCGGGATGCCTGACCAGGCAGTTCTCGATCTCCGCCGGACCGATGCGATAGCCCGCGCTCTTGAACACGTCGTCCGCGCGGCCCTGGTACCAGAAGTCGCCGTCGTCGTCGCGTTTCGCGAGGTCTCCGGTTCTGCACCACTGTCCTGTGTACTTCTTGCGCGTCGCCTCGGGATTCCTCCAGTACTCCAGAAAAAAGACGGGATCGTCTTCCGCCCAAGCCGCCAATTCTCCGATCTCTCCAACCGGGACTTCGCTTCCCCCTTCGTCGATGCAGGCGACACGGTGCCCCGGATACGGCCGCCCGATGGAACCGGGCTTGGCCGGCCACAGCGTGTGCGAATTGCCGACGATGTAGTTGATCTCGGTCTGACCGAAAATTTCGTTCACGGTGACCCCAAGCGCCTCGCGGCTCCATTCGAACGCGGTCTCCCCGACCGATTCCCCGCCGCTCATGATGGAGCGCAGCGAAAGCCCGTAGCGCTGTTTGGGCTGCGGCACTGCCTTCATCATCATCTTGAGCGCCGTCGGAAAGAGAAAGCTGTTGCGCACGCGGTACTTCTCCATCAGCCAGAACGCCTTCTCGGGGTTGAACCGCCCGCGGTAAGCGAGCACCGGACAGCCGTGATACAGCGAGGGAAGCAGCGCATCCATCAAGCCGCCCGTCCAGGCCCAATCGGCCGGCGACCAGAACAGGTCTCCCGTCTGCGGAAACAGATCGTGCGAATGCACGAAGCCGGGAATGTTTCCGAGCAGCACGCGCTGCGGCATCAGCGCGCCCTTGGGCGGCCCGGTAGTGCCGCTGGTGTAGATGAGCAAGGCCGGATCCCCGGCTCCCGTGTCGACCGGAACGAAGTGCCCGGAAGCTCTCTCGAGAAGCGCATCCCACGGCTGCACCCCGGATTCCCGCGCTCCCGCGACGCCGATTACGTGTTTCAAGAACGGCAGCCGGTCGCGAATCGAGTTCAGATTCGGCAGCGATGCGGAATCCACCAGGGCGACCGCCGCTTCGCTGTCCTGCAGACGGTATTCCAGCGCCTCGGGACCGAACAGGACGGAAAGCGGCATCGCCACCGCGCCCATCTGGTAGCAGGCGATGTGCGCGATCGCGGTTTCCGGGCGCTGCGGCAGGATGATGCCGATCCGGTCGCCGCGTTTTACGCCCAGGCCGGCCAGGGCGTTGGAGAGACGGTTGGCCTGCTGCTGCAGGTCACGGAACGTGTAGGTGTCGGCCGCCCCGCTCTCGTCCTCCCATTGCAGCGCAACGCGGTGACGGTCATAAGCGTGCCGCCCGCAGCACGCCGCGCCTATGTTGAAATGCGACGGGACTTCCCACTTGAAGCCGTCGTAGATTTCGCGATAGCGATCCCGCATTGCCCTCTTCTCCGCGAAAAATTTAGCGCGCGTTGCGAAATTGCGATGGCAGCGGATACCGTGAGGCCATTTTCACTCGCTCCGCCGTTTCGCGTCGCCCCGAACTCTCTTCTAAAAAGGAGCAGCGAGCGCAGACAAGACGGGCCTTAGAGCCGGAAAGTGTCGGGCAGCAGCGACGACGAATTCGCAACTGTTAAGCCCGATAACACATTTATCTGAATTCAATCATGAGACATCGCCCGGCGCGAGCTCCGCCTGTGAGCTAACGCCGGTTGTACAAAAGAGGCAATGATAAATGAAGAGTAGTGATGAATGAAGCGTAGGATGGGTTTGCACAATCCCGGAATCAAAGTCAAGCCGAAGTGGCAACGCCAGCACTTCGCGCGGGAATTCAATCCCCAGCACGGACCCCGCCTGACTTTATTTATCCACGTCACTTGCGAGGTTACCATGCCGAACAACAGACTCTTCCGTCGCTTGCCTGTTCTTGCGGTGGCCGCCACCGTTTCGCTGGTCGTCATTGCAGCGTGCAGCACCGTGCCGACGGCAGTCGCGCCGGCGAAGTCTAATTCCGCCGACCGCCTTCAGATCAACGAGGCCTACGGAAAGCTGCCGCTGCAGTTCGAGGCAAACCGGGGCCAGACAGATGCGAGCGTGAAGTTTCTCTCACGTGGCAAAGACCACACACTCTTCCTGACCTCCACCGAAGCGGTTTTAGTGTTGACCAAGCCCAAGGTACTTGCGAAACGCAACCAGCTTCATCCCGCAAGGCCTGACCGAGCGCAACCGGAAAAAGTGACCCGGACGGCAGTGCGTATGAAACTCGCCGGTGCCGATTCCAGGGCGAAAGTGGCGGGACTTGAAGAACTATCCGGGAAAGTCAATTACCTCATCGGCAACGATCCGATGAAGTGGCGCACCAATGTTCCCACCTACGCGAGAGTTGAGTATCGAGACGTTTATCCGGGCGTGAACCTGGTGTACTACGGCAATCAGCGTCAGCTTGAGTATGACCTCGTCGTTGCCCCGGGTGCCGACCCCAAGGTCATCCGGCTCGACTTCGAGGGTGTGGACCGGCTCACCCTCGATGCCCAGGGTAACCTCATCGTTCACGCTGCCGGGGGCGACGTGTTACAGCGAGCTCCCATTGTCTACCAGGAGATCAATGGTGCGAAACGAGAAATATCCGGCCGCTACTCGCTCCACGGGAAAGACCGGGTCGGCTTCCAGGTCGCGGCATATGATCAGACCAAGCCCTTGATAATCGATCCCGTCCTTGTCTACTCCACCTACCTTGGCGGCAGTGACGGGGGTGAACAAGGTAGTGGACTCGCCGTGGACGCCTCTGGCAACGTCTACGTGACCGGTGATACCAACGCGATCGACTTTCCTACCGTGAATCCCTTGCAGCCAGCGCTTAGCGGCGCTGTAGATATCTTCGTCTCGAAATTGAATCCTTCAGGCTCAGCGCTCGTCTACTCCACCTACATTGGAGGCGGCGGCGAAGAAGCCCCCAACAGCATCGCTGTGGACGTCTCTGGCAACGTCTACGTGACCGGCAATACGCGATCGATCGACTTTCCCACTGTCAACCCCATTCAGTCGATGCTTATGGGTTTAGATGACGCCTTTGTAGTGAAGTTGAACTCAACCGGATCCGCGATGGTGTACTCCACTTACCTCGGCGGGGGTAGCGGTAGCGGTAGCGCTGCCGGCAGTGATGTTGGCCTTGGCATCGCCGTAGACTCGGCCGGAAACGCCTACGTCACCGGATACACCGGGTCCACCGACTTCCCAACCGTCAACCCCGTGCAGCCGGTTTTCGGGGGCGGCAACCAAGACGCGTTTGTGGCGAAGATCAACGCTGCCGGCACCGCGCTGGTCTACTCTACTTACCTAGGCGGCGGTAGCGGCGATGGTACTGACCAAGGCAATGGCATCGCCGTGGACTTGGCCGGCAACGCCTACGTGACCGGCTTTACCGCTTCCACCGACTTCCCTACGGTGAATGCCTTCCAAGCCGTTTTCGGTGGCACTCTTGATGCGTTCGTGGCGAAGTTGAACCCCACGGGCTCCGCATTCGTCTACTCCACCTACATTGGAGGCAGTGGCGCGGATTTCGGCAACGGAATCGCTGTGGACACCTCCGGCAGCGCCTACGTCACCGGCAGTACCTCGTCCGCCGATTTCCCTACGGTGAATCCGTTGCGGCCGGCTCTAGGCGGATCTGAAGATACTATCTTCGTATCGAAGTTTAACCCTTCAGGCTCCGCGCTCGTCTACTCCACCTACTTGGGCGGCAGTGTCGAGGATGACGCTAAGGGTATCGCCGTGGACGCCGTCGGCAATGCCTATGTCACCGGTCTTACCTTGTCAACCGACTTTCCAACAACTCCGGGGGCCTTCCAGCTCACTTTCGGCGGTGGCGCCTCCAACGCCTTCGTGACAAAGCTGAACCCCACTGGCTCAGGCTTAGTTTATTCTACTTACCTCGGCGGCAGCGGCGGTGGCGGTGGCGGTGAAGGTGGCAAGGCCATCGCCCTGGACTCGGCCGGCAACGCGTATGTCGCGGGCGGCACCGATTCCAGCGACTTCCCGACAACGGCCGGAGCCTTCCAGACGACTGGCGGCGACACCCGCGCCTTCGTCGCAAAGATCGGTCCCTTTAACACGCTTGTCGGGACCAACGTGAGCGTCTCGGCAGGAAATCACGTCACCGTGACCTTCGCTACCGTCGTTTCCCCAGGTGATACGGGAGCAACCACAAGCAGCACTGGGCCAATCCCGCCAGCCGGATTTACCTTCGGGACTCCACCCACCTACTATGACGTCACAACGACGGCGACCTATGCCCCGCCCGTGACCGTTTGCATCGCGTACAATCCCGCGCAGTTCGGCGATCCGGCCAGTCTCCGTCTGTTCCATTTCGAGAGCAACGCATGGGCAGACGTCACGACATCGAACGACACAGGTGCCCACGTCCTCTGCGGACAGGTGACCAGCTTCTCCCCCTTTGCAATCGGTCAGCGTGGTCGCCCGCTCACTTCCCTTGGTCCAACGAACATCTGGGTCGGCCTGAAGAACAGTGATGACGTCGGTATCCGCTTCGATCTCCGTGCGGAGGCGTATCGGAATGGAACTCAGCTCGTGGGATCAGGCGAGGTGGCCGGCGTATCGGGAGGCAGCAGCGGGTTCAACAACGCGAAACAGGACGCGATCACCCTGACGCCTGTCGGAGGGGCGACGTTCGTGTCAGGCGACACGTTGAGCATCAAGCTGTACGTACGCAATGCGTGTTCCGGGAGTGGCAAGAATTCCGGTACGGCCCGACTGTGGCTCAATGACAATGCGGCCAACAGCCGCTTCGGCGCGACGCTCGGCAGCCCCGCAACGTATTTCCTTCGGGACGCCTTCGCTCTGGCTACAACTTCTGGACTTGGACCGCAGAAGACGATCGACGTGGCCGCGGGGGCGAAGTGCAGCACGTATAAGACGTTCGGAACGTGGAGCACCGCGATCCAGTAAAGAGTGGCGAGAACCAACCGTTCAAGAGGCCCTCGGGATGATCCTCACCCTCTTAAATGCGCTGCCACGCAGCTACTGCAGTTGCCTCAGCCGCTGATCGACGAAGCCGGCGAGCTCGGGGGCGAGGTTGCCCGCCGTCTTGGCGCGGCTGAATGCCTCGAAGGCGTCCTTGGGCCGCTCGGCGGCTTGATAGGAGATTCCCACGCCCACCCACCACACACCGGCCGTCGGCGCCAGGCCGAGAGCGATCCGATATTCGTCGATCGCTTCCTTGTGCCGGTTGAGCCGCTGATACAGCGCCGCCGCAAAGGCATGATAGTCGGGGTTGGCGCCGTTGGAGGCCGCGTGCTTCTGCAGGAGGGCAAGCGCCCCCGGCACATCGTTGCGCTCGACCATGATGCGCGCAAGCAGCATGGCATATCCGGCGTTCGACGGATTCAGGGCGAGCCCTTCCTCGATCACGCTTGTCGCTTCGTTCACTCGCTTCGCCTCGAGCAACAGCGCAACCAGGGTCTGGCGCGCCGCCTGATGCTCGGGATCCGTTTTCAGGGCGCTGCGGAAACCGTCCATGCCCTCGGCAATCCGGCCCTGATTCACGAGCCCCACGGCGCGGCGGAATTCACTTTCGGCGCCCGCGTGCGAAGTGAGGTTCACGCGCCGATCGATCTTGTCCGACGCAGGAGCTGCGCTGGCAAGGGTCATCGGTTTCCTGGGTACCGGCTTGGATGAGGTAGGCTTTGCGCGGCGCGCAAGAATCGGGGTGGTCAATTCGGTCGCGAGCCGCAGCATATCCGGTTTCGCCGGTTCTGCAGCCTGCTGTGCCGGGGCAGAAACGGGAACCGGGGACGGAGTCGGTGTCGGCGCCGGTAAGGCAACCGCGGCTTGAAGCGCCGGGGCCGCCTGCTCCGCGGGTCCTTGGGGAGCGCTGGCTCGCGCGCGCGCGGCCTGGTCCACCAGCTCGGTGACCGCGGGGTGCGGCAATATCTGCCACACCACCCACGCGACCCAGCCGACCGCCACGAGCATCATGACTGCCAGAATGCGCCAGAAAAAATCCGATCCGACTTTTTTGGGCGTTGACGATCGCACGTGCTGTGCCAGCACTCCCGCACGCCCCGTCCCGGCAATCCCGGCCTGCGGCGCATGTCGCTTGTCGAGCTCCTGCAGCATCTTGTTGATCAGGCTCATCGCAGGATCATCCAGCCAATACTCGAAAAGGCGATGCAGCCAAGCGCGAGCCAGATCCAGGCGGGCGAGAAGGCGAACGAGGAAGGTGTGTCGGCGGCGGCGGCCCGCGCATGGCGCGCGCTCACTTTGCGCGAACCTTCCCCGTAGGCGAGCATCAGCGCCTTGTGGGCAAGAATATTGACGAGCCGCGGCACGCCTCGGCTCGTGCGGTGAATCGTTCGGCTCGCCCCTGGCGCGAATACGCGGTCGCCCGTGTAGCCGCCGACCGAAAGGCGGTGCGCGAGGTAATGATCCGTCTCCTCCCGGGTCAGGGTGCCGAGATGGTGCTGGAAGGTGATCCGCTGACGCAGCTGCCGCACCGACTCGTGCGAAAGCCGCTCGTCGAGCTCGGGTTGACCGAACAGGACCACCTGCGCGAGCTTGCGCTTCTCGGTCTCCAGGTTGGTCAGAAGCCGCAAGGTTTCGAGCGAATCGAGCGGCATCGCCTGCGCTTCGTCCAGGCACACGACCACGCGTCTTTTCCGGCGGGCGAAATCGAGCAGCGCAAGATTGAGCGCCTTGAGCAAGTGGTGCTGGTCAAGCCCGCTGTCCAGGATCACGCCCATTTCCTCGGCCAGCGCGAGCAGTAGCGTCCTCGGCTCGAGATTGGGATTGGGAACGTATGCGCTCGCCCAACTGTCGTCGAGCGCGGCAAGGAACTTGCGGCAAAGGAGGGTCTTGCCGGTGCCGACTTCGCCCGTGATCTTGATGAAGCCCTCGCCGTTGGCGACGGCGACGATCAGCGTGTTCAGCGCTTCCTGGCTGCTCTTGCAAGCGTAGAAAAAGCTCGTATCGGGCGTGATCCCGAACGGCGGCTCGCGCAGGCCGAAATGGGAAAGGTAAGGCATTGTCCTAGTTTTTCTCCGCAGCCGCGGGCGGCCCGAAGTTCATGATCCGCTCGCGCGCCTGGCGGATGTCGCCGTTCGAATCATAATCACTCTGAATCACGGTCGGCTTGATCAGGATCACCAGTTCCTTCTTCACCGAAGTTCTGCTCCGGCTGCGGAACAGGCTTCCGGCCGCCGGTATGTCCTGGACGCCTGGAATGCCCGAGCGCTCGTCGTCCACATCGACTTTCATGAGGCCGCCGATGGCGACGATGTTGCCGTCGACGACCTTGACGACGCTGTCGGTTTCGCTCACGGTGCTGCGCGCAAGCGGCAGCGACACTGCCCCGCCGAACGTCGTGCCCAGATCGATCGTCCGGTTGTCCTGCTGCACGTCGCTCACGGACGGATGAACGTGCAGGATGATACTGGAGCCCTGGTCGATCTGCGGCGTGACGTCAAGAGCGACGCCGGAGAAAAACGGCCTGAGAGTGAGCGTCGGGAACGTGGTCGACGCGCCCGCCGTGATCACTCCCGTCCCAGAAGACGATCCGCCGGAAATGTTGGTGAGGAAAAACTCGTCGGTGCCGACCTTGAGCACCGCCTTCTGATTGTTCAAAGTCGCGATGCGCGGACTGGACAATACCTGAACCAGGCCCTGCGTCTCGAGAAACTGCAGCAGCGCTGCAAAATTTTGCGTCTGAAACGCGAGCCCGAGCAGAGCACCGCCCGGGTTGCCGGTAAGCAGGGTGCCGGTCGTCCCGCTCGCCGCCAGGCTCGCCGCGGCCAGATTCGCGGCCAGCGTACCCGCGGAAGATGGCGGCCCCGAAGCGGTGGACAGGCCCCCGGTGGTCCCGAGGGTGGTGTTCGGATTCAGCTGCCCGCCCGCCGCCTTGCGATTCGTGGAGAACAGCGCCCAATTGACCCCCGCCTGGAATTGCTCGCTCAAGGTGACTTCAATGATTTTCGCCTCGAGCATCACTTGCCGCTCGACCGAGGCGCGGATCGCCTTGAGGTAGGCCTCGACGTTGCGCAATTCCGGGGGCATGGCACGCACCACGACCACACCCGCCTGCGGATTCACCACCACGCTGCGTCCATCCGCGGCGCCGACGATCGTTTGCAGCGTGCGTCTGAGATCTTCCCAGAAATCGCTCGATGTCTGCGTCTGGATGCGGCTGCTATCGACTGTTCCGGAGGTGACTCCGGGTGAGGTTACCCCGGCCGCTCCCGGCACCCCTGCTCCACCTGCGTTCGGGGTATCGGTGACCGAACTGGAGGTAACGCGTATGTCGCTTCGGCCGTTCCGCTGGCCGATCAGATAGTTGACGCGGAACACGCGCGACTGGATGCCTGCGGGCTGGACGTAGATCCGGGTCCCGTCGACCCTGTATTCGTAGCCGTAGATCTCGCGAATCGACTCGAGGGCCTCCTGGACGCTGACGTCCTTGAGGTTGACGGAAATTGTCCCTGCCACTTCCGGATGCACCAGCATGCTGTAGCGCGTGCCGGAGACGATGGACATGAACACCTGCTTTGCCGGCGCGCCGTTGACGGCGAGATCGAAACGCGGCTCGATCGGCTGACCCGGCACTTGGGGCATTTCAATGCTCAAGGGAGGCAGCAGCGCCTGCTGCACCTGCGAGGTGTCCGCCGGTGACCGCTTCGTATCGAGGGCGCGGTTGAGCTCGTCGGAGATCCCGCTTTCAACGTTGAACGGCCCGTGGGTGGGAGCGGCGCAGCTGCCCAGCAGGAACGACAGCGCAATCAAAACTCTCTTTTTCATTTCCGATCCCCTTCTTCAGTGCCGGTCGGTATCGGTTGTATTCCGGGCCTGTCCGGACCTTTCCGGGCCTCGGGATAGAGCTTCAATACCGTCGTTGCGCCTGCGCTCCTCAACGTAGCCTCCGACACGGTCAAGTCGACCAGAGTCGCATTGCGGAATTTCTCGCCGAGGCGCACCTGCTGCCCGTCGATCACCGCGTACCAGCGGTTGCGGGCGAACAGGATCGATTGCAACACCGGGCCGGCTGCGGCCGAGCCATTCGATTCGGCCGGCGTTGCGTTTGGCGGCCGCATGGGATCGCTGAGGCCTTGGGCTGCGGCCTCTCCGGCGACGCACCCCAGCACCAAGGCGGCGAAGATCGCCTTCATCAAACCACCAGCCAGTTCTTGTCGAGACTCAGTGTGTATACCGCGAGCGTCATGGTCGCCTCGGGATAGACATCCACGGCAATGTCGATTTTGGTCCAGTACATTCGCTGCGGCAATTTTTCCAATTCACCGACATAGTTGAGCAAATCGAGGTAACCGCCTTTCACCTTGATCTCGACGCCATGGCGAAACATCCCGCGCGCCAGAGCCTTGGCCACAACATCGCTCTGCGCTTCGCTCATGCTCGCGACCGGCAAGGTTTTCAGGCTTACCATCTCCAGGCGGCGGTTGCGGGTAAGGATATCTTCAAGCAGGTTGGCAATTCTGTCCGGGGGCACCAGCCTCCCCTGCCTTTCCTGCACTCGCTTCTGGTAGTCGGCGAACTGTTGCCTGAGCTGCTGCAGTTTCTGGCGATTCGCCGAATCAGGGTCTTCCCTGCGCACGCGCATCACGGTCTGGATCTGGTCCTGGAACAGTCTTGACTCGGATTGCATCTGCGCGATCTCGCCGGACACCCGCCGCTGCTTTGCAAGCAGCGGCGATACCAGCGTGGTGTTGAGCAGGGCTACCAGCACAAATGCGGCCGCGAAGAACATCAGTGCCCGCTCCCGCAAATTGGCGTTGTCTATTTTTTCGGCGTAGCGGATCCACAACTTTTTCATGGACGCTCCGGTTTCTCACCGGCCTTGGCGGTACTCAGGGCGAATTCGATGTAGCTTTGCGGCGGGGCGGCCGGCACAGGCGCACCGGATTTCGTCGCCGGCACAGGCGGCCCTTCTACTCGATTGAGGCTCAGCTCCGCGACAGCGTGGCCGCGCATCACCTCCTCCCGGTTGAGCTGGCGGATATACTGGGGCACCAGGTCGGCGTGAAGCACCCGCCCCCGGATCGACAGCTCGTCACCGGTTCCACTCACCGTAAAGCCGGTCAGCCACAAACCGCTTGTCCGCTGGCGCGCTAGCGCAACCAGGAACCTGGAATAACCCTCGGTGTTGCCGATGGTGCCGCCATCAAGGATGTTCAATACGTCCTGCTGCGCCTTGATCAGGCCTTCGACGCGGCTGATCTCGTCTTCCAGCAGTTTGCTGCGCCCGGGGGCGCCGCCTTGGAGCATCTGTTGCTGAACCAGCTGGCGCAGCGAAACGGCCTCGATTCTTTGCTGTTCAAGCCGCGTGGACTGAAACAACAGAACGCCGTAGAACGCCAGCAGCGCGATCGCGATGATGCCCATCCCCTGCAGCATCGTCTCCGCGGAAAAGTACTTCTTCTGCTTCAGAAACAGCGGATTGAACAGGTTGATCTGCTGGCTCATAGCACGGCGGTCTCGTTGCGCAGGGCGCCGCCCACCAGGTAGAACAGGCTGCTTTGCAAATCCGGACTCATACCCCCTTCCGGAAACCCGACGACGTCCTGGAGGTCGACCTGTTGAACGGGCACGCCCAGCGCATCGGCAAGGTAGGTGCTCAGGCCGCTTTCGGCGGATCCGGGCCCCAGCAACAGACGCGACAGGGTTATCCAGGTGAACTGGCGCTCGAAATGATCGAAGGTGCGCTGAAGTTCCAGCTGGATGCGCTCGAACAATTCCAGTTCCCTGGCGTGATCCAGTGCGGCTTCGGCAAGCTGCGCGGCGGAAATGTCCAGGCGGCGCGCCAGAACCAGTTCGGACTGGTAATTGACGCTCAACAACCCGCCCGCGTCCCCGAAATGCAGCATGGCCACGCCGCGATCCGCATCCTTGTAGAGCGCGGCGATATTCCTTTGCGCCGTTTCCTCGATATCGATGACCGACAGCGGCACTTGGGCCTCGTCGAAACGCTTGATGCAGGATTGAATGATCTCGTTGCGTGCGGCCACTACGTACATGGCGTGATTGCGAGGCGGCGCATCCTTGGGCACCGGGATGTCGAGCAGATCCACCGTGGCGTCATCGACGTGATATTCGAGCTGATCCTTGATGCGCCAGCGGATCGCCGTTTTCAATTCCTCTCGCGGTACGTTGGGAGCGTCCACCAGCAGCAGTTGGTAATCCTTCGGCCTCAGCAAGGTGGCGCACCGGTAGCGCTCCAGGGCGAAATCCTTCGCAATACCCTCCAGCGCGACGTTGTCCCTGAGCGGGTGGACGGAATATTGCAGGACCTCACCGTGTCCGGGCGAGTCGAAATGCGCGTGAACAAGGCTGACCCGGTCGTCTTCGACCTCGATCACCACCCAGCCCGGCTCCTTTTTCGTCTTGCCGAACCACCCCATGGATAAGTTACGGCCTTATTTTAAAAAGTACTTGAAGTTAAATAAATAACGCATTGTTGTCAATGATTTTTTTGAAAGAAGTGCTCCTTCACACCCGTCGATTCGTTTCTCTACGCGATGCCCTCGCCGCAGCTTGCCCGGACCAACCCAATAATTCAATCAGATTCATTGGCTTAGATTAAAACAATGAGGCATTGACCGGACTAAGGCGATGCAACGCGGGGCCTTTGCAGCATGGCGCCAGGAGCATGAGCACAAACGATCGGGAAACGCTCGCGCATTCGCCTATCCGGACCTTCTTCAATAATTCTCGCGCGTATAGATGGGTTGCTTGGTCTGGCCGCCGCCGTAGAGGCCGAAATTTGCCCGCGCCACCGGATCGTGGTCCGGTGCGCCACACCACGTGCTGCGCAGGTACGTCATATCGGCACCGGTCGGCGTCGGTACCGGCGACAAGGTGTTGCAGGTGCTGACGGTCGTGCTCGGATCGAGATTCACGACTACGTCCACGCTGCCGTTGTTGCCTACCCCGGGAGCCGAGAGGGTCATCGTCTTGGTGCCGCTGCTGAATGCACCGACCGGAAGAATGGTGACAGACGTTTCACCAGAAGAGAGGTTTTGCTTGTAGCTCCCGAGACCGATGTTCGCGGGGGCAATCGTGGTGCAGTTATCCGCAGCGTTGACCACAAATCCAAAGCCATTCCAAATTTCTGTTTGCATTGACACCGCCAAGCTCAGCCGTTCAGAGCCGAGCGCGTTCAACAACCGCAGGCGGCCAAAAAGCCAGTTCGTGCTCGCGCCGCCGACCCGGGCATGGTCGCTGGTTCCCGACGCGTCGACATCAATATTGAAATCGCTGGTCTGCATCGTCACGGCGTCGCTATCGGCTGGGGCGATGCCGATGTTGGTTGCCGCCCAAGGCGCCTCGGGGCTCAATTTGGTGATTGAGAATGCAGTGACAGCGAAGGCCAGTTGCCCCGAGTTCCAACCCAGGACTGAGGAGGTCGAGCTTCCGGGGTCGATACGTGAGGTGAGATCGAAGCCGCTACCGCCGCTGTCGCGCGCCCCGAATCCGTATGCGCTGAAGGTGGCCGGAGTGAGCTTGGCGTAACTGCCCGCGTAGTTGTTTGTTTTGACGTTGGTGGAGTTCCTCGCCTCGATCGTGGTCCCGGTAAAGGTCATTCGCTGTCCCAGGTAGGTAAACCCTCCCGAGCTGCAGCCTTGCGTCAACGAGCCCGCCGCCGTCAACGCGAAATGGTCCGGAATAAAACGCCCGAAGCCGCTCACCCCGAGACTCTGGGTCACGGCGACGCTTCCGAACGAGCAGCCGTACTTGCCGGCGCCGGACAGGACATTCGAGAAGCTGCCGACGACGCAGTCGGCGGCCCCTGTATCGACGCCGGTGAAGGTGGAATCGAAGACGGCGTTGGCGTTGAGTCCGAAATTGCCGACCTCGGTGTAGGTAAAACTGGCGCCGGTCGCTGTCCCCGTTCCTATTGGAGCGGCGCCAAAGCTGCCGCCTATCGAGCCCGCGGTCGGGGTTCCCACCACCTGAGTGTTGTCGATGCTCGGGGCCCCGTCATAGCCTGCCACCGAAGTCGCGGTGAGATTGAAGTTGGCACCAGTTTTGATGATCGGCGTGCCCGAAGTGTTGGTTTGAGTTGCGTTCGTCGAAGTGACGGAGGAGAACGACTGCGGGCGTATCGCAAAATTATCCGTCGAGCAGCTCGTCACCGTGGGACCAGCCACCGGGAAGCGGATGCGCACGCGAACGTTACGATAGGCACTCGCCACTGCGGCGAAGTTGACGGTCGAACGCCCGGCCGTAATGGTAACGGTTGTCGGGCCCTGGATGCTGGTGAAGACCGTGGGGCAATTTTGCGCATCGAGTGCCGCGCCAGTCGTGTTCGCAAGCAGCTCCACGCTCACGCTGTTGGTGAACGTGGCGAGTTGAGCGCCGGCGCTGATCGCGACCACGTCGAGGCTGAATGCGGTGCCGACAAGCTTGGTAAAGATCTTGCCCGTGATCGCCGCCGCCGCGGTCGAAGTCTCGAACGCGTTGAAGGACCCGGGAGTGACCACGGGCACCGCAAGGGTGACACTGACCGATACGACATTCGCCCCGGCGGTCACAGCGCAAAGCGTATCGACGATGAAGCGGAATTGATATTCTTTTCCGTCGATGCCGCTGGAAGGATCGATCGCGAACTGGATGGCCGAATTGTCTCCGTTGCGCACGCGATTCGTCCACGTGGTGCTGGTGTTGACTTCGGCTTCCTCTCCGTTGACGTAGGTTCCGGTTCCCGTGACTTGCGCCTCGGCCGCGGTGAGGTCGTTGCCCGTCGTCAAATTCGCCGAATTGAAAAGTATCATTTCCGGCCCAGCCGCCGTGCCGAGATTGTTCCAGACCCCGGGAGCATCCGTCACATTGCTCCATTGGAGCTTGTTCGCTCCGGTGGAGGTCCGGCAATCCCCGCCGGCGGCGCTCGTCTGAATGCCGATCGTCACCAGGAACTTTGTGGTCTTGGTCCAGTTCACCACGTCGACATTCTCCGCCGCGACCGGCGTGCGGCCGGCGTTGTCGTTGAGGATCCGGCTGCCCGACGAAGTCACCAACGCGGGCCGCAGCGCTAGCGCATTTGCGACGCCCGTATCGGCGGCGGGCGGGGCGGTCCAGCTCGCCTGGCGCGCGACCGTCGGACTCGGAGCATTGGCCAAGTTGTTCACCTGCACGGACAGCCCCAGATCATCGGGCACCGTGAGCGACGCGATGTTGACTCTCGAAGTCATGCCGGCGGGCGACGTCCAGGTCGTGGAGGAATTGTTCGAATGCGTAGTGACCAGCATCACCCCGGTGACTGCCCCGATGGTGAGGGTGGGCGCGGTGTTGTTCGTTGCCGCTGCGATCAATGCACCCCCTTGCACGATCACGGGGTTGATGGTGTCCACACCGCTGAAGCTGAGGATCCCGCCCACTGCGCCGGCGTGCACCACCTCGCCGCCGAACGTCCACGTGTAGCTCGCGGGCTCCGCTCCCGTCGCGACATGCTGATAAACAAACAGCCGGTTGCCGAAGCCGCCGGTGCCTCCGCCTGTGGTCTGGTCACTCACGGTGTTGACCTGGGTCCAGCCCGCGGGTGAGGTAATGGTCGTCGTGCACGCGGCGGCGCTCACATTGCTGCAGGGGCGAAAGCTGACACTGGCGATCATCACGTCGTTGGCCAGTGTGCCCGCCGGCACGTTGATGGTAAGCACCGAGTCCGGCGGGCTCAGCGCTATCGTGAGGAATGCGTTGATCGAGCTGAGAACGGTCGCGCCAGTACTGCCCGTCGCGCCCGCTGTCGCCATGACACCATCCCACACCACGAAGCCGCCACCATTGCCCACGACGCCCGTGCCCGCGTCGGATCGCTCGGTGATGCCCGTCAGGTTCCCATTCGCTTCTAAACTGAAGACTCCCCCTACATTGTTGATGTCCCGCGCGACGGCCTGGACGATGAGGTCATTGGGCCCGGTGGTCGTGACACTGGTCACCGTGACGGAGGTGGTGGGCGCCGCCTTGACGCCGCCGCCGGTGATATCCCACGGATTGCCGGTGGCGATGACGCCCCGGTAGGTGAGGATTTGTGCATAAACGTGATCGCCCGGGTCCGCTACCGTCGGCGAGGGCATCGCCGTCGAGGTGGCCCGCGCCCAGAACACCGTAATTCGTGTTCCCGCCGTCGTTGCGCCCGTTGCCTGAGGACTGCCTGTTACCGCGACAAACCCGGCAGCGGTAGAAAGCGTCGCCGCCTCGCCGCCGGCGCTTTCGACGAATAGAAGCGCAACATCGTCGACCGCGTGCGCCGGCCATGCCGGGGTGACGGCCGCGGTTCCGGAAACTGCTGTTCCCGCCGCCTGGAAAGTCGGAGCCGGCTGGCCCGCCGCCGAGTTCGCCTGGGCGGCGGCGCGAAACGCGATCTGCGCCTGCACGGGAGCGCTCAAGGTCATGCCCGCGAGCGCGCCCAAGAGCAGCGAGGCGACAAGCCACGGGGCATGCGACCGCTTGCGCGGCATCATGTCCCCGTGACCTTCCTGTGCAGAGCTGTAGGCCATTGCTTCATCCAAACGCAGGGCGCGGTACAGTCGCCCCTCCCGATGGTTTTCCAGCAGTAATCTCGCAAGATTCAGGCCCGTAGCGACAGCTTTCGCTGTATTTATCGTGTGACAAATTACCGTTATTGCCTGCAGCGGCACACGGCCTCGAACGCATTTATCAGTTGTTTGCAACGGTCACCTGCAACTGGCGCTCGACGTAGGTGGCGCCGTCGGCTGCGCCCGGACAACCTGCTGCTAGGTTGCACGCGGTCACGGTGAGTTGGTAAACAACGATCGGCGGTGCGGTCACGATGTCGGCCTCGGCGTGCGTGGTCCCGTCGCATCTGACGTTTACGGTCCATCCATTCAGCGAGAACGAGGTGGTCGCCGTCTTGACAGCGGCGCCTATCGCGGGTTTGCAATCGTCTGCCGCCACCAAGCCTCCAGTAGTCAAGGTCCGGAAAGCGCCGAAATCGACCCCGGCTCGCGCCGCCTGGTAGGCCTGCACGCCCTGGATATCGAATGCCGCCGAGCGCTGCTGCGTCGTCGAGAGCGTGACCAGCACCACCCCGAGGCCGGCGAGCACGACCAGGATGAATATCGCCGCGATCGCGGCAAAGCCGGCGTTACGGGACATTGCTGACATGAACTTCGTGGTACAGGCTGACGGTTTCGCCGCCGCGCGTGATCGACAGCTGCATCGACACGATTCCGTGATTCTGCGTGAGGGCCTGCTGGCTGTACTGGATATCGCAGGCCGTCACATTGGCCGCCAGCACGCCGGAAGTCCCCACCGGCGGCACTGGTTGAGCTAGTGTGATGGTGTAGCCCGAGATGCGGGTCAGGGTACCGGTACCGTTGCCTTTGGCGTCAGTCCCAGCCGTCGACGGGCAAACGTAGGTGACCGGGCCACTTACTACGCTGAAGCGGCTACCGGGCGACGCCAGGGGAAACTGCCGTGAGGCGAAGGTGATATGGCGCTCGTTCGCCAATGCTCCGGCGGTATCGGGGCCGGGGATGGCCGCGGTGTTGCAGGTCGGCGCGAACGACGTGGCGCTGGTACAACTGCTGCCCGCTTGATTGTAGGTGTAGGCGTTGCTCTCGGGTTGGGTTTGAAGCGCAAACAAGTTATGCACCACCAGAATATCGCTTGCAACGATCGTCTGACCAGTCACCGTGCTCAGGGGGCTCAAAGTGTCGAAGGTGGTGTCCACCGCGGAAAAGTTGAGGATATCCCCGGCACCCGTGTTGTCCGCCTGGGCGCGATAGCGGCCGCCCGTCTTGGTCTGCAATAGCTCGAGGTATACGATGCCGCTGGCCGCCGTTACGCGCAGGCTGTTGGGCAAGGCAACTCGGATATCCCGCGCCATGCGCCGCAAGGCGGTGTCGGCGACGTCGCTGAGCTCGCCGCGGCGCGCCGTGTCGATGTAGGCCCGCACCGGGTCGCGCATGAACAGGGCGACCACCGCGGCAATGATGCCGAGAATGGTCATCACCGCCACCAGTTCGATCAGAGTGAATCCCGCGCGGCTGCGTGCCGGACTGGGGGGGGACGGGGCGATCCGGAGCGGCATCGGAATCTCAGTAGTCGAGCTTGTAGCCCCGCAGGACTACGCCCGAGCCCGGCCCGCTTACGGTCACCGTGATCAGCTTGGAAGCCGCTGAAGGGACGGTGGACAGCGCAGTCGGAACGACCGTCACCGAAACGCTGTAGGCGGCGAGGCCGGCGATGGCCGTCCCGTCAATCGCAAAAATGCCAGTGGTCGCGAAGGTGTCGTAGTCGCTGACATCGTCGAATTGTGCGCGGTTGGCCTGGATCTTAGCGCCACCGAACCCGCCGACCGGCGGATTGTTGAACGGCATCAGCAGGATCTCATCCATCAGCGACTCGGCGATGGCGATGGCCTGCTTGTTGACCACCGGGTTGACGCTCCCGACCACAGCCGTGTTGAACACCAGCAGAATGCCGGTCAAGGCGATCGACATCACCACGATCAGCAGGATCAGCTCGGGCAGCGAGAACCCGCGGCTGCGCGCCGGTTTACGGCTTGTGCACATAACCGGTTTCCTGCTCGACAAGGAAAGGAAACGAGCCGCTGCCGCTGACCGTTACCGTCAGAAGGCCCGCAAAACCGCTGGGCCGACCGAGCGGATCGAAAGTGAACGACCCCGTAGCTGGGTTCGTGGTAAGAACCACCCCTGCCGGCGCGAGGCTGTTGAAGTTGCCCGCCCCCGAGGGGGAGGTAACTGGCACAGTCCCGGCGCATGGGTTGGCGGCGCAGATCGTGAGCGAGACCGTGTTTGGAGGTGTGTTGAACGTGACCGTCGTAGTGCGGCGCTGCGCGATCGCCACCTTCCGGGCGTAGGCGACCTGCGCCTGAGCCAGATCCGCGTAACCTGCGGTATCGAAGCCGCCACGGCCGAACATCGCCGCGGCGCTTACCGACAGGATCCCGACGATAAGGATCACGGCGATCAGCTCGGCAAGCGTGAACCCCGATTGCGGCGACTGGAAAGTGAATCTCATTTCAAGAACCTGTCGGCTCCAAAAGAAAAGGGGAATAGCGAAGCGGACTCGCCATTCCCCCTGGTTCACTTTTCTTACCTGCTTGCCGGGCGCGCGTGCAGTCCCGTTTAGGCTTGAGCCCGCTTCTCCCGGCTCCGGGATTGTGGAGGTGTAAAAACTACAGGATCAAGGAATAATAAGGGCGACGAACGCAGCGGTCACGCTGGCATTAGGAATCGGTGCCGCCACCTGGCACGTTTTGGAAGTGCCAGTTTGCGTCAGCTCGGTAATCGTGTAGCCAGCAGGCATCGCACCCACACCGCCGGCGAGGGTTCCCCTGGTGTCGTTGCACGCAGTGGCGGCGACAATCGCAACGCCGTCCGTGTTGCTCAGTGAGCGGCGCGCATAGTTCATGGATGCCCCGGATGCCAGCGCGCCCGCAACGCCCGTAACAGCGGCCGTGCGCGCACTCGCGCTCAGGTCGAGAAACTGCGGCGCGGCGGTCACCGCAAGGATGCCCAGAATCAAAATGACGGCGATCAGTTCGATCAGGGTAAAACCGGTTGCTCGTTGTTTCAATACCATAGAAACCTCCACGCGTTATGAATACGAACTAAGGCAAACCAAGGACAAAGTATCCTAAGCAGAAATCAAGCCAGCCTCAAACAAATAGTCCACAAATAAACAACTAACTACCCCCGTCCGCAAAGGCATGTAGCATGGCCCATCCGCTATTCCCTTGCTTTGATTGACTTGCTTCCAAATCGCGTCGACACTTTGCCGTCCCTGATATTTGCCGCGCCGGTCAAGCGTCTGATACGACTGTCATACTATCCCAATAAAACCAGAAAACCAAGCAGTTCAACAGACTATCTCAAGACGTTTCTGACGATGTGTCCCGGGCATCCGGTCAGCGTCAGTCGAGGTCCCGGAACCAGTTGTACGGCTCGACGGCAGTCAGCTCCATTCGGCCAACCCCACGCAGCGGATTGGGCCGTCCCTTCTCACCCGGCAGCGGACCGACATCGATCCGGACCTGAAAACGAATCGCGGCCTGTCCGTCCTTTCCCGCCACGAAATGCCGGGTACGCGCCGGAACATAGACCAGCCGCTTGGCGCTTCCGTCGAAATACCATTTTCCCGGGCTTGAGTCGTCCGCCGGGGCGCCGGCGAAGACACCCAGATAATTCTCCGGCCGGTCGGCCAGCCAGTTCATGGGATTTTCCGCTTCGAGCTGCTTCATGTCCTCCATCCGGCCTTGCACCAGCAACCCAGCGGCGCGCAGTTGGAGCGCGCTTCTCAGTACCACCACCACCTGCTCCATTGCCGCTTTCTCGGCACGCTCCTGGTAGTACAGCAGGCGGTCGGCCAGCAAGGCCGCCAGCACCGCGATGACGAGAAGGACCGCAATCAGCTCGAT
>Ga0193726_1000588_pt1 | contig 36913 bp, 32 predicted proteins | sample H2c1metaG_FD_144928 | JGI IMG/M metagenome (GOLD analysis project Ga0193726, IMG submission 144928) | Soil microbial communities from a riparian zone of the East river system, Colorado, United States - H2c1 | ecosystem: Environmental > Terrestrial > Soil > Riparian zone | place: USA: East River... | reverse complement strand
CGCGAGATCGTCGAGCGGACGGAGCGTCTGGGTGTCGCGGCGGAGCTGGAGCTCAGGAAGGTCCGGCACATCGATCGCCGCGGCCAGCGAGAAATCGTATCCACAGTTGCGGCATCGGTCGACGTCCTCGAACCCGAGGTAGCCGCACTTGGGACACTTCATGGGAGGCGGCCACCGAGTCTGGCGGCGTCGGCATCGGGCGGCGGGACCGCACTGAGCGCCAGCAGCTGACGCTGCAGGTCGGCCCGCATCCGATCCGCCACGGCGCGTACGGGATCGGTCGGGCGGATCGTCTCGAGGACGGCGAGCGCGTCGCTCAATCGACCGCCGAGCGCCAGCGCATTCGCGCGCCCGAGCGTGGTTTCGCCATGTCGCGGCAACGGCAGCGTGATATCGCGCGACACCGGACCAGCCGCTGAGGCCGACGGCGCGATCGGCAGCGGCAGCCAGGCCCGCCAGTCGAGATGGGCCCACGAGACGGCGCCTGCCGCACCCGCGCCGAGGATCACGAGAACGGCGACTGTCAGGAGCAGCCAGTGCGAGGGTCTGGCGATGACGTCTCCCGCCGCTGGGACCGCCACGCGTCTTCCCGGCCGCTTGACATCCGGCGCCTGCAGCGTCGAGCCCGCCTCGAGCCGATCCAGGCGATCGAGAACCGCGAGCGCCTCCTCTGCCGGCGCGCCACCGGCGATGGCCGCCTTGAGCAGCTGGCGCGCTTCGGGCCCTTCGCCACGCTGGAACGCCGCGACGCCGTTCTGCAGCAGTTCCTCGGATTCCCGCTGCCGCTCGGCCAGCGCGCTGCGCGCACGCTCGATGTACGCGCGCGCCCGGGCATGGCTGCGATCGAGGAACAGCGCACGGCTCCAAACGTTGATCGCGTGGTCGTATTGCGCGGCGAAATAGTGATCGAGGCCGACCAGCAGGAGCTGCTCGATCTTGGCGTCGCGCTCCGCGTCCGACGCGGCGTCGAGCGCGCGTGAGCTGTCGGTACGAAGCGGATCACTCATAGAAGAAGAGGTGAAAGCCGGGGAGATTATAGCTTAGAATTCATTGATTTCCATGGTGATCGAGTGCATCCCGAACGTCAGCGAGGGGCGGCGGCCCGAGATCGTCGCCGCGATGGCCGACGCGATCCGCCAGGCGCCGGGCGTCCGGCTGCTCGACTTCTCGTCCGACGCCTCGCATAACCGCTCCGTGTTCACGCTGGCCGGCGACGCCGCCGGCGTCGAGCAGGCGGTGCTCGCGCTCGTCGAACGCGCCGTCGCCGACGTCGACCTCCGCACGCACCGCGGCGAGCATCCGCGCCTGGGCGCGGTGGACGTCGTTCCCTTCGTCCCGATCGAAGGCGTGACGATGGCGGACTGCGTGGCGCTGGCGAAGAAGACTGGCGCGGCGATCGCCGAGCGCTTCAAGGTGCCGGTCTACCTGTACGAAGAAGCGTCGTCGAATCCCGCGCGCAAGAACCTCGAGGATATCAGGCGCGGCGAGTTCGAAGGGCTGGCCGCGAAAATGGCCACTGCCGGCTGGGCACCCGACTTCGGCCCGTCGACTCCCCATCCGACGGCCGGCGCGATCGTCATCGGCGCGCGGATGCCGCTCATCGCCTACAACATCAACCTCGCGACCAACCGCATCGACGTCGCGAAGAAGATCGCGGCGGCCATCAGGCACAGCAGCGGCGGCTTCCGCTACGTGAAGGCCGCCGGGTTCACGCTCGCAGATCGCGGGATCGTGCAGGTGTCCATGAACCTGACGAACTACGAGAAGACGCCGATCCATCGCGTCTTCGAGGTGGTGAAGCGCGAAGCGGAGCGGTACGGCGTGGCGATTCTGGAAAGCGAAATCGTAGGGCTCGTCCCCGCGGCGGCGCTGACCGCGGCGGCCGAGTTCTACCTGCAGATCGACGGGTTCAAGCCGGACCAGGTGCTGGAGAACAAGCTGAAGCAGACGTAGCCGGTGTAGGGGCCGAGCAAGCTCGGCGCCTACGCAGGTTCGGCTTCCTCGTCCGCGCGGCGCGACGGCGCGATCCCGAACGCCTTCATCTTCCGGTACAGATTGCTCCGCTCCACGCCGAGGACTTCCGCGGTCCTCGACATATTGCCCTGCTGTTCGGCGAGCGTGCGCAGGATCAGGTCGCGCTCGAAGCGCTCGCGCGCCTCGTGCAGCGTCAGGTGCTCCTCGGTGATCGCCGCGAACTCCGGGCGCGACATCGCCGCGTGATCGAGGAAGCTCAGATCCGCCGGCGAGATCGAGTCGCCCGGCACCATGATCATCAGCCGCTCGATGACGTTGCGCAGTTCGCGCACATTGCCCGGCCAGCCGTAGTGCCGCAGCACGGACAGGGCGCCGGCATCGAAGCGCTTCACACGCCGGCCGTACTCGCGCGCGAGCTCCGCCATGAAGTGCTCCGCCAGCCGCTCGATGTCCTCCTGCCGATCGCGAAGCGGCGGCACGAAGATCGGGATGACGCTCAAGCGGAAGTACAGGTCCTCGCGGAACCGGCCGGCCCGGATCTCCGCCTGCAGATCCTTGTTCGTCGCGGCGAGCACCCGCGCGTCCACCTTGATCCGCGCCGATCCGCCCACCGCCTCCATCGTCTGCTCCTGGAGCACGCGCAGCACCTTGGCCTGCGTCTTCAGGCTCATGTCGCCGATTTCGTCGAGGAAGATCGTTCCACCGTCGGCGGCCTCGAATTTCCCGCGTCGATCCGCAACGGCCCCGGTGAACGCGCCGCGGACGTGGCCGAACAGCTCGCTCTCGATCAGCTCCTCGGGGATCGCCGCGCAGTTCACTTCGACGAACGCGCCCGTACGCCGCCGGCTGAGCGCGTGGACCGTCCGCGCGACCAGCTCCTTGCCGGTGCCGTTCTCGCCGTAGATCAGGACGCGGCCGTTGGTCGGCGCCGCCATCGCGACCTGCTCGCGCAGCTGCCGCATCGCGTGGCTCTCGCCCACCATCGTCTGATGCCGATCGACGCGCGCGCGCAGCGCCCGGTTCTCGGCTTCGAGCCGGCGCTGGCGCAGCGCGTTGCGGACGACGAGCACGGTCTTTTCGAGCGAGAGCGGTTTCTCGACGAAGTCGAACGCGCCCATCTTGATCGCGCGGACCGCCGACTCGATGTTGCCGTGGCCGGAGATCAGGACGACCTGCGCGTCCACCTGGCGCTCGCGGAGGCGCGCCAGCGTGGCGAGCCCGTCCATCCCAGGCAGCCACACGTCGAGGACGATGAGGTCGACGGGCCCGCGCGTCACGCGCTCGAGGCACTCCTCCCCGCTCGATACGGCCTCGACCGTGTACTCCTCGTCGCGCAGCACGCCGCTCAGCGCGCTGCGGACGCCGGGTTCGTCATCGACGATCAGGATGGTCGGATTCAGCACGGCAACTCGATGGTGAACCTGGTCCCTCGCGGCGCATTGTCGCCGACTTCGATGCTTCCGCCGTGTTCGGCGATGATCCGGCGGACGATCGCCAGGCCGAGGCCGCTCCCGCGGCGCTTCGTCGAGTAGTACGGCAGGAACAGCTTCTCGCGCTCACTCGCCGGAATGCCCGGACCATCGTCGGCGACGATGATGCGGACGACCCGGTTGGCCGGGTCCAGCTCGGTCTGCATCACGATGCGGCCCTTGCGCTCCATCGCTTCGACGGCGTTGTCGACGAGATTGATGACGACGCGCCGGATCTGCTCCGCGTCGAGGCGCACGAGCGGCAGCCCGGCGGCGAACTGCTCCTCGAACCGCACGTCGGTGAAGATCCCGTTGTAAAGCGCGAGCGTGTCGGTGATCAGCTGGCCGAGATCGGTCGGCACCGTCCGCGGCGCGGGCATGCGCGCGAACTGCGAGAACTCGTCCACGAGGCCCTTCAACGACTCGACTTCGCCGACGATCGTCGTCGTGCACTCTTCGACCAACGCCCTGGCCGGCGGCGGCGCGGTGGCGAAATGACGCCGGAGCCGCTCGGCGCACAACTGAATCGGTGTCAGCGGATTCTTGATCTCGTGCGCGAGGCGGCGCGCGACCTCGCGCCACGCGGCGACTTTTTGCGCGCGGATGAGCGGCGTCACGTCGTCGAGGACGAGGACCACGCCCTCCGGCGTCCCGCCGTCGCCGAGCAACGCCGTCGCGACGACGGCCAGGTGCACCTCCTGCCCTTCGCGGGGGATCGAGATCTCCTGCGCGGCGGGCTCCGCCTTGACGCGCCCCGCGCCGGCCAGGAGCGCCGCGAGCGGCTGGAGATCGGCCCGGTCGAACGCGGCCGACGCCGGCTGGCCGACGATCGATCGACTGAGGCTCAGCAGCCGCGCGGCGGCGCTGTTGATTGTCGTCACCGCGCCTGACGCGTCCACCGACACGACGCCGGTCGTGATGCGCTCGAGAATCGTTTCGATGTACCGCCGCCGTCCTTCGACTTCGAGATGCTTGCGTTCCAGCTCGATCGTCGATCGCTCGACGCGCCGCCGGCTCGTCGCCAGCTCGCCCGCCATCGTGTTGAACGCGTCCACGAGCGCGCCGAACTCGTCGTTGCTCTGCGGCTCGACGCGCTGATCGAGGCGTCCCGCGCCGATTTCCCGCGCCGCCGCGGAAAGCATCTGCACCGGCCGCGTGATCCGCTTGGCGAGGTACGAGCCCATCCAGGTCGCGCCGAAGAGAATCAGCAGCGTGACCATCAGGAAGAACGACAGATAGACGCCGGTCAGCGGGCGCTTCAACACTTTCAGCTGGCTGTAATTCTCGAACGCCTGCGACATCCGCCGGGATCGCGCCACGACGTCGCTCTTCAAATAGTTCGACGCGACGACGACGCCGGTGGGCCTGCCGTCGGCGCCGTGGATGACGGCGGCGCCGCTCAGGAGATCGCCGCCCGTGCCGAGCGTCTCGCTCGAGTGCGCATCCGGAACGCCGGCGAGCGCCTGCTTCGCCAGCCGTTCGGCGCTGTCGCCGGCGCGTCCCGGCACGCTCGACGGCGATGCCACATCCGGCGCCGGTTCCAGACGGACGACCTCGTCGAGCCGCGGACCACCGGCGGCGGGCGACGCGCGGTACACCACGATCGTCCCGACGTGCTGCATCGTCAGTTCGGGAGCCAGAAGACGGTCGAGCGCCGGCACGTTGTCCCCGGAGAGATTGTTCCCCGCCAACTCGCGCGCGATCCGGGCGGCGTGATCGACGACCTCCATCTGGCGATCGTGGTAGTAGTCGCCCGCGAGCTGATTGGCGGACGCGAGAATCTCGTCCATCGGCGCGTTGAACCAGCGATCCACGCTGGCGTGAATCAGCTCGCTGCCGACGAGCAGCACGAGGACGGCGGGCACCAGCGTCATCCCGAGAAGCAGCGCGACGAGCTTCGAGCGGAACCGCGCGAACGGCAGGCCGCGCCGGCGTTCGACCACGAGCTTGACGATGCTGCGGCCGAGCAGCCAGACGAAGACGATGAGAATGGTGAAGTCGGCGGCCGAGAGCGCGTAGAGGACGACTTCCGTCAGGAAATCGGGCGAGAGGCTCGGCGTGCGGTTGGCGATGGCCAGCATCACCACGAGCACGCCGACGAGGAGCGCGATCCCGGCGAGGATCAGCCGCGGATTGTCGCGGAACGGACGACGCGGCGCCGGCGGCGCCGGTCCCGTGAGACGCTTCGGCGTGATCGACGTGACCGTCGCCGGCATGTCTATTCCTTGACGTTCAGGAGATCTTTCAACTCGCTCATGAACTCGCCCAGGTCGCGGAAGTGGCGATACACCGACGCGAAGCGGACGTAGGCGACCTTATCGAGCTTCTTCAATTCTTCCATCACGAAGCCGCCGATGTCGGCGGTCGCGATTTCCTTCTCGGGCCGCTCCTGGAGCGTCGCCTCGACGCGATCGGCGACCGCTTCGAGCGCCGCGACGCTCACCGGCCGCTTCTCGCACGCCTTCAGCAGGCCGGTGACCAGCTTCTGGCGCTCGAACCGCTCGCGGGTGCCGTCCTTCTTCACGACCATGTAGGGGATCTCGTCGATCCGCTCGTAGCTCGTGAATCGCTTGCCGCAGTCGAGGCACTCGCGGCGCCGGCGAATCACTTCGCCCTCTTTGCTCTCGCGCGAGTCGACGACCTTGTCGCCCAGATGGGCGCAGTAGGGACACTTCATAAGGTCACGCCGGGTGCGCCTCCGCGGCGGCGGCGTCGGCCAGCCGGCGCATCCCCGACATATTGATGCCCGCCTGCGCGGCGAAGATCACGCCGAGCAGCAGCGCGGGAAGAATCGAAAACGCGTGCAGCACGAGCGCCGCGGCAACCGCCGGCTCGTTCGGGATGCCGTAGAACGTCGTCGTGCCCCAGCGAAACGCTTCGTGAAAACCGCCGATCGCGCCGGGCGTCGGCACGGCGACGCCGATGACGAGCAGCGCGATCAGCAGAAACGTGCCCGTGTACGGAACGCCGAAACCGAACGCGACCGCGACGGCCCAGATGCCGAACGCGATACAGAGCCACAGCGGAAACGACCACGCGAGCGCGACCAGCACGCGGCCCGGACGGCGGATGACGCCGAGGCCCGCCGCGAATTTCTCGACGACGCGCGCGAGCAGCCCCGCGAGGATGGAGGGCAGCACGCGCTCGACGCGTGCGATGCCCCGCCCCAGACGCGCGGGATCGCCGGCCATCAGAAACAGGACGGCCAGCGCGAGCAACGCAACGCCGCCGGCGGTCGCGCCGGTCAGCTTGACCCAGCGGAACGCCGCCGGGTTCGCCGTGGCGACGCTGCGGCCGAAGACGAAGACGAAGGACGCGAGGAGCGTCAGCATCGTGATCGTGTCGAGCAGCCGCTCGAGAATAATCGTCGCGAACGCGCTCGTGGCGCTCAGGCGTTCGTGACGCGAGAGAAAATATGGGCGAATGACCTCGCCTGCCCGGGCCGGCAAGACGGCGCTGGCTGCAAAGCCGACGGCGGTCGCGCGGAACGCGTTGGCGAAGCTCGCCCCGCCCAGCGGTTCGAGCAGGTACTGCCATCGCAGCGAGCGAATCGCGAGGTTCAGCACCATCGATCCCAGCGACAGCGCCAGCCAGCCCGGACGTGCCCGGCCGATTTCCGCTGCCACCTGCCACAGGTCGACGTTGTGGAGGAACACCGCCAGCAACCCGGCCGCCAGGGCCAGCACGACGACCGTACGAAAATGTGCCCGCATGGATCCGAATTCGCTCCCTACTATAACCGCTCTACGGTGTATCGCTTGAGGCGACGCTATATGTTGTTGTTGTCGCGTGCGGCGTGGTTCGCGCCGTGTTTACGGAGCTGTTCGTACGGTCCTGGCCGCCCGGCTCACGGATCGCTCACGTGGTTGACCGCCCCGAATGATAGTACGGCCAGATGTGATCTTGGGGTACGACCGCTGACTATTTCTTGCGAGGCGGTATCGAACGCGGAGGGTTCACCAGCGCGGCGATCAAGCGATCTGTGGCCTTCTCAACTGCCAGCGCGAGCCCGCAGAAGCGACACTGGTACGGCTCGACTGGGAACAGGACCTTCTGGTAGTCCTCCGCTGTGATACGGGTGAGGCACTTCGGGCACTCCCACGGCACAGCTACTTCATCGCTTTCATCGTGGCGAGGGCGTCGGCGGCTTCCCGGGCGAGGGCCTCTGAAATCGCGCACGCGGTGGATCGGTCGTGCTCCTTGCGAGCCAGCTCGCGGGATAGGTCAGACGCGAGGTTGTTGATGCGTTTCAGCCGGGCCGACAGACTCGCAGGGCGGGATCGCCGCATGCTCGACAGTGTAGGGAGTCTCGGCCAGCGTGTCAGTCAGGTAGCGGACATTACTGCTAGTGCTTTGGGAGTTCGCGCGGTGATCCTGCGCGCGCTCCTGTCCGTCGACGCGCGCGAGTCCGTGTCCGGCGATCTCTTGGAGGAATACCGCGAGTCACGCGTCCCTGCGGCCGGCGAGATCGGCGCCGACCTTTGGTACTGGCGACAGGTCGGCGGCATGTGGCTGCGTGCCTACTGGGGGTTCGTCGTGACCGCCGTTCTCCTCCTCGAGGAAGACGGCCACCAGGCATCGTGTTCCTACCCCACACGCCAGATACGGCTCTTCGAAAATGAGGACGTAGGCCAGGATGTCATCGTGCGAGATTCTCCGAATAACTTCGGAAAGGAACAAGCGTCCGCGTCGCGCGTGAGCTTTTCGGGGTTGGTGAGCTTTTGCGTAGTGGCACACGCGAATAGCTCACTTCCAGCTCACGGTGTGCTGTCTTAGGTCATATCACCTCGTCTCATCTCGTGTTCTAATGGGCCCGTTCTCAGGGCAGTGCGCGACGAGACCGAACCACTTGGTGTGGGGCCGTACGACATTCCTACATGTTGTTGTTGTCAACGCCGCGCGTCCCCTGTAAGATTTCTTTCTTTTTCCCAGAGAATCCTGTTGCCTCTCGCCACACCCCTTCTCGAATCCCCGCTCGTCGGACGCCGGCCCGATCGCCACGGCAAGGTCCGCGACATCTACGAGTTCGACGACCGGCTGCTCATCATCGCCACCGATCGCATTTCGGCGTTTGATTACGTGCTCGGCTCGGGCATTCCCGACAAGGGCAAGGTGCTCACGCAGACGTCCGTCTTCTGGTTCGGACGCACGACCTCGATCATCGCGAATCACCTGATCTCGACCGATCCGGCGGACTTCCCCGGCGAAGCGCACGGACAGGCGCTGCTGGCCGGGCGATCGATGCTCGTCACGAAGACCGAACCGCTGTCGATCGAGTGCGTCGCGCGCGGTTATCTCTCGGGATCCGGCTGGAAGGACTACCAGGCGACCGGCGAAGTCTGCGGTATCCCGCTGCCCAAGGGGCTGCGCGAATCCGACCGCCTGCCGCAGCCGATCTTCACGCCGGCGACCAAGGAATCGAGCGGGCACGACATCAACATCAGCGAGGATCGCGCGGCCGAGATGGTCGGACGGCCGCTGCTCGATCGCGTGAAGGATCTGACGCTTCGCCTGTACGCCGAGGGCTGCGCGCACGCCGAGTCGCGCGGGATCATCATCGCCGACACGAAGTTCGAGTTCGGCCTGCTGCCCGGCAGCGGAACACCGGAAGAACGCGTGATCCTGATCGACGAAGCGCTGACGCCGGACTCCTCGCGCTTCTGGCCCGCGGACACGTACAAGCCGGGCGGCGCGCAGCCCAGCTTCGACAAGCAGTTCGTCCGCGATTACCTCGAGCGCATCCACTGGAACAAGCAGCCGCCCGTGCCGTCGCTCCCCGCCGACGTCGTCGAAAAAACGCGCGAGAAGTACATCGAAGCCTATCGCCGCCTGACCGGCAAAGAACTCGAATAGGCGAGAGCGAATCTTGATAAGCGATCGGCTGGAGAAACTCGTCGAGGAAATGGTCGCGCGCGGCGTGCGGTTCGAGGATGCCGTGAACGAATTCGAGAAGCGCTTCATCGCGCGCGTCCTCGGCCAGTCAGACGGGAGCCTGACCAAGGCCGCCGATGAACTCGGCATCCACCGCAACACCCTCACTCGAAAGATGGGGGAATACAGAATAAAGAGGAGGGCGGGAGGGGCGGGATAGGCGGGATACGTCCTGCCCTTCCAGCCCTTCCTGCCGGTCCTGCCTTTCTAGCACTCCAAGCTTGACTCTGCCAGTCGCTGACATATAATTAGCAGTCGCGCTCGACGAGTGCTAGCCCGCAGCAGGGCTGGCCGCGCGCCGGTTTTCTCAGGTAATCCCGTAAGGTCCATTTCCCTTTCGACAGACGGAGTACAACGCATGAACGTTAGACCGCTGCACGACCGCATCATTGTCCAGCGCCTCGAAGAAGGCGAACAGAAAGTCGGCGGGATCATCATCCCCGACACGGCGAAAGAAAAGCCGCAGCAAGGCAAAGTCATCGCCGTCGGCGCCGGCAAGGCGAAAGACGACGGCAAGCGCATCGCCCTCGACGTGAAGGCGGGCGACACCATCCTGTTCGGCAAGTATTCCGGCCAGGAAATCAAGCTCAATGGCGAGGATTTCCTCATCATGCGCGAAGACGAAGTGCTCGGCGTCATCGAAGGCGCGGCCGACAAGAAAAAGAAGTAGGAGACAGATCACATGGCAAAACAGATTGTGTACGGCGAGCAGTCGCGGCAGGCCATCCTGCGCGGCGTGAACCAGCTGGCCGATGCGGTGAAGGTGACGCTCGGCCCCAAGGGCCGCAACGTCGTGCTCGACAAGAAATTCGGATCGCCGACGATTACCAAGGACGGCGTCACCGTCGCCAAGGAAATCGACCTCAAGGATCCGCTCGAGAACATGGGCGCGCAAATGGTCCGCGAAGTCGCCAGCAAGACGTCCGACACGGCGGGTGACGGCACGACCACGGCGACCGTGCTCGCGCAGGCCATCTACCGCGAGGGCGCGAAGAACGTCGTCGCCGGCGCCAACCCGATGGACATCAAGCGCGGCATCGAGAAGGCCGTCGACGCCCTCACGAACGAAATCAAGCGCATGTCGAAGCCGGTCAGCGGCAACATGGTCGCCCAGGTCGGCACCATCTCGGCGAACAACGACGAGACGATCGGCAAGATCATCGCGGAAGCGATGGACAAGGTCGGCAAGGACGGCGTGATCACGGTGGAAGAAGCGCGCACGCTCGACACCTCGCTCGAGGTCGTCGAGGGCATGCAGTTCGACCGCGGCTACCTTTCCCCCTACTTCGTCACCGACCCCGAGCGCATGGAAGTCGTGCTCGAGAATCCGGTCATCCTGATCCACGAGAAGAAGATCAGCTCGATGAAGGACCTCCTCCCGGTGCTCGAGCAGGTGGCGCGCCTCGGCCGCCCGCTGCTCATCATCGCGGAAGACATCGAAGGTGAAGCGCTCGCGACGCTCGTGGTCAACAAGCTGCGCGGCACGCTGCAGGCGGCGGCCGTCAAGGCGCCGGGCTTCGGCGATCGCCGCAAGGCGATGCTCGAGGACATCGCGACGATCACCAACGGCAAGGCGATCACCGAGGACCTCGGCCTGAAGCTCGAGAACATCAAGCTCGAAGATCTCGGCAAGGCCAAGCGCATCACGATCGACAAGGACAACACGACGATCGTCGAGGGCGCGGGCGCGTCCACGGCCATCCAGGGCCGCGTCAAGCAGATCCGCGCGCAGATCGAGGACACGACCTCGGACTACGACCGCGAGAAGCTGCAGGAGCGGCTGGCGAAGCTGGTCGGCGGCGTCGCGGTGATCAAGGTCGGCGCGGCCACCGAGACGGAAATGAAAGAGAAGAAGGCGCGCGTCGAGGACGCGATGCACGCGACCAAGGCGGCCGTGGAAGAGGGGATCGTCCCCGGCGGCGGCGTGGCGCTGATTCGCGCGTCGAAGGTGCTGGACGGCTTGAAGCTTGGCGGCGATCAGCAGATCGGCGTCAACATCGTCAAGCGCGCGATCGAAGAGCCGATGCGGTGGATCGCGACCAACGCGGGCCACGAAGGCTCGATCGTCGTCCAGAAGGTGCGCGACATGAAGGAGTCGGAAGGCTTCAACGCGCTGACCGACACGTACGAAGACCTCGTCAAGGCGGGCGTCATCGATCCGGCGAAGGTGGTGCGCTCGGCGCTCCAGAACTCCTCGTCGATCGCGTCGCTGCTGCTGACGACCGAGGCGCTCATCTGCGACATTCCGGAAGAGAAGAAGGACGCGCCGATGCCGGGCGGTGGCGGCGGCGGCATGGGCGGGATGTACTAACGCGCGAAATTAGGAAGTAGGAATTAGGAAGTAAGAATTCCTAATCCTAAATTCCTCATTCCTAATTACGGGGCCGGGGAGCGAAAGCGACCCGGCCCTTTTTTTATCGCAGGGTAAACGTGAGTTCGATGGTGATCGTGACCGCGACCGCCTCGCCGAAGCGCTTCCCGGGTTGGAACCGCCACTGGCGGGCGGCTTTGATCGCTTCCTGATCGAGGCCGAACGTCGGGTCGAGCGAGCGCACGACCTTCAGATTCGTGACGGTGCCGTCCGGCTGCACGTCGCCTTCCACGAGCACCGAGCCCTGAATCTTCGCGCGCATCGCGTCGGCGGTGTACGCCGGCTTCACTTCGCGGACGAGAATCGGCGTCGTGACGCCGCTGCCCGGACGAAACGCTCCCCCGCCGGTCCCGCCGCCGGTGCCGGGACCAAGGCCCGAACCGCTTCCAGGGCCAGACCCGGTGCCGGTGCCCGTGCCGCTTCCGCCTCCGCTGCCGCTTCCCTGCGACAACGACGGTGGACCGGTGACGTCTACCGCGCCAGGCAACGTCTCCGTCGCCGACGCCATGTTCTTCGCCGGAATCTCCAACTGGACGCTCGGCGTCGGTTCTTCCTTCGTGATCTTCGGCGCTTCAGGCGGCTTCGCCACCGGCACCGTGATCTTGTCCTTGCCCGGATCTTCCGCCGGGCGCGGCGGCTCCTTCATCCGATTGCCGCCGCCACCGCCACCGCCGCCTTCGCCGGGCTCGTTCAACCAGACGATGTTCTTCTGATCGATGGGAGGCGGCGTGGCCGCGCTCGTCTTCCCGGTTCCGTAAATGCTGATGAAAAGCAGTAAGACGAGGAGGCTGCTCTGGACGCCGAATCCAGTCAGGATCGACCACCCCAGCCGCTTGCCGTCCTGCTCGAACCGGAAGTGCACCTCGGCCGGATGCGCACCCTCGAGGTGCACAGAGAGGTGGCCGGCTGAGACATTGGCCCGGGCGGGCGCCGATTCAAGGGCGTTGTTGTCTGGCATCGTGAACGAATTCGACTCGCTCAGGATATTGTCGCGCACGCGATTCAGGGCTGCAACTGCAAAAGGAGTGCCCCGCGGGTGCGCCATATTCTTTTCATTTATATGACGTTAGCGACAGACGGGCGGCCGGGGTGTCCGCGCGGAAGGACCGGCGAAGCCGAAAGGTTACACCCGGCCGGACCAGGCACCGATGGCCGCGTTGCCGCCGCCGTACGAGTGCAGGATGGCCAGGGCGTCCGCCGCGCGCGGCTCGGTGCGAATGGCCACCAGGACGCCGCCGCGCCCCGTCAGCGCCTCGAAGATGCGGCCGTCGTGCGGCTGGAAACCGACCCGCCGCATCGCGCCGGCCATGCCGACCTTCGGGAGATCGCGCGGGACGCCCTGCAGCGCGTCGATGAGCGATCCGTGCGCAAGGACGCCGCCGATGCCGGCCAGTTCCATGCGGGCGCCGGCCGCACCGAACGTCTTTTCGATGAGCGCCGCTGCGTCAGGGCCTTCCTTGGTGACGATGGTCAACGACTCGGCCGGAAAGCCGGCCTGCTTGAGCGCGTCGATCCCCTTCGCCGCCCACGCGACGTCCTGAAACACGCCCACGGTGAATAGCCCGGTCCCGGCTTCGATCATGGACGTAATCTATCACGATGGCTGACGTCTCGATCGTCGGCGCGGGGCCTGCGGGCGCGTGGGCGGCGTATTCGCTCGCGCGCCGCGGCGCGCGCGTGACGCTCATCGATCCGTCGCATCCACGCGAGAAGCCGTGCGGCGGGGGCGTCACGGGCCGGGCGCTCGCGCTCGTCGCCGGCGCCATCGACGTCGCGGCGCTGCCCGCATGCGTCATCCGACAGGCGCGCTTCACGGACGGACGGAGCGGCGAGGACGCCGTGGTCCACCTCACCCACGCCGGCCTTTCCGCAGACACCGGCCTCGTCGTCGCCAGCCGTGCGGAGTTCGACGGCCTCCTGCTGGCGGCCGCGCGCGGCGCCGGCGCGAAGATCATCAACGCTCGCGTCACGGCCATCGTCGAACAGCGCGACGGACTGCTGATCGAGACGACGGACGGATCGCACGCGGCGGCGCGGGTGATTGGCGCGGACGGCGCGAACAGCCTGGTGCGGCGGAAGCTGGCGCGTCCGTTCCGGCGCGACGAATTGTCGATCGCCACGGGCTACTTCGCGCACGGCACGACGAGCGAGGAGATCGTCGTCGAGATCGTGGACGACCCACCCGGATATCTGTGGTCGTTCCCGCGGCCGACGCACCTCGCGATCGGCATCTGTGCGCAGGCCGACGCCGGCGTCACAGCCGAGACGCTTCGCGCGCGCACGCGGTCGTGGATCCGCGAGCACAATCTCGCGCCGGACGCGCGCCTGCAGCCGTACTCGTGGCCGATCCCCTCGCTCGCGCCGGACGATCTCGACGCGATGGCGATCACCGGATCACGGTGGGCGCTTGCCGGAGACGCCGCCGGCCTCGTCGACCCGATCACGCGCGAGGGAATCTTCTTCGCGCTGCAGTCGGGCGAATGGGCCGCCGATGCGCTCGCGTCCGGCGCCGCGGATCCGTGGCGACGCTACCGGGAGCGCGTGCGGGATGAAATCGGATCGGAGCTGGCGCGCGCGGCGCGATTGAAGGCCGGCTTCTTCCGCCCGCGCTTCACGCGTCTGATGATCGACGCGCTGCGGCACAGCGCCGGCATCCGCGCGGTGATGGCGGACCTGGTTGCCGGCCGGCAGTCCTACGCGCGGCTCAAATGGCGGCTGGCGCGAACGTTCGAGGCCGGCCTGGCCGTCCGGCTGTTCGCCGGCATGCGGCGGCGCGCATAAGAAAGCTGACAAGACAACGAGCCCCGCGAGCGGTCCAGCTGGTGATAGAATTGCCAGCCATGGGTCAACTTGGACTGCCCGAACTGGTCGTCATCCTCGTCATCGTCATCTTCCTGTTTGGGGCGAACCGCATTCCGGAGATCGCGAAGGGGATCGGCAGCGCGATTCGCAATTTCAAGAACGAGACGGAAGGACGCGACAGCGCGGGCCCGAGAATGGCGACCTGCCCGAGTTGCTCCACCGCGAACGAGCCGGACTCGAAGTTCTGCCGCAAGTGCGGCTCGAAGCTCTCATAGAATCACGCGGGCTTCGCCCACCCGCCGCGTCACGCGCTCGCGATCGAGATACTCGAGCAGCGGGATCGCAAATTTCCGGCTGACGCCAAACCGATCCTTGAACGCGGCGACGTCGAGCCGCGCGTCCTTCCCGCCCGAGGCCTTCAGCGCCGTCACATCCGCTTTCAACCGATCGAGCGCGTCGCGGTGAAACAGCAGCACGTCCACCTTCACCAGAATTTTTTGCCGCAGCAGCAGCTTGATCACGCGATCGGCGACGGCGGACGGTACCTTCGCGTCGCGCGCGACAGCGGCGGCGTCCGCGGGTTTGAGCCCTGCGGACCGAAACGCGTCCTCGAGTGCGTCGTGGGCGCGCTTCTCTTCCGGAGACAATGCGACGCGATGCGTCGCCAGCGCGAGCCGATCGCGGCCGCCGACGGTACCCGCGCGGCCGAGTTCGTCCAGCACGTGCTCGAAGAGCGCCGGATGCCCGTGCGGCAGCACGCGCTCGCGCGCTTCTTCGCGCGGTAGTCCTTCCGACAGCGGCTGCGCCGCATGATGCGCGCCGAGGAGCGCGACGAGATCGCTGGACACGCGGCCGATGATCGCCGGCGCGACCAGCGAGTCGCCGATGCGCGCCGCCAGTCCACGCGCGACGAGCGCGTCGACGCGCAGTGCGAGGTGTGGCGGCTCGACGCCGGCGCGCGAAGCGAGCGCGGCGACCGGCAATCCGGCGCCGCCGGCCGAGTCGATCATCGCGGCCACGGCTCGGATCTCCGCGTCGACCCGATCGGCGGCAGCGGCCGGATCGAGCCGTTTGAAGCGACCGACTGCCGCCTGCGTGCGCACAGCCGTCCGCGGCGGGAGCGGATCCAGGATCTGTCCGCCCGCGATGGTGATGGCTGGTGAATAGGCGCGCAGGATGAATCGATCGCCGCGCGACAGGACCGCGGCGCGTTCGAGGCGCAATCTGACGAACGCCTTGGCGCCCGGCTTCAGCGTCTGCGATCCCTCCCCCGCCGGACCGACGATGCTGACGCGGCCGAGAATTTCAGCGGTACCCTGATGAAATCGAACGCGGGCGCCGTGCTTGAGCGGATTCGCGTCGGGCAGCAGCTCGAGTACCGCGTCCGCGAGGCGTGTTTCCGCGGCGGCGTCCGGGGCCGTCAGATTCTGGCCGCGGCTGATCTCTTCGACGTCCACGCCGGCCAGGTTCACCGCCGCGCGCTGGCCCGCCAACGCGGCGTCCTCCCGCTTGCCGTGCACCTGCACGCCGCGCACTTTCGCGCGCCGGTCTCCCGGCAGCAGCATCAGCTCGTCGTCGACGCGCACCGTTCCGGACACGAGCGTGCCGGTCACGACGGTGCCGAATCCCTTCATCGAGAAAACGCGATCGATCGGCAGACGGGCGGCGCCGTCCGCCGATCGGCCTTTTGCGGCCGCCGCGGCCGTGACGAGCGCCGCGCGAAAGGCGTCCAGGCCTTCTCCCGTCTTCGAGGAGACGGGCACCACGGGCGCGTGCTCGAGGAATGAGCCGGCGACCAGCTCGCGCACTTCCAGGCGCACGAGGGAAAGCGTCTCGTCGTCGACCAGGTCCGACTTGGTGAGCGCGACGATGCCGACCGGCACCTGGAGGAGGCGGCAGATGTCGAAGTGCTCGCGCGTCTGCGGCATGACGGATTCGTCGGCCGCGACGACGAGCACGACGAGATCGATCCCGCCCACGCCCGCGAGCATGTTCTTGACGAACTGCTCGTGCCCCGGCACGTCCACGAACGCCACGGCGAGGCCCTCGATCACGGCATGCGCGAAGCCGAGATCGATCGTGATGCCGCGCGCCTTTTCTTCCTTCAACCGATCGGGATCGGTCCCGGTGAGCGCCTGCACCAGCGCACTCTTCCCGTGATCGATGTGCCCGGCAGTTCCGACGACAATGGATTTCATCTCAAAGGGCGTTCACCACGGAGGACACGGAGGACACAAAGGGAATCAACTCCCGTTTTGTCTTCTTCGCGCCTTCGTGTCTTCGTGGCCAGGGACTACCGTCGTCTCGGCTTGCGCTGCGAGCGCTCACGCTTCCCTGGCCGCTGCTTGCGCCGCTTCTCCTGCTTCGGCGACGCCTTGCTCCGCCGCGGGCCTCGCTCCCCTTCACGGACGCGCTCGAGGATCTCGACCAGCCCGAGATCGATCTGCCGCACTTCCATGTTGACGCGCAGCACCTGGACCTTCACCTTGTCCCCGAGGCGATAGACCTTCCGCGTGTTCTCGCCGCGCAGCATGTGCGCGCCGTCGATGAACCGGTAGTAATCGTCCGCCATCGTCGACACGTGCACCATGCCCTCGACGAAATGTTCGATGAGCTCGATGAACAACCCGAACGCCGCGACGCCGGTGATGTAGCCCTCGAATTCATCGCCGACCTTGTCGGCCATGAACTTGACCTTCTTCCACTGGAGCAGCTCGCGCTCGGCGTCGTCCGCGCGGCGCTCCATTTCTGACGTGTGGCGCGCCGTCTCCGGCAGCTCCTCGCTCCACTCCTCGCGCGCCTCCGCCGACAGCGTCTTGTGACGCGCGGCGCGCAGCGCGCGATGGACCACGAGATCCGGATACCGGCGAATCGGCGACGTGAAGTGCGTGTAGCTCGTCGCCGCGAGCCCGAAGTGCCCCAGGTTCTCCGGCGCGTACCGCGCCTTCTGCATCGTCCGGAGCATCAGGAACGCGATCGGCTTCTCCTCCGGCTTGCCGTGGATCCGCTCGAGGAGCTTCTGGAAGTGCCGCGGGCGCAGCGCCGTCAGCGGCGCCCCGAGGCTGTAGCCGAAGCCCGAGATGAATTCCTCGAACTTCGCCACCTTCAGCACGTCCGGCTCTTCGTGGATGCGGTACAGCGCGGGCGCCTGTTGCGACTCCAGATACGACGCGACCGTCTCGTTCGCCAGCAGCATGAACTCTTCGATGAGCCGGTGCGCGATGTTCCGTTGCAGCGCGATGATCGCCTCGACCATCCCGCCCTCGTCGATGATCACCTCGGCTTCGTTGAGGTCGAAATCGATCGAGCCCCGGCGGCGGCGCGCGTCGTTCAGAATCTGAAAGAGCTCGCGCATCAGCTCGAACATCGGCACGAGCCGCGCATAGCGCGCCGTCAACTCGGGATCCTTGTCCGTGAGGATGCCGTTGACCGCGTTGTACGTCATCCGCTCGGTGCTGTTGATCACGCCGTCGTGGAATTCGTAGCGCACGACCTGCCCGCGCCGGTCGATTTCCATGAGGCACGACTGCACCAGGCGATCGACGTGCGGATTGAGACTGCACAGCCCCGTCGCGAGCTCGGACGGAAACATGTGAACCGCGCGCTCGGGGAAGTAGACGGACGTCGCGCGATCGTATGCCTCGCGATCCAGCGCGCTGTCCTCCTGGACGTAGTGCGACACGTCGGCGATGTGCACCCCGAGCCAGAAGTTGCCGTTCGGCAGCTGCTCGATCGTGATCGCATCGTCGAAGTCGCGCGCGTGCTCGCCGTCGATTGTCACGGTCGGCACCTGCCGGAAATCGGTGCGCCCGCGGATGTCGCGCTCCGACACCGTCGTGCCGAGCTTGACGGCTTCGGCGATCGCCTCGGGCGAATGCACGTCGGGGATGCCGTGCTTGCGGATGATGATCTCGGTGTCCACTCCGGGCGCGTCGATGTCGCCCAGCACTTCAGACACGCGCCCGACGGCGCCGCGCGTCGCCGAGGGCCACCGCGTCAGCTCGACCTTCACCATTTCGCCGGGCGACGCGCCGCCTTCCTGACCCGCGGGAATCACGATGTGCATCAGCACGCGCCGATCGAAGGGCACGACGTACGCCATGCCCGCGTCGTCCCGCTCGTACTTGCCGATGAGCGACTCGTTCGCGCGATCGAGGATGCGGATCACGCGGCCTTCGGCCTTGCCGCCTTCCTTGATCCGCTCGATGCGGACGACGACGCGGTCGCCGTGCATGGCGTCGTTGAGATGCGTGCCGGCGATGTAGATGTCGCCGCCGGCTGGTTCGAGCGGACGATCCGGGGTCACGAAGCCGTAGCCGGCCGGGTGCGTTTGCAGCTTGCCGACGTAGAGATCCATCTTCTCGGGCAGGCCGAAGCGCTGGCCGCGAATGTTGATGAGATCGCCCGAGTCGACGAGCGCCTTGATGTGACGTTTGAATGATGCGCGTTCGTCGCGCGGAATCTTGAGAACTTGAAGCAGCTCGCGCATGCCGGCGGGATGATGGACCCGCTCGCGCATGAGGGCGAGGATGGAATCGGTGGAGAACATTAGTGTGAATATAACCTTTTGGGCCGAGCAAGCTCGGCCCCTACGAAGCAGGCGACCCCCTGTAGGGGCCGAGCTTGCTCGGCCCTAGGCCAGCAAGATGACCTGCAGGTCCCCGACATTCGTGCCGGTCGGACCAGTGTGGATGAGATCGCCGAGCGCCTCGAAAAAGGCGTAGGCATTGTTGTCGTCGAGATAGCGCGCCGGCGTCAGGCCCGAGGCCGCCGCGCGCGAGAGCGTCGTCGAATCGACGAGCGCGCCGGCCGCGTCCGTCGGACCGTCGATGCCGTCGGTCCCGACGCTGGCCACGACGCCAGGTGCCGCCAGTGACGCAAGCGGCGCCGAGGCCGCGAGCGCGAACTCCTGATTGCGTCCGCCTTTTCCCGCGCCGACGACGCGCACGGTCGTTTCGCCGCTCGAGACGACGCACAGCGGACGTCCTTCGCCGGCCGAGCGCGCCGCAATCGCGCGCAGATGCGCCGGCGCCGCCGTGCGCGCCTCGCCGATCACGGGATCCTCGATGCGGACGACGTGATAGCCGAGCGACGCGGCGTGACGCGCCGCGCCGTCCATCGCGTCGTGCCGCCCGCCGATGACCGCCGACACCGCCCGCGCGAGCCGCGCGTCGCCGGGCTTCGGCGTCTCGGCCACGTCTCCGCGGCTGCCGGCTTCGAGCCGCGCGACGACCGCCGGCGGATACGCGTGCGTGCCGCCGAACTGCTGAACGATCGCGAGCGCGTCCGCGAACGTCGTCGCGTCGGCGACCGTCGGTCCGGAGGCGATCGCGCTCGGAGGGTCGCCGACCACGTCGGACACCGCAAAGCTGTGGCAGGGGCCGGGCGCGTGCGCGGCGAGCCAGCCTCCCTTGATCGCGGAGAGATGCTTGCGCACGGTGTTCAGCGCGTGAATATCCGCGCCGGCGCGCAGCAACTGCGCCGTCGTCTGGCGCTTGTCGTCGAGCGTCACGCCGTCGGCCGGCGCCGCCATCAGCGCGGAGGCGCCGCCGGAGAGCAGCACGACGAGCGCCTCATCGTCTTTCAACCCGGCGGCCAGCGAGAGGGCGCGGCGCCCCGCTCGCTCGCTGTCCGCGGTCGGCACCGGGTGTCCGCCGACGATCGCCTCGAACGGCGAGCCGATGGTGCCGGCCGGCGTTCCTGCCGTCGTGACGACGAGTCCGGCGCGGACGCGCGGCCCGAGGATCCGCGCCGCGGTTGCCGCCATGGCGGGCGCGGCTTTGCCCGCCGCCACGACGCGGAAAAAGGGGCCGTACCCCTTTTTCGCAGCCTCCACCGAAAAAGGGGTACGGCCCCTTTTTAATGCATCCGTCAGCGCGACGTCGAGCAGCCGGCCGGCGTCAGCCGCAGCGATACCGGCCCGGACGATGGCCAGGAGGTCTTGTCGAAGATTCGGGAGTGGACGTGTCAGTGTGAGTGCTGAGGGTCGGACCAGGCCGAAAGCCCGGTGACGACGTCGAACTTCTTCAGGAGCGTGCTGACCAGTTCGTCAGCGTTGTCTTTCGTGCAGAGCGTTTCGAGCTGATTCATGATGCGCGTCAACGCCGCCTCGACGTCGGTGATCGCGCCTTCGGAATAGTACGGACGCTGACGCTGCAGGCATCGGTGGTGCTTGAGAAATTCCTGACGATAAAACTCGGTGAGCGTGTGCTGCGCGCTGATCGGCCGCGAATCGGTCACGAAGCGTTGCATGCAGGTCCTCACGTTAAATTGTCGGTGCTGCTCGTTCAGTGTAGCGGTACGCGAAAACGGGTGTCAAGATTCCATAACGACGCGACGCGCTCGGCCGCGCTCAACGATTCCAGGCCGCCACCAACCCGCCGACGCAACCGACGAGCATCCCGCCCGCGACGAGCCCAACCGACAAATCCATGGGGAGAAACCGCACGGCATCCAGGTTGACCGTCGACGCCAGCGGGGCCAGGTAGTGTCCGCGGAGAAAGAAGAAGGCCGCCGCCAGCGCCAGAAGCGCCACCAGCGCGCCGATCCCGCCCTGGAGGATGCCTTCCATGACAAAGGGCCCGCGCACATAGACTTGCGGCGCGCCGACCAGCTGCATGATTTCAATTTCGTCACTTCGCGCGAACAGCGCCAGGCGGACGACGTTGGCGACCGTGAGGGCGGCGGCGAGGGTCAGAATCGCGCCGAGCACCAGCCCGACGCCGCGGACGATCGCGACCGCGGCCAGCAGCCGATCGAGCCACTGCCGGTCGTAGCGGACGTCGGCGACTCCCGGCATCTGCCGCAGCTGCGCGGCAACGCCGTCGACGCCTGAGCGATCGCCCTGATTCCTGACCTGCACTTCGTACGACGCCGGAAGCGGATTGTCGCCCAGGCCCTCGACGGCGGCCGAGAGATCACCGAAGGTCCGCCTGAACCGCGCCAGCGCATCGGCTTTCGACACGAACTCACGCGACGCGATGGCCTGGCTCGGCGCGAGCGCCTGCTCGATCGCCGTCTTCTGCGCGGGCGTCACGTCGTCTTTCAAGTACACCGACATTTCCGCCGCGGCGCTCCACTGCCGCGCCAGTTGATCGAGATTCGCAGTGACGAGGAGAAACCCGCCGAGCACGAACAGCGCAACGGCAATCGTGCCGGTGGACAGCAGACCGGACTGGCGGCCGCGCCAGAGGCTCGCGATCGCTTCGTCGAACGCGTACCGGAGGGCACGCATCAGGCGACCTCCACGACGCGGCCGTGATCGAGCGTGATCGAGCGCCGGCCGACGCGGCGGATGAGCTCGCGGTCGTGCGTCGCGACGAGCACCGTCGTGCCGCGGGCGTTGATCTCGCGGAACAGATTCATGATCTCGAGCGACAGATCCGGATCGAGATTGCCCGTCGGCTCGTCGGCGAGGATGAGCTGCGGATCATTCACCAGCGCGCGCGCGATCGCGACGCGCTGCTGCTCACCGCCCGAGAGTTCTTCCGGGTACGCGTTCATGCGGTGCTGCAGGCCGACCCACTTCAGCACCTGGAACGTCTTCCGCTGCTGAACGGCGAGCTGGACGCCCAGCACGCGCATGACGAACGAGACGTTCTGGAAGACGGTGAAGCGCGGAATCAGCCGGAAATCCTGAAAAACGAAGCCGACCGTCCGACGGTACGCCTGCACCTGCGAAGCGCTGAGCTCCGCAAGATCGCGCCCGTCCACGTTCAGCGAGCCCTCGTTCGGCATGTCCTGCCGGAGCAGCAAGCGCAACAGCGTCGACTTTCCGGCGCCACTGGGGCCGGTCAGAAACATGAACTCGCCTTTGTCGATCGTCAGGGAAAGGTCGCGCAGGGCGTAGACGCCGCGGCTGTAGAGCTTCGAGAGGTGAGCAATGTCGATCATGACCGGGTATCCCAACCCGGCTCACGCCGCCTGTGCACCCACGGGCTGTTCTCGCTCAAGGAATTGTCGTTGAAAGGATCTGCAGTATATCACGCTTCGAGCGTGCGGCGCAGGAGATCGTTGACGCGTTTGGGATGCGCCTTGCCGCCAGACGCCTTCATCACCTGACCGACGAGGAAGGCGAGCGTCGCCGTCTTCCCCTCGCGGTATTGCGCGACCGGACCCGGGTGCGCCGCGAGCACGCCTTCGATCAGCGCCCCGAGCATCGCCTCGTCGTCGATCTGCGCGAGGCCCCCGGTCTGGACGATGTCGTCAGCTGACCGCCCGGTCGCGATCATCGTCTCGAACACCTGCTTGGCGATCGATCCGCTGATGCGGCCCTTCTCGACGAGCGCGATCAGACCGGCCAGGGCGGCGGCGGTCAGCGGCGGCGCGGTGAGATCCGCCGCGCGATCCTTCATCACGCGAGCCAGCTCGCCCATGATCCAGTTGCTGGCGGCCTTGGCCGGCGCGCCGGCGCGGACGACGGCCTCGAAGTAGTCCGCGAGCGCGCGCGATTCCGTGAGCTGGGCGGCGTCGTAGTCCGGCAGCGCGTGCGCCGCGACGAAGCGCGCGCGCCGCGCGGCCGGCAGCTCCGGCATCGATGCGCGGATCCCCTCGAGGCGCGCCGCGTCCACCTGCAGCGGCGGCAGATCCGGCTCGGGAAAGTACCGGTAGTCGTGCGCTTCTTCCTTGCTGCGCATCGACTCGGTCACGCCGGACCCGGCATCCCACAAGCGCGTCTCCTGCACGACCCGCCCGCCGCCGGTCAGCACCCCGATCTGGCGATCGATTTCGTACTCGAGCGCCTTCTGCAGAAAGCGAAACGAGTTCAGATTCTTGATCTCCGCCTTCGTCCCGAGCGGATCGCCGGCCCGGCGGACCGAGACGTTCGCGTCGCACCGCAGGCTGCCCTCTTCCATGTTCCCGTCGTTCACGCCCAGCCAGACGAGCAGCGAGCGCAACTGGCTGAAGAACGCGGCGGCATCGCCGGCGGATCGCAGGTCCGGTTCGGTCACGATCTCGATCAGCGGCACGCCGGCGCGATTGAAATCGACGTATGTCTTGCGTGCGGAATCGGGAAAGCCCTCGTGCAGCGACTTGCCGGCGTCTTCTTCGAGGTGCACGCGGTGGATCCGCGTGGCGGACAGCGCGCCGCCGGTCGCCAGCGGCCGATCGTATTGCGAGATCTGGTAGCCCTTCGGCAGGTCGGGATAGAAGTAGTGTTTGCGCGCGAACACCGAGGTGTCGTGGACCGCGCAGTCGAGCGCCAGGGCCGCGCGGATGGCGAGGTCAACCGCCGCGTGATTGAGCATCGGCAGCGCGCCGGGCATCCCGAGACAGACCGGACAGACGCGCGTGTTGGGCGGCGCGCCGAACGACGTGCCGCAGCCGCAGAAAATCTTCGACGCCGTCAGCAGCTGGGCGTGGATCTCGAGACCAATGACCGGTTCGAAAGGCATTCGTAGCCCAGGGCGGAGCAAGCTCCGCCCCTACACCTTGGGGCCTGCCGCCTTCACGTCGGGCGTGACGTCGCCTTCGAACGTCTTGAAGTTCTCGGCGAACATCTTCGCGAGCTTCGCCGCCTGCGCGTCGTAGGCGGCGGGATCGCTCCAGGTGCTGCGCGGCTTGAGCACGTCCGCCGGCACATCGGGACACGTCGCCGGCACGTCGACGTTGAAGATCGGATCCTTCGTGAACGACACGCTGTCGAGCGCGCCCGAGAGCGCCGCGCGGACCATCGCGCGCGTGTGCGCGATTGTGATCCGGCGGCCGGTGCCGTACGGACCGCCGGTCCAACCCGTGTTCACCAGCCACACCCGCGCCTGGTGCTTCGCGATCCGCTCGCCGAGCATCTTCGCGTAGCGGCTCGGCGGCAGCGGCAGGAACGGCGCGCCGAAGCAGGTACTGAACGTCGCCTTCGGCTCGGTCACGCCTTTTTCCGTGCCGGCCACCTTCGCCGTGTACCCCGACAGGAAGTGATACATCGCGCCGTCCGCGCTGAGCCGCGCGATCGGCGGCAGGACGCCGAACGCGTCCGCCGTCAGCATGATGACGTTGCGCGGGTGCCCGCCCTGCCCCGACGGCACGGCGTTGTCGATGAAGTCGATGGGATACGCGGCGCGCGTGTTCTCGGTGAAGCGATCGTCGTCCAGGTCCAGCATCCGCGTCGACGGATCGACGACGACGTTCTCGAGCACCGTGCCAAAGCGGCGCGTCGTCGCATAAATCTGCGGCTCGGCGTCCGCCGAGAGGCGGATCGTCTTCGCGTAACAGCCGCCTTCGAAATTGAACACGCCCCGATCGCTCCAGCCGTGCTCGTCGTCGCCGATGAGCATGCGATCCGGATCGCTCGAGAGCGTCGTCTTGCCGGTGCCCGACAGGCCGAAGAACAGCGCGGCGTCGCCGGCCGCGCCGATGTTGGCCGAACAGTGCATCGACATGACGTTCTGCAGCGGCAGGATGTAGTTCAGGACGCTGAAGATCGACTTCTTGATCTCGCCGGCGTAGCTCGTCCCGCCGATGAGCACCAGTTTCCTGGCGAAGTTCAGCGCGATGACGACCTCGGACTGCGAGCCGTGGCGCGCGGGATCGGCGCGGAAGCGCGGCGAGTCGATGATCGTGAACTGGGGCGTGTGCGACGCCTTCGCGGCCGGACTCGAATCGACGATGAAGAGGTTGCGGGCGAAGAGGTTGTGCCAGGCGTACTCGTTGATCACGCGGATCGGGAGCCGGTAGGCCGGATCGGCGCCCGCGTAGCAATCCTGGACGAAGAGTTCCTTGCCCTCGAGCGAAGCGAGCATGTCGCGGTGGAGGGCGTCGAACTGCGCGGGATCCATCTCGCGATTCACCTTGCCCCACGCAATGTGCTGCTCGCTCGACGGTTCGCGGACCACGAACTTGTCGTTCGGAGAGCGGCCCGTGTGTTGGCCGGTGCGGCAGACGAGCGGCCCTTCGGCCGCAATCATCCCCTCCTGGTGCCGGACAGCTTCTTCGTAGAGCGCGGCCACGGACAGATTCCACCGAACCTTGTCCGTCCGAATGCCCTCGCGATCGAGGCCGCGCGCCGGCTCAACTTCCGTGCTCATTAAGGACTCCTAAGATATGAGGGCGCAGTAACATAGCAGAATCCGGCGATCGTACTCGGCAGAATCCGCCCAAGTCAACAACTCGGCCGGTCCGGGGACCGGTCTGGAGTAAAATGTAAACACCGCCCGTGCCACATCGTAATGCTCTATGAGTACAGACGTGCGAACCGCTCTCGACCCCGCTCCGGCGGCTGAAAGCCCCGAGCCGGGCAAGCGGCGTGTGGCGCCTCTGTCCGAGGATTCGCGCCTCGCGACCGAGATCCGCGCGCTGGCCGAGCGCGGGGAGATGGACGAGGCGAGGGAGCGGTTTGGCGGCCTCGTCGCCGCCCACCAGCGGCGGGCGCTGCGGATCGCGTATCAGTATCTGCGCGACGCGGCCGAAGCCGACGAAGCGGTGCAGGACGCCTTCGTTAAGGTGTTCTCGCACATCGGGTCGTATCGGGAAGCGTGGCCGTTCGAGGTCTGGTTCACGAGGATCCTGATCAACGGCTGCCTCGATCGACGGAAGGCGCGGTCGCGGCGGGATCGCTGGTTCACCTCGTCGACCGACGCAACGCCGGCCGATGAAGCGCGCGCGTCACTTTCGGCGGCCGCCTCGAGGCCCGACGCGAACCCCGAGGGCCGGATCCTTGCTCGCGAGCGGCGCGAGCGGCTGGCGGCGGCCATCGATCGGCTCGACGGACGTCAACGGACAGTATTTATGCTGTGTCACTACGGAGATTGCACGCCGCGCGAAGTGAGCGCCATGACCGGGCTCAACGAGTCGACGGTGCGCGTCCATCTCTTCCGCGCGGCACGCAAGCTGCGCGGGCTGTTGGGAGGCAAGCCGTGATCGCCCGCACGCCTCATCTCAACGACGAGCGGTTGCTCGATCGGTATCTGGCCGTGCGCAGCGGCGAGATGCCGGATCCGCCCGCGGCCGACCATCTGGCCGATTGCGCCGAGTGCACCGCGCGGTACGACGAGCTGGCCGGCTTCATGGACCACGTGCGCGCGGACGCGGACGCGGAGACCGATGCGGTGTTCCCCGCCGAGCGCCTGCGTCTTCAGCAGCAGCACATCGCCCGGCGGCTCGAGGCGGTCGGCCGTCCTCCGCGCGTCATCACCTTTCCCGCCCGGCTCGCAGGTGCGAAGTTGAGCGCGGGCCGCGCGGGCATCACCCGCTGGAAGTACGGCGCGGCGGCCGCAAGCCTGATCCTCGTCGGCGGCATCGGCGCCATGGGCGTCGGCGCGCTCTACGATTCGATGTGGCGTCCCGCGCAGCGCGCGCGCGTCTTCGCGACGCCGCGTCCCGCGCGGCTCGCACCGGTCGCCACCGACGGCAACCAGCCGGCGCCCGATCCGGCGGCGGACGACGCGTTCCTGTCAGACCTGGAACTGGCACTCGAACGGCCGCGGACCCGCGAGCTGCAGGCCTTCGACGCGCTGACGCCGCACGTCCGCACCGTGTCGGACAAAGCCCGGTAGCGCTCTGGCTTCCCTGATTTTCCGCAAGGGTCTCGACCTGAAAAATGCCGTCGCCGGCATGCTGGCCGAGAACTATCACAGCGACGTCGTCGATCGCATCAAGGCCGACGATTTCACCTATCGCACCGGGCGGCTCACCGTGCATCTCGCGCGCGAGTTCGGCTTCTGCTACGGCGTCGATCGCGCGGTGGACTACGCCTACCAGACGCGCACGCGCTTCCCCGACCGCGCCGTGTACCTGACGGGCGAAATCATCCACAACCCGCACGTCAACGAGAAGCTGCGCGCGATGGGCATCCACTTCCTGAGCGACGACCCCGGTGCGCTCGACCGCCTGACGCCCACCGACGTCGTGATTCTCCCGGCGTTCGGCGTGACGATGGCGATGCTGCAGCAGCTCGACCACCGCGGCTGCACGCTCATCGACACGACGTGCGGATCGGTGCTCAACGTCTGGAAGAACGTCCGCCGGTACGCCGAAGGCGGCTACACGTCGGTGATCCACGGGAAGGTGTGGCACGAGGAAACGCAGGCCACCGCGTCGCAGGCGGTGGAATACGGCGGCCACTATCTGGTGGTGTTGAACCACGCCGAGACGTCGTACGTGTGCGGCTACATCCGCGACGGCGGCAATCGCGACGAATTTCTCGAGAAGTTCCGCTCAGCGATGTCGCCCGGCTTCGATCCCGACCGGCACCTGGAGCGCATCGGCCTCGCCAATCAGACGACGATGCTGATGTCGGAGTCGCTCGAGCTGGGCGAGATCGTGAAGGCCGCGATGGACGCACGGTACGGCACCGCCGCGATCGCGGGGCACTATCAGGCCTTCGACACGATCTGCAGCGCGACGCAGGATCGTCAGGACGCCGTCATCGCGCTGCTCAAGGAAAAGACGATCGACCTGATGATCGTCATCGGCGGGTACAACAGCAGCAACACGTGCAACCTCGCGCGCATCTGCGCGGCGACGCACCCGACGTTCCACATCGCGGATCCGGATTGCCTGTTGTCGTCCACGGAAATCCGGCACCGGCAGGTCGGCGCGAAGCAGGAAACCATCACGGCCGGCTGGCTGCCGCCGGAGGGCGACGTCGTTATCGGGCTGACGTCCGGCGCATCGACCCCGGACAACCTCGTGGGCGCCGCCATCGCCAAGCTCGAGGCGTATTGCCAGGGAGACGCCGGTTCGTAAGAAAGTTCGTAAAAATTTGTCTCCGGCGAAATACAAATCAGCTGCCAGTCGTATCCCCTGTAGAAGAACCGCTTTTTCCAGAGGATCACGTATGAGGCCGCTCGTCGCACGCGGTCTTGGTGCCGTCGCCCTGCTGCTGGTGGCGCTGACGGCCCAGGTCGGTGCACAATCGTTCGCTTGGTGGAAATCGGATCAGTTCCAGAAGGAAGTGGGGCTGACGACCGAGCAGTGCGCCCGCATCGACGCGGTGTTTCAGGCCACCCTCCCCAAGCTCAAGCAGAACCGCGAAGACCTCGACAAGCTGGAGGCTGAACTCTCCAAGATGATCGGGGAGAATGCCGACGAGCGCCTGGTCATCAAGCAGATCGATCGGGTGGAAACGCTCCGCGCGGCGACCAGCAAGATGCGCACGCTGATGCTGCTCCACGAGCGCCAGGTGCTGACGCCCGAACAGCTCGTCCGGTTCAAGGCCGCGTACGAACAATGGGAAAAGGATCACCACCGGCCGACTCGCCCGGACGCGAACGGACCCGTGAAGCACTAGCTGCAAGTCTTTTGTCACAGAGGATGAACGCAATGACACGGAACGGATCGAAGTGGATGGTGACGTGCGCCGCCGGCGTGGCGCTTCTGGGCGCGATGGCCACTCCCGCCTCAGCCCAGCAGATGTCCGAGGCGCGCATACAGGAGCTGATCGCCCAGGCCCAGCAGCAGGTCGGCACGACGCAGCAGCCGACGCAGGTGCCGCCATCGAGCACGAACACCGCGCAGGCGACCGTGCGAGTGACGCTCGACGAGGCGGTCAAGGCCGCGCTCGAGCACAACCTGGACATCGCGGTCCAGCGCCTGAATCCCGAGATCAACGACATTACGTACGCCGGCCTCGAAGGCATCTACCGTCCGGCACTCACCTCGAACATCTCCACGCAAGGGACCACCACCCCGTCGAACAGCCAGACCAGTGGCGGGGCGGCCGGAACGGGTATCACCCGCGACGTCATCACCGCGAACGGCGGAGTCACCCAGAGCATCCCCTGGGGCGGCGGATCGTACATCGCCCAGCTGAATCACGACCGGCAGACGACGACGAGCAACAACTCACTGTTCAATCCGCAGTTCGACACGAACTGGAGCGCCGCCTACACGCAGCCGCTGCTGCGCAACTTCCGCACCGACTCGAACCGGCAGACGCTGGCGGTCACCAAGATCAACCGCGACATCACGGACGTGCAGCTGCGCGCGACGATCACCAACACGCTCTCGAACGTCCGCAACGCGTACTGGGACTACGTCTTCGCCGTGCAGTCGGTGGACGTGGCGCAGCAGTCGCTCGACCTCGCCAATCAGCTGGTGAAGGACAACCAGACGCGCGTCGAGGTCGGCACGATGGCGCCGATCGACGTCGTCTCGGCGCAGTCGCAGGCGGCGACGGCCAAGCAGAACCTCGTGGTCGCGCAGGCGGCGGCGCACACGTCCGAAATCGCGCTCAAGCGCCTCATCGTGGCCGGGACGCAGGATCCGCTGTGGACCGCGACGCTCGATCCCAGCGATCGGCCGGACTTCCGCCCGGAGGCGATCGACCTCGACGCGGCCGTTCGCCGTGCGCTCAGCGAGCGCACGGATATCGACATCGCGAAAAAGACGGTGCAGCAGAACGACATCACGCTGAAATTCCTGAACGACCAGTTGAAGCCGCAGGCCGATCTGGTGGGCACCTACGGCGTGACGGGAATCGGCGGCAATCAGCTGAGCCGCTCCGGCACCCTCGGCGGCGACATCGGCACGACGATTCCGGGAGGCCTCAGCGACGCGTTCAGCACGCTGTTCCGTCAGAACTATCCCCGATGGACCTTGCAGTTGAACCTGCAGTACCCGATCGGACTGAGCTCGCAGAAGGCGTCGGTCGCCAAGGCGCGCGTGCAGCTCAATCAGATTCAGGCGCAGCTGAAGCAGGTCGAGCTCCAGGTCGCCACCGACGTCACCAACGCGGTCGTCACCGCGCGCAGCAACGCGGAGCGGGTGCAAGCGGCGCAGGCGGCGCGGGAATTCGCGCAGAAGACGCTCGAGGCCGAGCAGAGCAAGTTCGAGGTCGGGATGTCGACCAACTACAACGTCATCCAGGTGCAGCGCGATCTCGCGACGGCGCAGAACAACGAGCTGCAGGCGATCCTCAACTATCGCAAGTCGCTCGTGGAACTGGATCGGCTGCAGCAGACGACACTCGGCAGCCTCGGGATCACGGTGCTCGGCCGGTAACCGCGGAGTTTTTTTCGACAGCAACGGAGACACATGAAACGCGCGATCATCGTCATTCTTATCATCGGCGCCATCGGCGCCGGCGCCGGCGCGGTGTACATCCGGCGCGGCGGCCAGGAGCCGCAGATCAACACGTCGCCGGTGACGCGGGGCGACATCACCGACACGGTCGGCGCCACCGGCACGCTCCAGGCCGTGACGACGGTGCAGGTCGGCAGCCAGGTGTCCGGGAACATTTCCTGGCTCGGCGCCGACTTCAATTCGATCGTGAAGAAGAACCAGGTGATCGCGAAGCTCGACCCGTCGCTCTTCGAAGCGCAGCTGCAGCAGGCGAAGGCCAACCTCGTGAAGTCGCAGGCCGACACCGAGCGCAACAAGGTCGGGCTCACCGACGCGCAGCAGAAATACACGCGCTCGAAGGAGCTCGCGGCCAAGAGCCTCGTGCCCCAGAGCGACCTCGACGCCGCCAAGATCGCCGTGGACTCGGCGCAGGCGGCGCTCCAGTCGTCCCAGGCGACCGTCGAGCAGTCGAAGGCCTCGCTCTACCAGAATCAGGTGAACGTCGACCATTGCATCATCACGGCGCCGATCGACGGCATCGTGATTCAGCGCAGCGTCGACGTAGGCCAGACGGTCGCCGCGAGCATGTCGGCACCGACCCTCTTCATCATCGCCGCGGATCTGACCAAGATGCAGGTCAACGCGAACATCGACGAATCGGACGTCGGCCGCATCCGTCCCAGCCAGCACGTCACGTTCCACGTCGACGCGTATCCCACGGAAGTGTTCGAAGGCACCGTGGCGCAAATCCGGCTGCAGCCGGTCGTCGTCCAGAACGTCACGACCTACGCCACGGTCATCGACGTGCCCAATCAGCTGTTGAAGCTCAAGCCGGGCATGACGGCGACCGTGAAGGTCGAAATCGCGAAGCGCACCGACGTGCTGCGCGTGCCGAACGCGTCGCTCCGCTTCCGGCCGTCGCCCGACATGTTCGCGGCGTTGAACCAGGCCGTTCCGCCTGAAGCGCTGGCGTCAGCCGGCGGCCGTGGCGGCCGCGGTGGGCGCGGCGGACGCGGGCAGGATGCCGCGGGCGGCGGACAGAATGCGCCGGCCGCGCCGGGCGCCCAGGGTGCGCCTGCAGCATCGGCGCAGCAGGGACCGCGGCCGGGCGGGAGCGCGGCACCCGGAGCGCCGGCGGCAGGCGGGCGCGGCGCCGGCGGCCAGGGCTTCGGCGGACGCGGCGGTCAGGGCGGACAGGGTTCCCAGGGCGGCGATTCCGCCGACCGCCAGGCGCGAGGTCTCGAACGCTTCAAGGGCATGACGCCCGACGAGCAGAAGCAGTTTCTCGATCGCATGAAGTCCAACGGCCGCGACACCACCGCATACGAAGCGCTCATGGCCAAGGCGCCGGCCGGCAAGAAGACCGGCGCGCCGGCAGCCGGCAAGAGCACCGTTCCGACGCCGAAGTACGGGACGGTGACTGGTGAGACGATCGACGCGCTCTTCGCTCCCCTGCCGGTGGTGGAATCGCGCGGACGCGCGTGGCTCTACATGGACAAGCAGCTGAAGCCGGTGAGCCTGCGGCTGGGCATCACGGACGGGACGAACACCGAGCTGTTGAGCGGCGAACTGCAGCCGAATCAGGAGCTCGTGACGAGCATCCTGATCGGATCGGTGCGCCAGACGAACGCGCCGGCAGCCGGCGCGGGCAACCCGCTCATGCCGAACCAGCGCGGCGGGCCGCCGGGACGAGGGCGCTAGACCGATGCCCACCGTCATCTCCGTCAAGAGCCTCGTCAAGACGTACGTCGTCGGCGAGGTGGAAGTGAAAGCGTTGCGCGGCGTGGATCTCGAGGTCGAGCGCGGCGAGTTTCTCGCCGTGACCGGACCGTCGGGATCCGGCAAGTCGACGTTCATGCACATCATCGGCTGCCTCGACCGGCCGACGTCGGGGCAGTATCTGCTCGACGGCCAGGACGTCTCGCGGATGTCGAAGGATCAGCTCGCCGCGATCCGCAACAAGAAGATCGGGTTCGTGTTCCAGGGCTTCAACCTCCTGTCGCGCACGTCGGCGCTCGACAACGTCGAGCTCCCGCTGCTGTACGGCAACAGCGGCCTGAAGACATCGGAGCGCCACAAGCGCGCGATGGAAGTGTTGAAAGCGGTGGGCCTCGAGAACCGCGCCGACCATCATCCGAATCAGCTGTCGGGCGGTCAGCAGCAGCGCGTCGCGATCGCGCGTTCGCTGATCAACAAGCCGTCCATTCTGCTGGCGGACGAGCCGACCGGCAACCTCGACACGCGTACGAGCATCGAAGTCATGGACATCTTTCAGAAGCTCAACGTCGAGACCGGGATCACCGTGATCCTGATCACGCACGAAATGGACATCGCCGAGTACGGCACGCGCACCGTGGCGTTTCGCGATGGCCAGGTGCTGACGGACAAGCGAAACGCGAAGCGTCGCATGGCGCAGGACGAGCTGGCGGCGCTGCCGGCCCCGACGGCGTAAGGAGCAGGCATGTCAGTCATCATGATCATTCGCATCGCGCTGAAGGCGCTGGGCCGCAACAAGATGCGCACGGCGCTGACCATGCTCGGCATGATCATCGGCGTGGCGGCGGTCATCACGATGGTGGCGCTCGGCACCGGCGCGCAGTCCTCGATCGACGCGCAGATTCAGTCGGCCGGCACCAACACGATCATCGTCTCGGCCGGCAACTTCACGCAGGGCGGCGTCCGGCAGGGCCAGGGCAACGCGAGCACGCTCGTGCCCGACGACGCGGCGGCGATTTCGCAGGTGCCGGGGGTGCTCTACACCGCCGCCGGATCCTCGACGCGCGCGCAGATGGTCGCGGGCAACCAGAACTGGAACACGCAGGCGCAGGGCACCGACGTCGATCTGCCGCTGATCAACGCGTGGCCGGTCGACGACGGCGCGTTCTTCACGACGCAGGACGTGACGCAGGCGGCCAAGGTCGTCGTGCTCGGCACCGTCGTCCGCGATCAGCTGTTCGGCGCGGACGGGTACGTCGAGCCGGTCGGCCAGGTGATTCAGATCCAGCACCAGCCGTTCACGGTCGTCGGCGTCATGGCGTCCAAGGGCCAGTCGAGCATGGGCCAGGACCGCGACGACACCGTGTTCATCCCGTACACCACGGTGATGAAGAAGATGCGCGGCATCACGTTCATCAACAACGTCACCGTCGCGGCCGCCGAAGCGAGCCAGGTGACGGCGGTGGCGGATCGGATCGCCACGCTGCTGCGCGTGCGCCACAAGATCGCGCCGGGCGACCCGGACGATTTCATGGTGCGCACCATCGAGGAAATGGCGAGCGTCCGCAAGGAAGCGACGCAGACGATGACGGCGCTGCTCGCCAGCATCGCGGGCGTGTCGCTCCTGGTGGGCGGCATCGGCATCATGAACATCATGCTCGTGTCCGTCACCGAACGGACGCGCGAGATCGGCCTGCGGATGGCGATCGGCGCGCGCGGCCGCGACGTGCTGCTCCAGTTTCTCGTGGAAGCGATCGTGCTCAGTCTCTTCGGCGGCGGGATCGGGATCGCGCTGGGGTTCGGCCTCGCGCAGGGCGTCACGCTCTGGCAGGGCTGGCCGACGGCGGTCTCCCCCAACGCCGTGTTCCTGGCATTCGGCTTTGCCGCGGCCACCGGCGTCTTCTTCGGGTTCTACCCCGCGCAGAAGGCTGCCGCGCTCGACCCGATCGACGCGCTTCGATTCGAGTAAACGCGCGAGTTCGTCCATTATGAAGTTCGCTTCGCACCGCATACTCCTGGCGGGCGCCGCCCTCGCATTCGCCTGCGTGACGGCCGCCTGCTCCGGCGACGCCGCCACCTCGGATCCGCCGCACCGAGGCGCCGCTGCGCAGGCCCCGGCCGTCCCCGTCACGGTCGCGCAGGTCGTCCAGAAGCCGATGCCGATCCAGATCAACGTGATCGGCGCGGTCGAGGCGTATTCGAACGTCGCCGTGCACGCGCAGCTCACGGGCCAGCTGGAAACCGTCTCCTTCCGCGAAGGCGACGACGTGAAAAAGGGCCAGGTGCTCTTCACGCTGGACAAGCGCCCGCTCGAAGCGGCGCTCCTGCAGGCGCAGGCCGCGCTCGATCGCGATCTCGCGCAGACCGCGAACGCCAAGGCGCAGCTCGTGCGGTACCGCGATCTCCTCGCGCGCGGCATCGCCACGCGCGAGCAAACCGATCAGGTCGTCGCCAACGCGGCCGCGCTCGACGCCACCGTCGAAGCAGACCGCGCGGCGATCGAGAACGCGAAGGTCCAGCTCCAATACGCCACGATCTCGGCGCCGATTGGCGGCCGCACCGGCGCACTGATGGTCCACGCCGGCAATCTCGTCCGCGCGAACGACACCGCGCCGCTCGTCGTCATCAATCAGGTGACGCCGATCTACGTCACGTTCGGCATCCCCGAGGCGCAGCTGCCCGCGCTGAAGCGCTACATGGCGGCCGGCACGCTGCACGTCGACGCGCAGCCGCCCAACGACACCACCCCGGCCTCGAACGGGCACATCACGTTCGTCGACAACGCCGTCGATCAGACGACCGGCACGATCAAGATCAAAGGCACGTTCCCGAACGATGACCGGCGGCTGTGGCCGGGTCAGTTCGTCAACGTCACCGTCGGCCTCACGACCGAACCGAACGCGCTCGTCGTGCCGGCGGCGGCCGTTCAGACGGGCCAGAACGGGCAGTACATTTTTGTCGTCAAGGCGGATAAGACCGTCGAGCTGCGCACGGTGACGATCGCCCGCAGCGACGGCATCGAGACGGTGCTGGCCACCGGCGTCCGCGCCGGCGACACCGTCGTCACCGACGGCCAGCTGCGGCTGGTGCCCGGCACGAAGATCTCCGTCAAGACGCCGGAGGCTGGCAAGACGTCGTCATGAACCTCTCGGAGCTGTTCATCAAGCGGCCGGTCACGACCACCCTGATCGTGCTCGGGATCATCGTGTTCGGCATGATGGCGTATCGCCTGCTGCCGGTCAGCGATCTGCCGACGGTGGACTTCCCCACGATCCAGGTCAGCGCGAGCCTCCCGGGCGCGAGCCCGGACACCGTCGCCTCGTCCGTCGCGCTGCCGCTCGAAAAGCAGTTCGCCACGATCGCCGGCCTCAACTCGATCAACTCGACGAGCTCGCAGGGCGGCACGAACATCACGCTCCAGTTCGATCTGAGCCGCAACATCGACGCCGCCGCGCAGGACGTGCAGGCGATGATCGCCAAGGCGGCGCGCCAGCTGCCGCCGCAGATGCCGGTGCCGCCGTCGTATCAGAAGGTGAACCCCGGCGACCAGCCGGTCATGTACCTGGTCCTTCACTCCGCGACGCTGCCGCTCCCGCTCATCGACGAGTACGCCGAGTCGACGATGGCGCAGCGGATTTCGATGGTGTCGGGCGTCGCACAAGTGCAGGTGTTCGGCTCCGCGAAGTTCGCCGTCCGGATCGACGTCGATCCGCGCAAGCTGTCTGCGCACGGCATCGGCATCGACGAAGTTGCCGATGCCATCGGGAACGCGAACGTCAGCTTGCCGACCGGCACCATGTTCGGCACCGACAAGACCTTCGTCGTGCTGGCGAACGGCCAGTTGATGAAGGCCGCGACGTACGGGCCGATGATCATCGCGTACCGCGGCGGCAACCCCGTGAGGCTCGACCAGGTCGCGCACGTCTACGACGGCATGGAGAACGACAAGAACGCCGCCTGGTATCGGGACGAGCGCACGATCTATCTGGCGATCCAGAAGCAGCCGGGCACGAACGTCGTCGAGGTCTGCGACGCGGTCAAGGCGCTGTTGCCGGCGTTCCGCGAACAGCTGCCCGCCGCGCTGTCGCTCGACGTCCGCACGGATCGGTCGGTGTCGATTCGCGAGTCGGTTCGCGACGTCAAGCTGACACTGATCGCCACGATCGTCCTCGTCGTGCTCGTGATCTTCGTCTTCCTGCGGAATCTCTCCGCCACCGTCATCCCCAGCCTCGCGCTGCCGGCGTCGATCATCGCCACGTTCGGTGTGATGTATCTGCTCGATTACAGCCTCGACAACCTCTCGCTGATGGCGCTGACCCTCAGCGTCGGCTTCGTCGTCGACGACGCGATCGTCATGCTGGAGAACATCGTCCGGCACATGGAGATGGGCAAGCCGCCGATGCGCGCCGCGTTCGACGGTTCGAAGGAGATCTCGTTCACGATCATCTCGATGACGATCTCGCTCGCGGCCGTCTTCATCCCGGTGCTGTTCATGAGCGGCGTCGTCGGCCGCCTGCTGCACGAGTTCGCCGTGACGATCAGCGCGGCGATTCTCGTGTCCGGGTTCGTGTCGATCAGCCTGACGCCGATGCTGTGCAGCCGCTTCCTCAAGCCGCCGCACGCGCAGCGGCACGGCCGCCTCTTCAACGCGACC
>Ga0193726_1000587_pt1 | contig 37134 bp, 30 predicted proteins | sample H2c1metaG_FD_144928 | JGI IMG/M metagenome (GOLD analysis project Ga0193726, IMG submission 144928) | Soil microbial communities from a riparian zone of the East river system, Colorado, United States - H2c1 | ecosystem: Environmental > Terrestrial > Soil > Riparian zone | place: USA: East River... | reverse complement strand
ATCGCCTCGCTGGCGGCCTTCACGATCAGCGATTCGCTGGTCGCGCCGTCGAGCTTGCCGAACTTGCCGTGCGACCATCCGACGATACAGGCAGTCATGGAACGCTCCTTCGCTATGAGTCTCGCTTGGGGCACCCGACCCTAGACGGCGCGCCCTGGCGGGTCGAGGGTGCCGGTTAATGTGCATATACACTTATATTGCCAGGTCCGCTGCGCAAGCCGTCCCGCAGGAGATTTGCTCATGACGCCCCTGTTACCGCCTCGGACCCGCCCAAATTCCGCCGCCCGGCGGGTATTGACTGTGAACCCCGCCCGGAGCCCAACTGTCCCATGGCCGAAAACGAGCCGTCGCCCAATCTTCCGAGATCTCCCCGTTGGCCCCTGATCCTGGGCAGCCTGGTGGGCGGCTTCCTGTTGCTCGCCGTCGGACTAGGGCTGGGCTGGTACCTCTTCTATCGCCCGATTGTGAACGTGGCGGTGCAGCTCCCTGCACCCCCACCGCCCCCCGCGCCGCCGGGTCCCGATGCTGCCGCCGTCAAGGCGCTGGAGGATCAGATCGACAAGCAGAAGGCGGCCAACAGGCAGATCGAAGACCAGATCGCGATGCTGAAGGACCGGCTGAAGGCCGACGTCTGCACCATCAAGGATCCGCTGGGCAAGACGCCGCCCTCCTCGACGCCGGCGCCGGCCGGAGCGCTGCCGGAGCGCAAGACCTAGGAGCGCGCGTATCGCGACGATTCTCGTCGGCGAGACTGACAAAAAGAATCGTTGCTCAACACAATATGTAGCCTCACTCTGATCTGAACCTTCAATGAAGGGGACAGGCGGGGGCGTGAAGCAGGCTTTCACCAAATCGCATCGCTGGGCGATGGCCTTGGGGGCGGCGCTTCTGACCGGGGCCTGTGATCGCGCCGTCATCCTCAATCCCAAGGGCCCGATCGCCGACGCCCAGCGCGGCCTGCTGATCGACGCCTTCTCGGTGATGCTGATCGTCGTCGTGCCGGTCATCGTCATGGCCATTCTGTTTGCCTGGCGTTATCGCGCCTCCAACCGCGATGCGGCCTACGCGCCGACCTGGGCCTACTCGGCCAAGATCGATGCCGTGGTCTGGCTGGTGCCGGCGCTGATCGTCATTGCCGTCGGCGTCCTGGTCTGGCGCAGCACGCACAAGCTCGACCCCTACCGCGAGATCGCCTCGGACGTCCCGCCGCTCGACATCCAGGTGGTGGCGCAGGACTGGAAGTGGCTGTTCATCTATCCCGAGCAGGGCATCGCCGTGGTGAACCAGATGGCGATCCCCGCCGGACGGCCGATCAGCCTTCGGATCACTTCCGACACGGTGATGAATTCCTTCTACGTGCCGGCCCTCGCGGGCCAGATCTACGCCATGGCCGGCATGCAGACGCGCCTGCAGATGCTAGCCAATGCGCCCGGCAAGTTCGTCGGCCGCAACTCGCAGTACAGCGGCGGCGGCTTCTCCGACCAGTTCTTCGAGGTGCTGGCGACCTCGCCGGCGGATTTCGACGCCTGGGTGGCCAGGACCAGGCAGGCGCCGGACAAGCTCGACGCCGCGGCCTACGCCAAGCTCGCCGAGAAGAGCCGGCTTGTGCCGATCGCTTATTATTCGGGGCTCGAGCCCCGGCTCTTCGACTCGATCATCGCCAAGTACACCCACGGCCATCATGTGCAGGCGGGCAGCCCGCCGCCGGCCGCGCCGGACCGGAGATAGAGCGAATGTTCGGCAAACTGACGATCGAAGCCCTGCCGCTCTACAGCGCCATCGCCGCGACCGGCGCCCTGGTCACGGTGGGCGGCGCGTTCGTCGTCTTAGTCGTCGTGAGCTGGCTCAAGGCGTGGAAGTACCTGTGGACCGAGTGGCTGACCAGCGTCGACCACAAGCGCATCGGCGTCATGTACATCGTGCTGGCGCTGATCATGCTGATGCGCGGCTTCGTCGACGCCATCATGATGCGCGCCCAGCAGGCGATGGCGCTGAACAACGGCGGCTACCTGCCGCCCGAGCATTTCGACCGGATCTTCAGCTCGCACGGCACGATCATGATCATCTTCATGGCCATGCCCTTCATGACGGGATTGATGAACATCGCCGTTCCCCTGCAGATCGGCACGCGCGACGTCGCCTTCCCGTTCCTGAACTCGCTCAGCCTGTGGCTGAGCTCGGCCGGTGCCGCGCTGGTCATGGTGTCGCTGGTGATCGGCAAGTTCTCGACCGCCGGCTGGACCGGCTATCCCCCTTATTCCGGCATCGAGGCCAATCCGGGCGTCGGCGTCGACTACTGGATCTGGGCGCTTTTGATCAGCGGCGTCGGCTCGACCCTCTCGGGCATCAACTTCATCGTCACCATCCTGAAGCGCCGCGCGCCCGGGATGGGCCTGATGCGCATGACGCCGTTCACCTGGACGGCGCTCTGCGCCTCCGTGTTGATGGCCTTCGCCTTCCCGGCGCTCACCGTGGCCTGCGGCCTGCTGGCGCTCGATCGCCTGCTCGGCATGCATTTCTTCACGAATGAGTCGGGCGGCAACATGATGAACTACCCCAACCTGTTCTGGATCTGGGGTCATCCGGAGGTCTACATCCTGATCCTGCCGGCGTTCGGGGTGTTCTCCGAGGTCGTGTCGACCTTCTCCAGGAAGCGCCTGTTCGGCTACGAATCGCTGGTCTACGCCACCGCGGCGATCGCCATCCTGTCCTTCACCGTCTGGCTGCACCATTTCTTCACCATGGGATCCAGCGCCAACGTCAACGCCTTCTTCGGCGTGACGACCATGATCATCGCCGTGCCGACCGGCGTGAAAGTGTTCAACTGGCTGCTCACCATGTATCGCGGCCGCATCACCTTCCACCCGTCGATGCTATGGACCGTGGGCTTCATCGTGACCTTCGTCATCGGCGGCATGACGGGCGTGCTTTTAGCCATGCCGCCGGCCGACTTCCTGATGCACAACACGACCTTCCTGGTCGCGCATTTCCACAACATGATCATCCCCGGCGTGCTGTTCGGCTATCTCGCCGGCTACATGTATTGGTTCCCCAAGGCGTTCGGCTTCAAGATGAACGAGCCATGGGGCACCGCGGCCTTCTGGTTCTGGATGATCGGCTTCTATCTCGCCTTCATGCCGCTCTATGTGCTGGGCTTCATGGGCATGCCGCGCCGCATGGAGCAGTACAACGACCCGACCTGGCAGCCCTGGCTGATCGCGGCGTCCATGGGTGCCGTTCTCATCCTGATCGGCATTGCCTGCCTCGTCATCCAGCTCGCCGTCAGCATCCGTGACCGGCGCAAGTTGGTCGACGTCACCGGCGATCCCTACGATGGCCGCACGCTCGAATGGGCCACGTCGTCACCGCCGCCGCCCTACAATTTTGCGGTGCTGCCCGAAGTGCGCGACCGCGAGCCGCTGGTCGACATGAAGGAGCGCGGCGTGGTCTACCAGCCGCCGCGCGCCTACGAGGATATCGAGATACCGAAGAACTCCGCCGCCGGCGTCGTGCTGGGCGGGCTGGCCTTCGTGCTGGGCTTCGGCATGGTCTGGCAGATCTGGTGGCTGGTGATCGCGTGCGGCGTTGCCATGTGGGTGACGCTCGCGCTCCGCGCGTCCGATGACGAGTCCGAGTTCGTGCTGTCGGCCGCCGAGGTCGAGCGGATCGAGGTCGCGCGCTACCGGGCCCTCAGAAACCAGAACGGCAGCCGGCGATGAGTGCCAACGTCACCGCGATGCCGTCCGACCACGAGCCTGAGTCGGATATCCACGAGCAGCGCGCGCTGGGCTTCTGGCTCTACCTGATGGGCGATGCCGTGATTTTCGGCCTGCTGTTCATGACCTACGGCATCATGGTCGGCAACACGGCGGGCGGACCGTCGGGCAAGACGCTGTTCAACCTGAACAATGCCGCGCTCGAGACGGTGCTGCTGCTGGTGAGCAGCACCACGTTTGGCTTCGCCTCGCTGGCGTCAAAGGCGGGCAGCCGCTCGGCCGTGCTGTCGTGGCTGCTCCTGACCTTCGTGCTGGGCGCAGGTTTCGTGTTCCTCGAGATTCGCGAGTTTTTGGGCATGATCGGCGCCGGCGCCGGCCCCGACCGCAGCGGATTCCTGTCGGCCTTTTTCACCCTGGTGGGCACCCACGGCACCCATGTCAGCGTCGGCCTGATCTGGATCCTGATCATGAGCGGCCAGGTCCTGTTCAAGGGACTCACCGTGCCGGTCGTCTCGCGGCTGTTCCGCCTCGGCCTGTTCTGGCACTTCCTCGACATCGCCTGGGTCGGCATCTTCTCCGTCGTCTACCTTCCGGGACTGCTGTGATGGAACGCCACGGCCTTCTCTCCTATCTCGTGGGCTTCGTGCTCGCCGTCGTGCTGACGGCGATCCCCTTCTACCTGGTGGCGACCCACGCGCTGCCGCCCTCGCGCATCATGTATGTCATTGCCGCGGCGGCGGTGCTGCAGATCCTGGTCCACCTACGCTTCTTTCTGCATTTGAACTTCACAACGACGCCGAAGGAAAACCTGCTGGCGATCGCCTTCACCGCGATCCTGCTGTTCCTGATGGTGGGCGGCAGCCTGTGGATCATGGTCGACCTGCACAGCCGCATGGCGCTCTAGCAGCGTCCTCGCTATTTCGGCAGGGAGTCGAGCGCCTTCTTGGCTTCCGCGTCGTTCTGCGCCGCCGCCTGCTGCAGCCAGGTCTTGGCCTTGGGCGCATCGGCCGCCAGTCCTGCACCGCCCTTGGCCAGCAATAGTCCGAGCTTGCGCTGCGCCTCGCCGTTGCCCGCCAGCGCTGCGCGTTCGTACCAGTCGGCGGCACGCGCGCCGTCTGGCGTGAAGCCGCCGCGCGCCGGTTGGGTCAGCGGGTCGAAGAAGGCGGCGAGTTCGAGCTGAGCCGCTGGGTTGCCCGTTTCGGCGGCGCGGCGGAAGACCAGGAAGGCGGCGGCCATGTCGCCTGCCTTGGCGTAGTCGCGCGCCTTGGCCAGCATCGCCTCGGGCGTGGGCTTGGTGGCGAGATATTCGCCGACCACATCGCGCACCGATTTCCTGGCCGCGCCGACATCCGGTGTGGGCGTCGGCGTGGCCGTGGCGGTCGCGCTCGGCGCCTCGGCGACGGCGGGCGCGGCCTCCTTCTGGAAATAGGTCATGTAGGCGTAGTAGCCGCCACCCGCGATCGCCACGAGCACGATCGCGGCGATCAGCCAGCCTGCCGCGCTGGAGCGCCGGGGTGGGCCGCCATCGAGCGCGCGCGAGGCGCGCAGCTCGGGTCGCGGCGGCGGCAGCGGAGGAGGCAGTTCCGGTTCCGGTTCAGGTTCGGGCGTGGGTTCGACTGGCGGCGGCGCCTCGGTGCGGTGCAGGCGCACTGTGTCGTCGTAGAGACGGCTCGACGGATCGGTGGCGCCCGAGGTCAGCATCGCCGGCCAGGCGATCACGGTCGTGGCGACGACGCCGATATCGGGCTCCTTCACGCGCAGCCGCACGGTGGCGATGCCGGCCAGGCGATCGCAGATCTCCGGCCCGAGATGGAATTCCATCACATCGCGCTTGCGCTCGACCCTTTCGGGCAGCAGCCACGCCTCGGTGCGCCGCCAGCCGTCGTCGGCGAGATGCGAATCAGGGCCCTGCTGGCGCTGGATCGAGATCGCCAGCCCCTCCGGTGCGGCGTCGAGATCGCTGACCCGCAGGATGGCGTGGCCCGGTTCGGGCAGGCCCTCGACGGAAGCGCGGATCGCCACGGGCGCCGCCTTAGGCGGGCACGGCGCGCAGGATGGCGCCCAGCCGGTCGTTCTGCTCCGGCGTGATCTCGCGGCCGCCCTCGTAGCCGACATTGTCCATGGCGAGCTGCAGGAAGGCCCGCATCCAGTCCTTGCAGTAGTCGGCGTAGATCGGCTGCGGATCCTCGCTGAGCTTCGGCGCGCCGTTCACCATCGTCGGGCCCTCGAAGACGCGCCGCAGCGGCGCATTGGGTGGCAGGCCGGGCCGCTGGTCGAGCGGCAGGCGGTCGAAACCCATTGCGCTCACGTAGCCGTTCAGGGTCGAGGAGGCCGTGCGCACCTGGCGCTCGGCGATCTCCTCCCACTTGGCGTTGGCGGCGTTCTCCAGTTCGCGCACCTCGTGGCTCAGCTGGTCGAGCAGTTTCAGGCGATGGGCGCCCACCACCAGCTCGTCGATCAGCCAGCCGAGATGCTGCCGGTCGACGCCGAAATGCGACAGCGCCTTTTCGTCGGCGCCGACTCGCCGCATGTTCTCCAGCCAGTATTCCGCCGCCTCGCGGGCGAAGCGCTCGGCGCGGTCTTCCAGCACGCCCGACGGCGGCGCGCTGCGGCCGGGCTCCTCGCCGAACACGTCGGCGAAGATGGCGCCGAGATCGACGGCGGCACCGGTCGACTGCGCCACCTGGGCGGGCGGCTTGCCGTTGCGGCCATTGGCTTCGTCCGACGGTCGCGCGGTGGAGATGCGGAAGTAGATCTCGCGCAGCGCCGTATCGGCGATCTGCAGGGCGGCCATCAGCTCGCCGAAGAGTTGCTGCTGGATGCAGGTCGACAGCCCGCGCAGCACGGTATGCACAAGGTCGCGCTTCTTGGCGCGCGAATCGCCGTCGGCGGCGCTGTGGAAACCGGCGAGCCGGTCGACCAGTCGGCGGATCTGGATCTCGAGCTGGCCGCGCACCTGGGCGCGCTTGATCGCCGGATCGCAGACCGGGGTCAGGCTCTTCACCAGGTAGGCGACGCCGCCATCATTGGCCCGGAAGGCTTCGTCCCAGGCGCGCGCTGGATCGGCGAAGTGACGCCGGACGTCGGCATTCTCCATGAAATGACCGCGCAGCTCGATCGCCCGGGCGGCGAAGGCCTCGGCGATACCCTGCTCGCGGCCTGCGTCGTAATCCATCAGGCGCTCGTCGATCACCGTCGGATTGCGCAGCCAGAAGGTATTGTCGAACGGCTGGCCGTCCCAGTTGGCAGGCCATTCGCCGCGGAAATTGTTGATCAGCGAATTGTTGATACGGGCCGACCAGCGCAGCTTGCGCGATTCCTCGGTCTCGCCCGCCTTCTGCTCGAACTCACGATCCATCTTGGTGAGCACGAGGAACAGCGCGTTCTTCTGCTTGGCGCGATCTGCCGGCGTGGCGCCGATCGTCTGGTCGATCCACGCCGTCATCATGTCGGAGAGGTCGCGGACTTCCTGGTTGCCGTCGGGGATGCAGAGAAGGATGGCGGAGAGCTCGCGCTCGGCCGAGTAGCGCTGGAAGAGATAGGCGACCTTGCCGCGCAGCAAGAGCTCACGCAGCGGATTGGCGCCTTCGGCCACGCCCTTGGCCTTGGCGACGTCGCCCAGGTTGGCGAGCTTCAGCCGCGAGCGGGCGCCCGGAAAGTCGAGCAAGTCGGTGTGGTCGAAGAAGTCCCACGGCTTTTCGGCGATGGCGACGCTCAGCTCCGCGGTCAGCGCGCAGACCAACGAGCGCGGCAATTCGGCGTCCGATGCTGAGCGTCCATCAGCCTGCTTTGGCCGCACCTGCAGGGTGTCTTCTGCATCGGCGCCGAGACGGTCGAGCGTGAGGACGTCGACGATACTCTTTTCGCGCGGGATCAGCGCATCCATGCCGAGCAACGCCTCGGGCGCGAAGGAGAGCTTCTGCAGCCCGTCGTACAGCGTGAGATAGAGGTCGGTGAAGGGCTGGAAATCGTACCACAGCACAGACCACAGCCGGGCGCGGTCGTGGCCCGAGAGCCGCGGCGCCAGATCGATGGCTTCGCGCCAGAAATCCGTGCGCAGCTCCGAGGTGACGCCGGCGAAGAAGGTGTCGAAATACTCGATCAGGTCGAGCACGTCGTCGGCGTCAAGATCGCCCTGCGGCGCTGGCGCCGCCTTGAGGCGAAGCTCCGCCAGGCGCTTGCGGATGGCGCCGCCGTCAGGTCGCTCGAACGCCGCCTTCTGATGATCGAAGTCGAGCAGGAAGGAGTTGCCCAGGATTTTGACGATGTCGGTCTGGGTCAGAAGCCGCACGCGGACCGGAAAGTCCTTGTCGCCGGCACTCAAGCCCAGGCCGAAGCGGGTCACCAGGCCGGTCGATTCGCGATTGCCCGGCGGGTTGATCTCACGCAGGAAGTCGTAGGTCTTGTCGGCGAAGCGCGCCTGCAGCGGATGACCGTCGCGGCTCGCCAGGATCGAGACCAGGTACGACTTGCCGGCCTGGCTCGGCCCGAACACGCCGACGCACATGCGGCGGCGGGCGGCGCGCGCCAGCTTGCGGCTCTGGTTGCGAACCTTCTGCAGCTCGCTGATCAGCGACGGCGCCTGTTGCGCCACGGTGGGCGACTGCTCGGCCGCGCCCTTCAGCCAGTTGACGCCCTCGCTGGCGGCGACGGCCAGCGTCTCGCAGTCCTGGGCCAGTTTGAGATCGACGGTGTCCATGGTCCTAACCGGTCTTGAGCATGCCCGTGTCGAGCCAGTAGCCCTCACGGCGCGGCAGCGTTTGCAGGCGAAGCGTCAGGCGGTCGAGCGCGACGGCGCGGCCATCGCGGTTGGTGACCTGACGCAGGCGGAAGCGCTCGACGTCGCCCGAGTCCTTGTCCTTGGGCTTCACACGAGCGAGCGCGATCTTGAACGGCGTCTCGCGGGCATGGCGTTCGGCATATTCGGGCTTGGCGAATTCCAGCGCATAGAGGCGCGCCGCCGGCCAGCGCACCAGGTCGAGCTGGCGGGCGCCGAGCCACATGGGCCCGCGGAACTCGAAGGCGACCTCGGGCAGCTCGTACTCGCGATTGTCGAGGTCGACGTCGCGATAGACCAGGTCCTCGCGCTGCAGCCGGCCGCCGCCGTCGAGCTTGCCGATGAACTTGGCGATGCTCTTGGACCGCAGGAGGTCCGAGCGGAAGGAGAAGTCGGGAAGCTGCGATTGCGCCAGGGCCGCGATCATGGCGCCCACCGCCACCGTAGTCTTGGGGTCCTCGACCCTGAGCCGCGCATCGCGGAACGGATACCAGGCGCCGACGCGGTATTCGTGCAGCGAGATCACGCGCTCCGGTGGCAGCGGCAGAAGCTCCATCACCAGCGAGCGGATGCCCGGCAGGCGCGACGGCCGGCCCGACAGCAGCAGCACGTCGCAATCGTAGGCGTGGACGATCTCGGCGAGCGGCGCCAGCACGCGGGCCATCTCGGCGCGCACCGTCTTGTCGAGGCTGGGCAGGTCGACCGGAAACACCGTGGTCTTGAGGTCGAAGTCCTTGGCGCCCCGCTTGCGCGCCGCCTCGTTGACGAAGGTCACGACCTCCTCGGACGGTTTGGAGCCTTCCGAGAAGAACGAGTCGTAGGATCGTGGCTCGGCCGCGACGACGCCCGATGTCGGATCGTAGGTCTCGGCGGCGCGCATGAACTCCAGCGCAAGCGGATGGGCGATCTGCAGCGCGAACTGCTGGCGCAGGTTGCGCTGGATCACGTCCTCGCCGCCGCGGTCGCCGCCCACCAGCTCGGCCATCAGGTCGGTGGGATTGGCGATGCCGGCGGCGCGCATCGCCGCCTCGATCGGCGGCAGCACATGGCCCTGCACGACGCGCAACAGGATGTCGTCGCCCGCCACGTTGAAGCCCTCGCGGAACTTCTGCTCGGGAAACAGGGTCACCGAGGTGCCGGCGCCCTCGAGGTGGTAGGAATTGATGATGAGGTCGGTCGTGCCGCCGCCGACATCGATGCTGGCGATGCTGAGCGTGCCGTCGGCCGGCCGGCCGCGCGGCTTGCTGGTGATTTGGAAGAAGCGGCGCGCGTCGCCGCCGAAATTGCGCGCGACCTCGGTGTAGAGATAGACGAGCTGGGTGCAGCTCGCCTCGTCCCAGTCGGTCAGCACGCGCGGCCCCGGCGCCGCCGGATCGTCGAGCTTCCAGCCCATCATCATCCACACCAGGTCGCGCGCCGCCTCGGCGCGCTTGCGGAAGATCAGGCGTTCGGCCAGCGGCATGCCGGTCGGCAGGGTGAGCACGATGCGGCGCAGCCGCCGCGGTGTCTCGGCGTGCGCCCGCCGGCCGCGTTGCTGCGGCGAATTCATCAGGGTCAGCGCCTGCAGCAGCACCTCGGACAGCACGAAGGTCATGATCGAGGAGCGCGAGTACAGCGGCTCGAACACCGGCAGATGGTCCGCCGAATCGGCATCGGGGTCGACCAGATGCAACGGCTCGCCCTTCTGGTTGACGAGCTGCGCCATCGGTCCGCCGGCCGCGGGCATCGCCGTCTGGTCCTGGGCGTAGGCGACGTTGAAACGCCATTCGCGCGTCTGCGGTTCCTCGTCCCACAAATAGCGCTTAGGGCTCGACATGCCGGTATTGCCCTCGGTTCCGCGCCGGCGCGCGGCAAGCCGCGTCGCCTCCGGCCCGACCCGCGTCATGGTCGGCCACACGAAGGCATCGGCGCGGCCGCCCAGGCGCGACAGATGGTTCTTGCCGAACCAGGCCTGCGCGAACTCGACCCGCGATTCGAAGGGCTTGGTGTGCACGACCTCGGGATGCGAGAGATCGCGCAAGGCGAGCTCGTAGGAGTCGTTCAGGTTGATGCCCAGCTCGCCGGCCGCCTCGATCAGGAGGCCGCAGGTGCGCGAATTGCCGACATCGAGCACCAAGTCGACCTCGATGGCGCCGCGGCCCGGCCGCTCGGCGTCGCCCACCAGCTTGATCGGCGGGAAGTGCACGGCATCGGCCAGCAGGCCCAGGAAGGCGAGATAGCGCGCGATCGCCTCCTGCGGCTTCTGCTTGATGTCGCCTTCGATCTCCTCGAGCGTGGCGCGCGGGTGCAGTTCGCGGAACAGCTCCTCGAGCCACTGGCTCATCCAGCTCTGGCGCAGCAGCCAGTGATTGGCGCGCTGCTGCGGAGCGAGCGTGAACAGCGCTCCCGACGTCACGTCCTTGGGCGAGGGCGCGAGATAGGCCCGGCCCTCGGCCTCGGCGATCAGGCCGGTGTCGAAGGCCAGCACGGCGCGATAGCGGTTGCCCTGCTCGTCGCGATAGCCCGCGCCGTAGCGCGCCTCGAGATCGACCACGCGCACCCGCGCCCAATCGGCCGGGCCCTCGCGGAACTGGTTGTTCGGCCGCGCCTGCAGGAACGGCACGGGCACCCATTTGTCGAGAAAGGGCGCCAGCGCGTCCTTGGCGGTGACGACGAGATTGGGTTCGGCGGCGCGGCGGCGGCCGCCCTCGACCACCTCGTACTGGCCGCGCACCTCGTCGAAATCGAGCTGCACGAGGTCGTCGACTGCCTTGTCGCCGGCGGCGTCGTGGAAGCCCCATTCGCGCACCTTGAGGCGCACGGGATCGAAGCCGAAATCGAGGAACTGGATGCCGGAGCGGGCAATCAGCGTCGTCGGGCTGGGGTAGCTCGGCAGGCGGGCAAGATCGCTCATGTTACGATTTCAAACTGTGCACTAAGTGTAAGGAGTCAACGGCCAATCTGCACGTGATAGCTGCGCGTGTCGCCAGGCTGGCTGCCGTTGCACTTGGCAACGCCGTCGGCGCCGACCTCGCAATTGACCGTATTGCGGGCATAGGTGCGCCCGTCGGCGCACTTGGGATTGGCCTTTTCCTCGATCACGAGCTTGGCGCCGTCCCAACGCGCCTCGGCCGGCGCCTCGCAGGTCGTGCCGTTCTTCTGCACGAACGAGACCTTGCCCTTGCCCTTGTCGTCCAACGTATAGCTGGGGCGAATGTCGCGCTCGCCGGTCGCCGTGGCCAGGCCGGTGCGCGAGCGCCAGTCGCCCTTGAGGAACGCGAGATCCTGCTTCTGCTTGGCCTCGGGCGGCACGACCATCGGCTTGGGCTCGTCCTTGGCGGCGTTCTTGTCCTTGTCGTTGTTCTTGTCCTGGTTCTTGTCTTGGGGATCGGGCCCTTTGGTGTCGCCCTTGTCGACATTCTTGTCGTCGGGCCCTTTGCCTTGATCCTTGGCCATATCCTTGCCCGCGTCCTTGGCGGCCAGATTGACGTCGGCGGCGGGCGGCACGTCGGGCGCCGCGCCGCGTTCGATCGGCGGGCCATTCACCGTGCCCACGATCGTACCGCCCGGTCCGATGACGCCGGCCGCGCAATCGCCGCCGCGGCGTGACAGCTCGTCGGTCAGGCGCGCGAGCTCGAGGCGAAGATTTTCATTGTCCTGCTGCAGCGTGCTGACACGCGTCTGCTGCAACTCGAGCGGCTGGCGCACGGCAAGGCTCAACGCGCGGTCGCGCGCTTCGGCTTCGAGGTAAGGCTCGATATGCGGCAGGTACGGTCGCACCAGCCAGGCGAGCAGCGCCAGCAGGAGCATCAGCAGCATGCCGAGCAGCAACCACTGCCACCACACTGACCGCGTGCCTGTCGCGACGACGGCCGGCGCCGAGGCGAGAACGGCCTCGGGAATCGCTCGTGCGCCCACGGCGGGCCGCACCGCCGGGGGCGGGCTTGCCAGGAACACGCCGGGGAGAGCGGCGTCGGCGCTGAACCCCCAGAAGGTCATGACCGGCTTGCCGTCCACGATGTAGAGCGCGTCCTCGCCCGGCGCCGTCAGTGCATGGCGCAGCAGGCGGGCGAAGTTGCGTTCGGCGCTGGAACGTTGCGGCGCTTCCATCGAATCGGCGAGACCCGCGATCTCGCCGTGCAGGCGGTGCACCTCATCCAACAGCGGCGCGCGCTCGGCTTCGCTGAGGTCGCTCAGCTTGCGCGCTTCGCCCTCGAACGGTGCGTACCAGTCGATGCGTTGACCGGTCGGATCGACTTCGGGAATCGCCAGCAAGTCGGCATGCTTGCGCGAGAGCCGCGCAGCGATGGCCGTGCGCAGCTGGCCGGCGGCGCGCCACACGGGATCGCCCGCCATGCCCAGCGCGCGATAGCGCTGCAGCGGTTCACTGACGAGAAGCGGACCTGCGGCCATCCCTGTTCCTTAGCGCGGGCAAACCATGGCGTACGTCCAGCGCGTGCCCCACATTTCACCTGTTACGACGACGTCGACCGAATAATCCCCGGGGACCGGCTTCCAATCGAAGCCGAAGCCGCCGCGGCCGCTGCGCGGCCCGCCGGTGCCGGCCAGCACCTGGCCGCGATAGATCACTTTGATGTCGTCGGGCTTCACATACAGGTTGTAGTTGATGCCTACGAATCCGGGCTTGTCACCCAGATAGTGTCTGTTGCGGGTGACGCCTTCGCCGCCGGAATCGCCCGACCAGTTGCAGGGCAATTGGCCGGGCGGCGGCCGGTTGACCGGCGGCGCGGGCGGCGCGGCCGGCGCCGCGGCCTGCTGCTGGGGCGGCGGAGGTGGTGGCGGCGGCGGCTTGGCCGCTTGTACCGGCGGCGGAGGGGGCGGTGGCGGCTTGGGGGGCTCGATCGGCTTGCACTGCGCGACCTTATCCTTGAGGGAGGTCTCCAGCGCGGCGAGCTCGGCCTTGAGCTTGTTCTCGTCGGCCTGCGCGTCGTTGAGCGAGGCTTTCAGGATCGGCGTCGGATCGGGCGGCGCTTCGGGCGGGGGTGGCGCGGGCGTTTCCATTGTCGCGAGGTTCAGGGTCGGATCGACCGGCGAACAGGCACGCAACAGCCATGACGTCATGAGCAGCAGTAGAAGCAGCAGAAGTCCGAACAGCAAGGCGCTCACCCAGGGCGCCCAGCCGATGCGCGCGGGCAGGAAAACGGGCGCGCTTGCCAATATCGCCGCCGGCCGCGGCGACATCGGCACCGGCGGGGGCGCGAAAGCCTGCAGGCTGGCAGCAGCATCGGCCTCGTAGCCCCAGGCAGCGATCACCGGCTGGCCATCGACAACGTAGACGAAATCGTCCGAGGGGCGCGTCGTGGCGAGCTCCAGCGAGCGACCGATCAGGCGCGCTTCTTCGCTGGCCGAGGAGTCCTTCAGCTGCGCGCCCAGCGAACGGATGGAATCGAGATGGCTTTCGACGGTGGCCAGGACAGTGGCGCGTTCGTTTTCGTCAAGATCGGCGAGGCGGCGCACGGGCCCTGAGCGCGCGGCATACCAATCGATGCCGTCACCTGTCTCGCGCAGTTGCGGATCGGCCAGAAGGTCGGCCGGGCCATCGCCCAGCCGCCGGCGGATCACGGCCAGGAGCTGGCTCGCGACCGCATGCAAGGGATCGCCGCGCACGCCCAGAGGCCGCACGCCCAAACGCGTGGTCAGGATCAGGGTGGGACGGTCGCCCATGCGATGTCGGTGTCTCCTACGACATCATATCATCAGGGAATCCGGCGGGTTTATGTCCTATTGGACACAGATTCGGGAGTGTTTCAGCCCGGGCTCAGGAAGGCCCTCGCCCCTTCCGTCTGTAGTCGCACGATGGGTGTAGCGAACACTGCCGACAGGAACTCGGGATCGAGGGTTGGTCCTGTCGGTCCCAGCGCGGTCAGCCGGCCTTTTTCGACGATGGCCACCCGGTCGGCGTAGCGCGCTGCCATGTTGAGATCGTGCAGCACGGCCAACACGCCCAGCCCTCGATCGGCCCGACGGCGGGCGCTGGCCAGGGCAGCATGCTGGTGGGCGAGGTCGAGGCCCGCGATCGGCTCGTCGAGCAGCAGGAAGGGCCGGGCTGCCGGATCGGCGTCGCACTGCGCCAGGACGCGGGCGAGCTGCACCCTCTGGCGCTCGCCGCCCGACAGCACGGTGTAGGGCCGGTCGGCAAAGGCGAGGGCCTCGGTCTCGGCCAGGGCCTGCTCCGCCAGCGCGCGCATCTGGCGTTCGGACAGCCGGTCGCGATGGGCGAGCAGGCCGAGCGCGGCGATCTGCAGGCCGGTGAAGTCGAAGGCGACGCCCGAGTGCTGCGGCAGCACGGCGCGCCGGCGGGCCAGCGCCGCCTTGTTCCATTGGCCGAGCGGCTTGCCGTCGAGCAGCACGCGGCCCTTCGCCAGCGGCCGGTCGCCGGCCAGCGCCCCCAGCAGCGTGCTCTTGCCCGCGCCGTTGGGTCCGATCACGGCCAGGAATTCACCCGGCGCCAGCGCGAGCGACATGTCCTCGATCAGCACCTTGGCGCCCGCCCGCACGTCGATCGACGCGGCCTGAAGCAGGCTCACAGCCCCTCGCGCGCGGCGCGGCCGGCCAGCAGCCAGAGAAAGAACGGTCCGCCCACCAGCGCCGTCAGCACGCCGATCGGCAGCTCGGCCGGCGACACGATGGTGCGCGCGAGCGCGTCGGCCAGCACCAGGAAGGCGCCGCCGAACAAGGCGGCGGCCGGCAGCAACGTGCGGTGCGCGGGGCCCAGCAGGAGGCGCACGATGTGCGGCGCGATCAGGCCGACGAAGCCTACGGTGCCGGAGATCGCCACGCCCGCGCCCACCGCCAGCGCCACCTGCGCCACCAGACGGCGCTTCAAGCGCTCGACATCGACGCCGACATGGCCCGCCTCGCGCTCGCCCAGCGCCAGCGCGTCGAGTAGGTGGGCGGCCGGCAGCAAGGTCGGGATGGTGATCGCCAGCACCAGCAACGCGGGCAGGATGGCGACCCAGGTCACGGCGCCGAAGCCGCCCATGGTCCAGAAGATCAGGGTGCGAAGCTGCTGCTCGTCGGCGATGAAGACCAGCATGCCGATGCCGGCCGATGCGAGCGCATTGATGGCGATGCCGGCCAGCAGCAGCGTGCCGACCAGGGTGATGCCGCCGCGCGCGGCGAGGCGATAGACGACGATCGTCGCCAAAAGTCCGCCCAGGAAGGCCGCGATGGGCAGCAGCCAGGGCTTCAGGGCAGGCGGCACGACGTGCATCACCTTCTCGCCCAGCACGATCACCGACACGGCGGCGAGTGCCGCACCACTCGACACGCCGAGCAGGCCGGGATCGGCCAGGGGATTCCGGAACAGGCTCTGCATGGCAGCACCTCCGGCGGCAAGTGCTGCGCCGACGGTGAAGGCTGCGATCACGCGCGGCGCGCGGATGGCATAAAGGACGGCCGCCGTTGTGTCGTCGAGCGGCCGGTCGGACAGGCCGATGGCCGACAGAAGCTCGGCGAAGCCGACGGGGAACGCGCCGATGCACAGGCCGCCCACGATGCTGAGCAGCGCGGCCAACGCGAACAGCGGGATCGGACGTTTCAGGGCGAAGTCAGCCAAGCCATTCCTCCTCAGCGCGAAGCGCTGGGGAGGTGCCCTCGTCTTACGAGGGCGGAGGGGTCATGGGCTGCAGAGTCGTTGTCGCCCGTGACCCCTCCGTCGGCGTAAGACGCCGACACCTCCCCTTCGCGGAGTCCGCGAAGGGGAGGGAAGCGATGCGTGCCCTGCCTCATCTTGCGCGCGCGATTTCGGGATGAAGGGCTGCGGCAAGCTCGGTCGCGGCCTGCGGCGTGCGCGGGCCGAAACCCAGCAGCAGGAGCGTGTCGAACTGCAGGACCTTGCCGTTGCGGCCGGCCGGCGTGCGGCGCAGCGCCGGCTGGTCGAGGATCGCCTCGATGCCGCCCATTGCCTCGACGGTCTGGCGCGTCACCAGCACGAAATCGGCGCGCGAGGCGATCACCGACTCGGGCGTCAGCGGCCGGTAGCCGGAATAGCCGTCGATGGCGTTGGTTCCACCGGCCAGCCGGATGATGCCGTCGGCGGCGGTGTCGTGGCCCGCTGCCTGCGGCGCGCCGCCGCCCATCGACAGCAGGAACAGAACGCGCGGCGTGCTGGTCGCCGCGGCGAGCCGCGCCGCGAGCGCCTGCATCTCGGTGCGGCCGCGCGCGATCATCGCCTCGGCTTCCGCGGTCTTGCCCGTGACCTTGCCGACCGCTGCGATCTTGCCGATCACGCTGTCGTAATCGTAATGGTCGGGCAGGACCAATACCTCGATGCCGGTCGAGCGCAACTGGTCGAGCGTCGCGGCCGGCCCTGCCGCCGTGGTCGCCATGATCAGCGTCGGCTTCAGCGCCAGCACGCCCTCGGCCGACAGCGCGCGCATGTAGCCGACCTGAGGCAGCGCCCGTGCCGCCGTGGGAAAGAGGCTGGTCGAATCGACGCCCGCCAGGAGGTTCTCGGCGCCCAGCGCATAGACGATCTCGGTGAGCGAGCTGCCCACCGACACGATGCGCAGCGGCGTTTGCGCGCGGACAGGCGACGCGGCCGCCGCGGCAAAGCCCAGCGCCACTGCACCACGCCTGCTGATCATGGGGCGGCCGATCACGAGGCGGCCCGCTTCTCGATCCGCGCCACCAGCGCGCGCCATTCTTCGAGTTCGGGTTTGCCGGGGTTGCGAGCGCCGAACATCAGCAGGATGTTGCGGGTGCTCGAGTCGAAGGCCTCGATCGAGGTGACGATGCCGTCCTCGGTCGGCTTGCGCACCGAGAAGAGGCGCGCCACGCCCGCTTCGCGCAGATGCAGGTTGAACGCGGGATCGAGCACGTTGAACCAGCCGTGTGTCTCGACCAGGCGCTTGACCGGGCCGGTATGGATCTGAATGCAGCCCTTGCTGCCGACGAAGATCATGATCGGCGTGCCGTCCGCGCCGGCGGCCTCCAGCGCCGAACGCAGCGCCCGCGGCGGCAGCTCGCGGGCGAACTCCTCGCCCACCAGCCTGAGCGCCTGCATCCGGCCGACCTTGAACTTGGCCAGCATGCCGAAGAGTTCGTGGGTGTCCTGCATCGCCCGCCACGCGATGCGCAGGCCTTCGATCTCGATCTCCGCATCGGGACGGTCGGCGGCGTCGGGCGCACGCGGCGCGATCGCGAGCGCTGCCGGTGGTTCGGCGCGATGGCGGGCGATCAGGGCGTCGAACGCCCGCCGGTCGGTCTCGTCGGTGGCGTAGATCTTGTGCACGGCCTCGCCGGAGGCATCGAAGAACTGCAGGCTCGCCCGCTCGCCCTGCTTGAAAGGCTCGCGCACGGCAAAGCCATGGCGCCAGCTGCCGAGGAACAGCCGCAGGTCGATGTCCGGCCCCAGCACCAGCCCGTGCGGACCACTCACCCGCACGTCCTCGAAGCGGCCATGTCGTTCATGCACGCAATGCTCGTTGCGCGTCAGGCACATCACGCGGCCGACCGAGGGCATGTCGGCGAGCAGCGCGCGCCAGTCGGCGGCCAGCGCCGTCGCGGTTTGGCCAACGCCCAACACCACCAGCTCGGCTTCGCTGACGCCCAAGGTTGCGGCGGCGTCGCGGATGCGGAGCGCCGGCTTCTCGCCGCGCAGGCGGCTCCAGCGGGCGGCGAGGTCGGCACTCGGGGACGAGAGCATGGGATTCTCCTTTCAACGCAGATGAAAACGAACGGGAATTTCAACCCAGGCGGCGACCGGTCTTCCGTCGCGCACCGCCGGCAGGAAGTGCCAGCCGCGCACGGCGGCCAGCGCCGCGCGATCGAGCAGCTCGAAGCCGCTGCCACGGAACAGCACGATCTCGACGGCCGAGCCGTCGGGGTCGAGGCGCACGCGCACCACCGCCTCGCCCTGCTGGTTGAGCTCGATGGCGCGCGGCGGGTAGACGGCCGGCGTGGGCGGGTGGCGATAGCGCGGCTTGCCTTCCCAGACGATGGCGGGCGCGGCGAGGAAGCCGGCGGCGGCCTGCTGGGCCTCGGCCGCCGTGCCGAAATCGTGAGACGGCGCGCGCCTTGGCGTGGCGGGTGGCGCCGCGGGCTTGGCCGCCGGCCGCTGCTGTTCGGGCTTCGGCGGCGGTTTGGGCTTGGGTGGCTCGACCGGTTTCAGATCCGAGACGTCGATTGGCGGCGGCTCCTCGGGTGGTGCCAGCTCGATCGCGATGGCCTGTTCAGACGTGGGCTGGGGAGAAGGCTGCGGTGTCGGTTGGGCAGGCAATGGCGTTGCTTCGGCGGCCGTGTCGTCGGCCTCGGCCGCCGCGGGGGCGGCGAGGGCGAGTTCGACGAGCAGTGCCTGTTCGCTGGTCGATGCACTGCCGGCGGCGCCGGCGGCGAAAAGAAGAAGGACAGCCAGCCCATGCAGCCCGAGCGATAGCGCCATCGACACGCGAGGAGAGCGTGTCGATGGCGCCGGCAGTCGGCCGGCGGAGAGGGCTGCCGGGACTACCATCTGGCTGTGAGGTTGACGCCGAAATACCGGCCAGGCTGGGCGTAGAGGTCGAGTTGCTGGTTGGTCGAGGTGAGGCCGATCACGTCGGCCGAGTTCCAGTACTTGGCGTTGGTGATGTTGAAGGCGCCGGCATTGATCTTGAGGTTCTGCTTGAAGGCGTAGCCGACGGTAGCGTCCAAGTTGAAGTAGGCCGGCGCCTGGAAGTAGGTCGGATTGCTGACCTGGGTGTGCTGCGCGGTCATCGTGCCGATGAGCTGGGCGATCAAGCCCTGGTCCGAGCCGTAGCGCACGCGCGCCTGGGTCGCCCACGGGCTCACGGAGTCGACGGGCAGTCCGGTGCGCTGGTCGATGCCTTGCGCGAAGGCTGTCCAGCCGAGCACCGACCAGTCCGGTGAGAAGCGGTACTCGCCGCGCGCCTCGACGCCCCAGATCGTGACGTTGGTCAGGTTGACGTACTGGAACTGCGTGATCGGGCCCACCTGGTTGACCACGACCGTCTCGAGGAAGTTGTTGTAGAGGTTGTAGAAGCCGGTGAGCTGCCAGCTCGAGCCGGTCTCGTACTTGCCGCGGAAGCCGACCTCGAAGCTGTTGGCCGTCTCGGGCTTCAGGTTGGCGTTGGGCAGGATCTGGTAGAATGACGCGGCGTTGGTGAAGCCGAAGTTCGCATTGTCGTAGGGCGGTGCGCGGAAGCCGGTCGCGTACTGGAAGTAGGCCGAGTAGATGTCCGAGAAGCGATAGATCGCGCCGAGCTTGGGCGAGGCGGAGACATAGGTGCTGGAGGTCGGCACGACGTTCAAGGAGGCGCCGGTCGAGTTCCAGAAGTAGCGGTCGGGATTGGGGTTGAGCTTGTAGTAGTCGACCCGCACCGCCGGCGTGACGGTGAGTCTGCCGCCCAGCGCGGTGATCTCGTCCTGCACATAGACGCCGCCCTGGATGGTCTCGGTGTCGGGGAAGTTCTTGTTGGGGAAGACCTCGCCCGCCACCACCTGGGTTCTGACAGGGCTTCCCAGCGTGATCTGCCAGCGGTCGCGCGGCCTTGTCGTCGAGGTGTAGGCGAAGCTCAGGCCGTAGGTGAAGACGTTGCGCAGGTCGAACAGCTTGGCGTTTGTGTTCATCTGCAGTTCGGCGCCGGAGACGTTCTGGTTGAAGTAGAACTGCGACGTCCGGGCATTGGTCGGGCTGGCGTCGTTCAGCCCACCACGCAGCTGATAGGTATCCGCCTGGGTGTTGACCGAGTTGAAGTAGGCCAGGAAGTCGGTCCGGTCGATGAAGCCGATCGGCGCGTCGTGCACCCATTGCGCGCTGATGCGATAGGTCTGCGTGTAGTCCTGCCCCCATTCGTCGAAGATGCGCGCGAACAGGCTCGAGAAATTGCCGACGCCGGACAGCGTCTCGGAGCTCTGCGCGCCCTGGGTGAAGCCGCCGGTGATTCGGATCGTGTCGACATCGGTCGGCCGAAAGACGAGCTTGGCCAGGAAGTCGTTGTTGTACCAACTGGTCGGATTGGCGCCGAGCGAGGACTGCGCCGGCTGGAATTCGTGGCCGTCGCGACGCGTGTAGATGCCGAGAAATTCGAGATTCTCCGCGCGCACTGCGCCGGTGAATGTTTCGGCGAACTGCTGGTTGGCGCCGCTGTAGGCGCCCTTGACGCTGCCATAGATGTTGCGCCCGTTGATCATGTAGTCGCCGGGATCCTTGGTGGTGTAGGCCACCACGCCGCCGATCGCGTCGGAGCCGTAGAGCGCCGAGGCGGGACCGCGGATGATCTCCACGCGCTTGATGTCCTCGAGGTCAGGCTGCTCGCGGGTGTAGGTGCCCGCGCCCATGTTGGAGTCCGGGAAGTCGGGCATGCGCATGCCGTCCTGCATGAGCAGCACGCGGTTGCCGCCGATGCCGCGGATCAGGAAATTCTGGAAGCCCGCGCGGAAGGGATTGTTGCCGACCGTGACGCCGGGTTCGTTGCGTACGAGGTCACGGACGTCCTGCATGTTCTCGCGATTGATGTCCTCGGTCGTGATCACCGAGACCGTGGCCGGCACGTCGTCGAGCGGCCGCCGGGTGCGCGTTGCCGCCGTCGTCACGGCGTCGAGCTGGGTGGGCACAGGCTGTGTCGTGGAAGGCGCAGGCGTGGTTGGAAGAGGGGATGCCGCCGGCGGTGCAACGGGCGGCGTCTGCGCCGACAGCGGGACGGTGATCGTGCCGCCGAGCGCGGTGCTCGCCAGCAACAGCAGCGGAAGGGATCGGAGTTTCATTGCCAGTGGGCCCCAGGAAAAAGGACGCCTGGCTGGCAGTGGGTCGTGATGGACCGGCTGGCTGGGCAGTTTGACCGGGAAGGGATGGCTTCCCGGGGGTTCAGCTATTTGGTGAGGATCAGCTTGTTGGAAGCGGTGACGCGCAGACGGTACGTATCGGCGCCGTGCCGGATGATCAGTTCGCGGCGGCCGCCCATCAGCGTGAAGCTATCGACGATCGGCGGGGCGAGGTCGGCCGCATCTCCTCCGACTTCGTTCGGCCGAGTCGAACGCGGTGGTTGACTCATGACCTTCTTTGTCCCCTTTATCACTTTAGAGTTGCGACTAACTCTCAATTGCATAGAGTCAGTCCGTGTGTCAAGGCGGATCAACTTTCGGTGAGGTCATGGAAAGTTTTCCAGAACAAAGACTTAACGCCCTTCAAGCCGACCCGAAACCGGGCTGCGGTCGGGCGGGTTGCGCCTGCGGCTTGCCGGTCAGCGAGCGCTTCGTGCTGTGGGCCCTGCGCCAATGGCAGCAGGATCGCGCCTTGCCGGCGGAGGGCTCGATCCTCCACCGCGGCTTCAAGATGGCGGGCCTGCTCGAGGTATTGCCCGACTTTGCCATCGCCATGGACGCCTTTCTGTTCGGCGCGCGGCGCGCCATGGAGATCCACCTGCCGACCTGTTCCAGCGTCAGCCGCGACGAGGCGACTCTCGTCGCCCTGTGCGGCCTGGCGCAGGGCGACTTCGACGGTCCGCTGATGGCGTCGCTCGAGGTCATGATGGCGCCGACCGCCTCGCGCGTGGCCGCCATCCGGCTGAAGGCGTTCGCCGTGGCGCTGGGCAGTGCCGGGCTCAAGCTGGGGCCGCCGCGGGGCGACGCGGCGGGGAGGCTCAATTGAGCGCGCCTGCGGAGGCTCCCGACCGCATCGCAGACCTGCAGCGCGCGATGCGGCTGATCGCCGACGCCATCGAGGACCTGCCAGCCGAATGCCGCGACCTCGCGGGCAACGCGCTGCTCAACATCGCCGCCGAAGCGGTGGCTCAGGATGTCGGTTGTGCCGAGGCGGGCCGCATCTTCTCCCGCCTGGCCGACCTCCTGGCGCGTGGCTTGCAGCCGCCGATCAGCGACGCGATCTCGCTCACCGCCTTCGACGCATGATGGGCGAATGCCTCGCCCGGGCGGTCAACGCCAGGCGCGGGGTTGCTCGCTCTTTCGTCCGTGCCGGTGGCGAAAAGCAGAGACGGCGACGGCCACGGTCGCGGCAAGGGAGAGAAACCCGATGACGAGCAAGAACAGATAGCCGGTTTCGCTGGGAACCATGACGTTCATGGAAAGTCATGGATGCATAGGAATGCCAGCCGGCTGGCGACACACCGACATAGTGGCGCCATAGGAATTCGGAGCGAGCAATCGACGATCAAAGCCAGCCGTAGTGGCGAAAGCGCATGTAAAGCAGGGTGCAGACCGACAGGATCCCGCCGACAACGACATAATAGCCGTAGGTCCATTTGAGTTCAGGCATGTGCTCGAAATTCATGCCGTAGATCCCGGCGACCGCGGTCGGTACGGCCAGGATGGCGGCCCAGGCGGCCAGCCGACGGGTAATGACGTTCTGCTGCGCCTGTCCTGCCATCAGGCTTGCCTCGAAGGCGAAGGCCAGCACCTCGCGCAGAGAGTCGATGTCCTCCTGCACGCGCCGGATATGGTCGCTTACGTCCCGAAAGAGCGGTTGCATCTGGGGGTCGATAGGCAACGCTTCGGCATGCTCCAGCCTGTGGCAAACATCGACGAGTGGAGCGACTGACTTTCGAAGGCGCAACAGCTCACGACGGAGCATGTACAGACGATCGACCTCGGTCTGATGAAGCATTCTATGAAGCACGCCATCTTCAAGTTCATCGACCTCCCCCTGCACTGTCTCGACAACGGGCATGTAGTTGTCGACGATGAAGTCGAGGATGGCATAGAGGATGTAGTCCTCGCCGCGGGCGAGGACAGTGGGACAGGCCTCAAGCCTTTCACGAACGGTGGCGTATGAGGTCGATGCGCCGTGACGTACCGAAACAACGTACCCCCGTCCCACGAAAATGTGTGTCTCGCCAAACGAGATTCGCCCTTCCACGACCTGTGCTGTCCTCGCCACGATGAACAGCGCGTCGCCGTACTGCTCCAGCTTGGGGTGTTGATGGGCCTTTCCGGCATCTTCGATGGCCAGCGGGTGAAGATCGAGCTGGGCTTGAACGCGTTGCAATAACTCCTGGCTGGGTTCGAGCAATCCGATCCAGACGACATGACCGTCCTGCTTGGACCACCGACCGGCTTCGTCGATGGCAATGTCTGTGACCCGCCGGCCGAGCGCATAGACGCTGGCAGCGATCACGCCCGGCTCGTTGGCCGGCTCAGGCAGTCCGGTGACGAACTTGTCCACGCGAGCGTTCCTCGTAGGCTTGATTTCGGGTTACGGCGGCAGCCCCTACGTCGGCACCGCGTCGACCAGCGCGAGATAGAGGGCGAACAGGAAGCCGCCGACCGCCGGCAGCACGATGCCCGAGCCGCCCTTGTGCAGGGCCTCGGGGATCATGGCGTGGGTGACCAGGGCCAGGATCGCGCCGCCAGCCACCGCCTGGGCGAGCACGGCCGCCAGCGATTCCGAGCCGTTGATGAAAAGCTTGCCGGCGACCGCCGCGACGACGCCGGTCACCAGCACGCTCGCCCAGAGGAGGAAGATCGTGCGGTCGGAATAGCCCGCCTTGCGCAGCATGGTGGCGCTGGCCGCCGCTTCGGGAATGCCGCCCAGGAAAATGCCGAGGATCAAGGTCAGCGACAGGCTCTCGAAGCCCACGAACTTGGCGCCGATCACCAGGCAGCCCGGGATGGTGTCGAGGATATTGCCGAAGACGATGGCGAGCCCGGCGCCTTTGCCCTGCTTGGCCTCCTGCAGGAGCCTGTGCTCTTCGCTGCGGCTCAGCCGGTCGACGCTCTCGCGCGCCATCTGCACCCACAGGGCCGGGTTGACGTCGCCGCTGCGCAGGTTGGCGATGGCACGCTCGTGGCTCAGCTTGCGCACCTGTTCATCGACGAAGGGGTCCTCCGCTAAAAGCCTGTCGAAATCGTCCTTGCCGATCGTGAGCAGCTGGGTGTCGGTCTTGGCTCGAATGGTGGCGGTGCGCGTGCCTTCGCTCAGCAGCGCCATTTCGCCAAACGCCTGACCGTCGCCGAGCTCCGCGAGCGTGTGCTGGTCGCTGCTGTTCAGCACTTCGACCACGCCATGCGCGATAATATAGAGAGCGTCGCCCGGATCGCCGGTGCGGAACACGATCTCGCCGGCCCTCACCTCACGCTCCTGCACGCGATCGAGCAGCGGTTCGATCTGCTCGGCCGGAAGGTGGCGCAGCAGGTCGCATTTCGACAACAAAGCGAGCTTTTCGCCGACGGCGCGGCGCTTGCGGTCCAGGGCGTATTCCAGAAAGCGCGACGGATAGCGAAGGGCAGCGCCCTTCTGCTCGAGGAACAGCGAGGTGACGTAGTAGATGACCGCGCCCGCGGCAAAACCGCCGGCGATCGACACCCAGGCGCCGCGCACGCTGGCGCCGTGCCTGACGAGATCGTACGCGCCCTCGAAGCCGAGCTCGATCGCGAGGGCCGCAATGAGCGAACCGGCGGCAAAGGCGAGTACGCCGGCCAACACTTTCTTGGGAAACGGAAGATAAAGCCCGAGTACCGCGCCCAGCATGACCGAACTCGTCGTGGCGAGGCCGAGCAGGCCTACGGCCGCGATCTCGATGAGAGAGCGGCCACCCATCGTCATGAGGACCTCCGCAAGACCTCGCAGCGCCTGTCCCCCGCCATGGAAATACTCGTAGAGGCCGGAGCGCAAAGCCACGGCAAGAACGACGACCCCGGCAAGGCACAGGATCGTGCCGGCCACTCGACCGACACTGGCGAAGCCCTTGGCCGCGGTTCGCTCGGAAAGATGAACGCCGCTGGCGGTCAGCGCGAGCTCCTCTCGCTGTTGGCGGCGCTGGCCGCCGCGCGGGCGGACGGCGTGCAACCGAAGTAGATCCGGCACTGCGCGTGCCAGGATTTTGAATCGCGAGCTGTCTCGATGGGAGCGCTCATCGGCTTTATGTCGACACAGAACAGCGCGAGCGATAGCGCTGCGATCTTGATCAGGCTGGCGATAATCGGCATCGGCTGCGTCCTGCGGTGGACGCTCGATTACCTAAAACGATGGGCATATGATTTCGAGACGGTCTCGCCGGGCTCGGCATAGTCGCCGTATAGGAAACGCCGCTAGATCTCGATTCGGCTGCCCAATTCGACGACGCGGTTGGCCGGCAGGCCGAAGAAGTCGCCGGCGCTCGAGGCCAGGCGGGCCAGGGTCAGGAACAGCTTCTGCTGCCAGCGCGGCAACAACGGCCGGCTCGCGCCGACGAAGCTGTTGCGGCCGATGAAGTAGGAGGTCCGCATCGGATCGAACGGCACGCCCTTGTCGGCCAGCCGACTGAGATCGCGCGGCACGTCGGGTTGTTCCATGAAGCCGTAGCGCACCACCACCCTGTGCACGCCCTTGCCGAGATGGGTGATCTGGGAGCGCTGGTCCGCCGCCACGTAGGGCTCGTCCGGCACCTCGACAGTCAGCAGCACCACGTGCTCATGCAGAACTTCGTTGTGCTTGAGATTGTGCAGCAGGCAGTTGGGGGCATTTCCCGAGAACGCCGTGAGGTAGACGGCGGTGCCCTGCGGGCGGTGGACGCGGCCCGGGCCGATGCTGTCGAGCAGGGATTCGATCGGCAGCGTGCCTTCCTTCTCACGGGCGCCGACGGCAAGACGGCCCTGCAGCCAGGTCCACATCGCGGTGAAGATCACGGCGGCGATGACGAGCGGCACCCAGCCGCCGTCGAGGAACTTCAGCATGTTGGCGGAGAACAGCGTGAGGTCGACGATCAGGAAGGCGCAGAACACCGGGATCGCCAGCGCCCAGTTCCATTTCCAGCCGCGCACCGCCAGCGCGAACACCAGGATGGTGGTCATCAGCATGGTGCCGGTCACGGCGATGCCGTAGGCCGCGGCAAGGTTGCTCGACGACTTGAAGGACATCACCAGCGCCACCACGCCGGCCAGCAGCAGCCAGTTCACCGCCGGCACGTAGATCTGGCCGAACTCGCTGGCCGAGGTGTGCTGGACGCGCACGCGCGGGCTCAGACCCAGCAAGGCCGCCTGCTGCGCCATCGAAAAGGCGCCGGAGATGGTGGCCTGCGAGGCGATCACGGTGGCGGCGGTGGCGAGGGCCACCATCGGATAGAGCGCCCAGTCGGGCGCGAGGCGGAAGAACGGATTCTCGAGCGCGCTGACGTCGTTCAGCAGCAATGCGCCCTGGCCGTAATAGTTGGCGAGCAGCGACGGCAGCACAAGCCACAGCCAGGCACGGCGGATGGGTTCGCGGCCGAAATGACCCATGTCGGCATAGAGCGCTTCGGCGCCAGTCACCGCGAGTGTTACGGCACCCAGGGCGAGGAATGTGACGATGCCGTGATGCAAGGCGAATTCGAGCGCGTGATGAGGCAGGAACGCCGTCAGGACCTGCGGCGCCTCGACGATCTGGCGGACGCCCAGCACGAACAGTACGACGAACCAGAGCAGCGTGATCGGCCCGAACCAGCGCCCAACGCCGGCGGTCCCGAAATGCTGAACGGCAAACAGCCCCACCAGCACGCCGAGCGCGATCGGCACGACCAGCGGCTGCAAGGCGGGGGTGGCGACCTTGAGGCCCTCCACGGCGCTCAGCACCGAAATGGCTGGCGTCAGCAGGCAATCGCCGTAGAACAAGGCGGCGCCAGCGACGCCGATCATCAGGTAAGTGCGGCGGCGGCGTTCAGAGATTGCCGCCTGCCGCGATACCAGTGCCATCAGGGCCAGCACGCCGCCTTCGCCGCGGTTGTCCGCGCGCATCACCACGACGACATATTTCAGGGTGACGACGATGATCAGCGCCCAAGTGATCAGCGACAGGATGCCCAGCACGTTGTCGTGCGTCGGGCTGAGGCCCGTGAATTCGCTGAAGCACTCCTTGACCGTGTAGAGCGGGCTGGTGCCGATGTCGCCGAAGACGACGCCGAGCGCTGCCAAGGTGAGGGCTGCCGTGCGCTTGCGGGCCACGGGTTGGATCGTTGCCGCTTCGGACATCTCGGTGGTCGTGTTTTCCTCTGCCGGCCCCTCCCGATGGAGTCGGAGCGGCAGCCCGGGGTATTGCGCCCGCCGAGCGCCGGGTCAACCGCATTTTCGACGTTTTTGCAGACGCCGTAACGCAGCTTCCTTGACGATCGCGACTTGATTTTTCGCCGATCCTGAAGGCCGCGATCGTGGATCGGGCGCGCCGAGGACGTTCAGAAGCGCTGCGTGATGCCCATGTCGCTCTGGTAGGGGATCGCCGCCGATACCACGCCGATACTGGTGCTACGTTCGATCAGGTTGGACGGTCGAGGGAGGCCGGTCGGTGCTAAAGCTGCGCATCTTGTCGGCAGGCGTCGGATTGAACACGTTGTATTGGTCCTTCGCGTTGGGTGCCGCGCACGCTGCCGTCACGAGAAGGCCTGCCGTCAGCCATGTCGCTGCCAAAAGCCATGTGCGCCGCATGTCGCTCCTCTCGCAGACAACGGGTCCGTCAGCCCGACATTCTACCTGATCGCTGCCTGCGAGGGCCATAACGTGGCCCTGACGCGTCAGAAGCGCTGCGCGATGCCCACGTAGAACTGGTAGGGGATTGCCGCGTAGTTCAGGCCGATATTGATGCCGGCATCCAGCTGGAAGTTTGGCCTGGGCTGCCAGGCCACCGCGAAGTCAGCCGTGACGATGTTGGGCGCCTGCGGGTTGGTCGACCAGTTGGTGAAGATTTCGGCATAGGCCGTCACGTTCTCGATGATCGGGCGACTGATGTTGAGCAGTGCCGGAATGTTGACGCGGTAGTTGCTGTCGAACGCATTCTTCACGATGTCCATCTCGCCCATCAGGATGGCCGTGAAGCCACCAGGCAAGGGCATGGCGAACGGCGCGATCAACCCGCCTTCGATGTAGCCATTGCCGATGCCCTGCGGGGCCATTGGGGCCGTGGGCCACTTCGCATAGGGGATCAGGGCGAAGGCGGGGCCGCCGCCCTCGTTGCCGAACAGGTTCCATTTGAAGCGCGTGAAGGTGTCGCCGAAGCCTTGCGAGATCGAATAAGCGCCGGTGCTGACCGTTGCCGAGCGGATGCTGTTGTAAAATGAGAAATTGACCTCGAAGTCGACGTTGTTCAGCAGGCCGAGCTTGAAGGTCGGATTGCCGACCGTCCAACTCGTGATGTTGGTGTCGGGCGTCGACACGTTGTCATAGCCATAGATGAAGAGGTCGCCTTCATACTGTACGTGACCGGCGTCGACCGTGTACGGCACGTTCGACTTGGTCGGCCGGTCGGTGTTGAAGTCGCGCATTTGGTCCTTGGGTGTCGGATTGAACAGCGTGTATTGGCTCTTATCCGCGGCCTTCGGCGTTGTATCGTCAGCCCTCGCGGCGCCGGCCAAGGCCAACATCGCGCCGCCGACCAGTGCACCAAGCAATTCCTTGTTCATCTTTGACTCCGTGATACGCCCGACACGGAACGCCTTCATGCCTTATGAAATCCATGCGGAGGGCGGCAGCACATCATAGGAATTTCATAAAGGCACACTTGGCAAAATCGCATTCGGTCGCAGGACAGCCTTGACCTCGATCAAGGGGCTTTCCGAGCGCGCCCGCATGATTGTCATGAACAAGAGGGGGTACGGATGTCAGGTCGACCGTCGTCCGATTTCCTATGTTTTGCTTATGGCGGTGCCTCCTCAACCGGCTCGAATTCCTATGCGTTGTGGCGCTTTCCTCGAGGCGAGGAGAAAGCCCATGCTGGATCTGGCCTTGTTGAGTGGATTCGCGCTTTTCTGTCTGATGGTTGTTTATGCGCGCTTGACCCATCGGTTGTGAGGCAATGCCTCGCGCCGCCGCGACGGGGCCTCGGCGTCTATATGGAATTCATATATCGCAGCCGTTTCTCCGCCGTCGAATTCTTATGGCGTCCGGGTGCACTCTCGCGGCGCTATGAAAGGGTCCCTTCCTTCTTCCCGGAACACGGCAGGCTTCGCGGTGCGCCGCGCCGCCCGTCGCCAATGGTCATATCCGGCCGATTCCCGCACGACGTCCGCGTTTCCGCAAGCCGGCGAGGTGCTTGGCGAGATCGGCCTGATCCTGGCGGTGCATCTGGCCGTGGCAGTTGTGATCACCCTGACCCTTCGGGCGTTCGGTATCGCCTAAACGCCGCCGTGCATCTTCGCAATCGACCGTTGCAGAACGGTTCGGCGCCCACAATGTCCACACGTGAGATTCTTATGCTTCCAATTATTGACGATTTTAGTTTCGCGAATGGGAGCGCCCGATGCTCGACATCATCCTGATCGCGGTCGGTTGCGGCTGTTTCGCCGTGGGGATCGCCTATGCCTATGCCTGTGACCGGCTGTGAGGAGCCAACCATGATGATCGAATACATCCTCGGTGCCGCCGTGACACTCGGCCTGCTTGGCTATCTCGTTTACGCACTGCTGCGCCCCGAGCGCTTCTAGGGAATTCCTTCCATGACCTTCAACGGTTGGCTTCAGATCGCGCTGTTCTCAGTGGTGATCGCTCTGCTCGTGAAGCCGTTCGGCGGCTACATGACGCGCGTCTTCACCGGTGAGCGCACCTTCCTCTCGCCGGTATTGGGCCCGGTCGAACGGCTCTTCTACCGACTGAGCGGCGTCGACGAGAAGAGCGACCAGAATTGGTTGACCTATGCCGTGTCGATGCTGCTGTTCAGCCTGGTCGGCTTCGCCAGCATCTACGCGCTGATGCGCTTCCAGGCGATGCTGCCGTTCAACCCGGCCGGCCAGTCGGCGGTCGAGGAAGGGCTCGCCTTCAACACGGCGATGAGCTTCAACACCAACACCAACTGGCAATCCTACGTGCCCGAGACGACGATGAGCTACCTCGTCCAGATGGCGGGGCTCACCGTGCACAATTTCGTTTCGGCCGCGACCGGCATCGCGCTCGCGATCGCCCTGATCCGCGGCTTCATCCGGCGCTCGGCCAAGGGCATCGGCAACTTCTGGGTCGATCTCACGCGCTGCACACTCTACGTCCTGCTGCCGATTTCCATCGTCGTCGGCCTGTTCTTCGTCTGGCAGGGCATGCCGCAGAATCTCGGCGCCTACACCGAGGCAACCACGCTCGAAGGCGCCAAGCAGGTGATCGCCCAGGGGCCGGTCGCCTCGCAGGAAGTCATCAAGATGCTGGGCACCAACGGTGGCGGCTTCTTCAACACCAACTCCGCCCACCCCTTCGAGAACCCCAACGCCATCACCAATTTCGTCCAGATCGTGCTGATCTTCTCGATCGGCGCGGCGCTCACCAACGTGTTCGGCCGCATGATCGGCGATCAGCGCCAGGGCTGGGCGGTATTCGCGGTCATGGGCATCCTGTTCCTGGGTGGCGTGGTCGTCGCCTACTGGGCCGAGGCTGCCGGCAATCCGGCCTTTGCCCCGCTCGGCATCGACACTGCCGCCTCGTCGCTGCAGGCCGGCGGCAACATGGAAGGCAAGGAAGTCCGCTTCGGCATCGCCAACTCCGCCCTGTTCGCCACGGTCACCACCGATGCCTCGTGCGGCGCCGTCAATTCGATGCACGACAGCTTCACGCCGCTGGGCGGCCTGGTCCCGCTGTTCAACATCCAGCTGGGCGAGATCATCGTCGGCGGCGTCGGCGCCGGCCTCTACGGCATGCTGCTGTTCGCCATCCTCGCGGTGTTCATTGCCGGCCTGATGGTCGGCCGCACGCCCGAATATCTCGGCAAGAAGATCGAAGCGAAGGAGGTCAAGATGGCGATGCTCGCCATTCTCATCCTCCCTCTGTCGATCCTCGGCTTCTCCGCGATCGCCACCGTCGTCGCTGCCGGGCTCGCCGGCCCCGCCAACCAGGGACCGCATGGCTTCAGCGAGATCCTCTATGCCTATACCTCGGCCACCGGCAACAACGGCTCGGCGTTCGCCGGCATCAGCGCCAATACCATGTTCTACAACACGACCATCGGCCTCGCGATGTTCATCGGCCGCTTCCTGATGATCGTGCCGATGGTCGCGATCGCGGGATCGCTCGCCGCCAAGAAGATCGTGCCTGCCTCGGCCGGCACCTTCCCGACGCATGGCCCGCTGTTCGTCGGCCTGGTCGTCGGCGTGATCCTGATCGTGGGCGGTCTCACCTACTTCCCGGCGCTCGCACTCGGCCCCCTGGTCGAGCAGGTCGCGATGAACGCCGGAACCTTGTTTTGAGTTGAGGACAAACCATGGAACTCACCCTTTCACAGCAGCGGCGGCGGACGGCCGTCTCCACGCTGGGCGATCCGAAAATTCTCGGTCCCGCCGTCCTGGACGCGCTGCGCAAGCTCGATCCGCGCGTCATGGTGCGCAATCCCGTGATGTTCACGGTCGAGGTGGTGGCCTGCCTGACGACGGTGCTCTTCATCCGCGACCTCGTCACGGGCTCCGGCGGGCTGGGCTTTTCCTTCCAGATCAATCTCTGGCTCTGGTTCACGGTGCTGTTCGCCAACTTCGCCGAAGCGGTCGCCGAAGGCCGCGGCAAGGCGCAGGCCGCGACCTTGCGCAAGGCCAAGACCGAAACCGTCGCCAAGCGGCTGGCCGACGTTTCGGACGCCAAATGGCAGACCGTTCCCGCCACCCAGCTCAAGCGGGGCGATGTCGTGCTGGTCGAGACAGGTGACCTCATCCCGTCCGACGGCGAGGTGATCGAAGGCGTCGCCTCGGTCAACGAAGCCGCGATCACCGGCGAATCGGCGCCCGTCATCCGCGAAAGCGGCGGCGATCGGTCGGCGGTGACCGGCGGCACCCAGGTCATCTCGGACTGGATCAAGGTTCGCATTACCTCCCAGCAAGGGTCGACCTTTCTCGACCGCATGATCGCCCTGGTCGAGGGCGCCGAGCGGCAGAAGACGCCGAACGAGATCGCGCTCAACATCCTGCTGGCGGGCCTCTCCATCATCTTCGTCTTCTCGGTGGCGACCATCCCGAGCTTTGCCGCCTATGCCGGCGGCACGATGCCGGTGCTGGTGCTGGTGGCGCTGTTCGTGACCTTGATCCCGACGACGATCGGCGCCTTGCTGTCGGCGATCGGCATCGCCGGCATGGACCGGCTGGTGCGCTTCAACGTGCTCGCCATGTCGGGCCGCGCGGTCGAGGCGGCGGGCGACGTCGATACGCTGCTGCTCGACAAGACCGGCACCATCACGCTCGGCAACCGCCAGGCGACGGAGTTCCTTCCCGTTGCGGGCGTCAACCAGCGCGATCTCGCCGATGCCGCCCAGCTCGCCTCGCTGTCCGACGAGACGCCGGAGGGCCGCTCGATCGTCGTGCTGGCCAAGGAAAAGTACGAGATCCGCGGCCGCGAGATGGCGCCGCTGCACGCCAAGTTCATCGCCTTCTCGGCCTATACCCGCATCAGCGGCATCGACGTCGACGGCTCCTCGATCCGCAAGGGCGCAGTGGATGCCATCATCGCCGAGGTCAAAGGTGCCAGCACCGCGCCGCTGGTCGCTCGCGAGATCGAAGCGATTGCCGACAAGGTCGCCAAGTCGGGCGGCACGCCGCTGGCGGTCGCCAAGGATGGCAAGCTTTTGGGGGTGATTCACCTCAAGGATATCGTCAAGGGTGGCATCCGCGAGCGCTTCGCCACGCTGCGCAAGATGGGCATCCGCACCGTGATGATCACCGGCGACAACCCCGTGACGGCCGCCGCCATCGCCGCCGAATCGGGCGTCGACGACTTCCTTGCGCAGGCGACGCCGGAGGCCAAGCTCAAGCTGATCCGCCAGGAGCAGGGTCAGGGCAAGCTGGTGGCGATGTGCGGCGACGGCACCAACGACGCGCCGGCGCTCGCCCAGGCCGATGTCGGCGTCGCCATGAACACCGGCACGATGGCCGCCCGCGAGGCCGGCAACATGGTCGATCTCGACAGCGACCCGGCCAAGCTGATCGAGATCGTCGAGATCGGCAAGCAGCTCCTGATGACCAGGGGCGCGCTCACCACCTTCTCGATCGCCAACGACGTCGCCAAGTACTTCGCCATCATCCCGGCGATGTTCGTCGCCTTCTATCCGCAGCTCCAGGCGCTGAACCTCATGCACCTGCAGACGCCGCAGAGCGCCATCCTGTCGGCGATCATCTTCAACGCGCTGATCATCATCGCGCTGATCCCGCTTGCCCTCCGGGGCGTGCAGTACCGCGCCACCGGCGCCTCCGCGCTGCTGGTGCGCAACCTGCTGATCTACGGCCTCGGCGGCATCATCGTGCCCTTCATCGGCATCAAGCTGATCGACATGGCCATCACCGCCGCAGGCCTTGCGTGAGGACATAGACATGTTGAAAGAGATCCGCCCCGCCATCGTCATGATGGTGTGTTTCACCATCCTGACCGGCCTCATCTATCCGTTGGTTATGACCGGCATCGCCCAGGTCGTCTTTCCGCGGCAGGCCAATGGCAGCCTGATCAAAAAGGACGACAAGGTGATCGGCTCCGAGCTGATCGGCCAGAACTTCACCGAGGACAAATACTTCCACGGACGTCCCTCGGCGACGACGGACACCGACCCGAAGGATCCGACCAAGACGGTTCCCGCTCCCTACAATGCGGCCAACTCGAGCGGCAGCAATGCCGGCCCCACCGCGAAATCATTGATCGAGCGCGTCCAGGGCGACACCGACAAGCTCAAGGCCGAGAATCCCAACGCGGCCGTTCCCGTCGACCTCGTCACGACGTCGGCGAGCGGCCTCGATCCGGACATCACGCCCGCCGCCGCGCTCTTCCAGGTGCCGCGCGTCGCCAAGGCGCGTGGCCTGCCGGAGGCGAAGGTCCGCGATCTCGTCACGCAATCTGTCGAAGGACGCTTTCTCGGCCTGATCGGTGAGCCGCACGTCAACGTGATGCGTCTCAACATGGCTCTCGACGCCTTGCGGTCGCAGTGACATCGTGAGCTCCGATGGTCGGAGCTTCCGCTGACACGCGCCCTTCGCCCGACGCGCTCCTCGAGGCGGCGGAAAAGGAGAGGCGCGGCAAGCACAAGATCTTCCTCGGCGCCGCGCCGGGCGTCGGCAAGACCTACGAGATGCTGTCGGCCGCGCGCCGCCGCAAGGCCGCGGGGATCGACGTCGTGGTCGGCGTGGCCGAGACGCACGGCCGCGCCGAGACCGAGGCGCAGCTTGCCGGGCTGGAAGTCGTGCCGCGGCGAGTGGTCGAATACAAGGGCCGCACGCTCGAGGAGATGGATCTCGACGCCGTCCTGAAGCGACGGCCGGCGCTGGTGCTGGTCGACGAGCTCGCCCATACCAATGCCGAGGGCAGCCGGCATCCCAAGCGCTATCTCGACGTCGAGGAGCTGCTGGCGGCCGGCATCGACGTCTACTCGACCCTGAACGTTCAGCACATCGAGAGCCTGAACGACGTGGTGGCGCGCATCACCCGCATCCGCGTGCGCGAAACGGTGCCCGACCGGGTCGTCGATGCCGCCGACGAGGTCGAGCTGGTCGATCTCACGCCGGCCGACCTGATGGCGCGCCTGCGCGAGGGCAAGGTCTATGTCCGCGAGCAGGCCCAGCGCGCGCTGCGCCATTATTTCTCGCCCGGCAACCTCACGGCGTTGCGCGAGCTGGCGCTCAGGCGCACCGCCGAGCGCGTCGACGACCAGATGCTGAGCTACATGCGCGAGCACGCCATCACCGGCCCGTGGGCAGCCGGCGAGCGCGTCGTCGTCTGCCTCGATCCCAGCCCGGCCGCCGCCACTGCCGTGCGCGCCGCCAAGCGCACCGCCGACGGGCTCGAGGCCGAGCTGATCGCGCTCTATGTCGAGACCGACCGCCATACCATCCTGTCGGAAGCCGAGCACGCCCGCCTCGCCGAGACCATGCGGCTGGCGGCCCAGCTTGGCGCCGAGGTGGTGACGGTGCCGGGCCGCTCGGTGGTCGAGGAGATCCTGGCCTTCGCGCGTTCGCGCAACGCCACGCGGGTCGTGGTTGGCAAGTCGCGGCGCTCGCGCTGGTTCGAGCTGCGCCACGGCTCGGTGGTCGACGAGCTGGTGCGCAGCGGCTCGGGCCTGGCGATCGAGGTGGCGCCGTCGGGCGACGCGCCAGCGCCGTCCAGCCCGACCGACTGGCTGTTGAACGTGCCGCTCACGCCGGGCCCCTACCTCGAGGGTGCGCTGACCACGGCGCTCGCGACGGCGCTCGGCAAGGCGATCGATGCCAGCATCACGGTGCCCAACGTTTCGCTCGTCTTCGTGGTGCCGGTGCTGGTGGCGGCGGCGCGCCATGGTCTCGTGCCCTCGCTCTGGGTTGCCGGGCTGAGCGTGCTCGCCTTCAACTTTTTCTTTCTGCCGCCGCTCTATGAATTCACGATCGCCGATCCCGCCAATGCCGTGGCGCTGGTCCTCTTCATGTTCGTTGCCATCGCGGCCAGTGCGCTGGCCGCGCGCACGCGCTCGCAGACCGAGGCGGCGCGGCGCGAGGCACGTACGACCGCCGAGCTCTACGCCTTCAGCCGCAAGATCGCGGGCGTCATCGAGCTCTACGATCTGCTGTGGATCGTGGTCACCCATCTTGCCCGGCTGCTGAACGCCGAGGTCGTGATCTTGATGCCGGAGAAGGATCCCGGGGATGGCAAGCTCGCCCCGCGCGCCGCCTTTCCGCCTGATAGCGAATTCAGCGACGCCGACCTCGCCGCGGCGCGCTGGTCGTGGGATGCCGACCATCCAACGGGCCGTGGCACCGACACCCTGCCCGGCGGACGCTGGCTGTTCGTGCCGATCAGCACCAGCCGCGCGGGCGTTGGCGTGATCGGCGTGCTGCCGCTGAAGGCGGGCCATGAGCTCAGCGCCTCGGAGCGCCGGCTGCTGGAGGCCGTCGGCAACCAGGCCGCCGTCGCCATCGAGCGGCTTACCTTGGCCGAGGACATCGACCAGGCCCGCCTGGGCGCCGAGCGCGAACGGCTGCGCTCGGCCATGCTGACCTCGGTGTCGCATGATCTGCGCACGCCACTCGCCTCCATCATCGGCGCGCTGTCGAGCCTCAGGAGCTATCGCGACCGCTACGACGAGCTGACGCGCGACGAGCTTCTGGGCACGGCGCTGAGCGAGGCCGAACGGCTCGATCGCTTCGTCGGCAATCTTCTGGACATGACCCGGCTCGATGCCGGCGCCATCGCGCCCAAGCGCGAGGCCGTCGATGCCGGCGACCTCGTCTCGACAGCGCTGCGCCGCGCCATGCCGCTTCTGAAGGACAAGGTCGTCGTCCCCTTGGTGCCGCCCGGCCTGCCGCCGCTGTCGCTCGACTTCGTGCTGGCCGAGCAGGTGCTGTTCAACCTGCTCGACAACGCCGCCAAATATTCGCCGGCCGGCGGCCGCATCGAGGTCGAAGCGCGGCCGGTCGCCGGGGCGGTCGAGATCGTCGTACGCGACGAGGGGCCGGGCATTCCCGCCGAGGCCCTTGACCGGCTGTTCCACAAGTTCTACCGGGCCGATGCCGGGGATCGCCAGCGCGCCGGGACCGGCCTGGGGCTTGCCATCGCCAAGGGCTTCGTGGAGGCGCTGGGGGGCACGATCGCGGCGCGTAATCGGCCAGATCACAGCGAAACGGGTCGTAGTGGAGCGGAATTCATCGTGCGCTATCCGCTTTCCTGACAGAATGCAGAGATGACAGGCGACGCCGCCACCATCCTGATCGTCGAGGACGAGCCGCCGATCCGCCGGCTGTTGCGTGCGACGTTGGGCGCGCACGACCATCGCACGATCGAGGCGGCGACCGGCGCGGAGGCGTTGGCGGCGATGCGCCACCACCGGCCCGATCTGGTTTT
>Ga0193726_1000586_pt1 | contig 37149 bp, 30 predicted proteins | sample H2c1metaG_FD_144928 | JGI IMG/M metagenome (GOLD analysis project Ga0193726, IMG submission 144928) | Soil microbial communities from a riparian zone of the East river system, Colorado, United States - H2c1 | ecosystem: Environmental > Terrestrial > Soil > Riparian zone | place: USA: East River... | reverse complement strand
ATGCGCAGGCCGTGCCCGTCAACCAGCTGCATTACGTTTTTCTTTTGCGCCCCCATGGCCACGCGGACGCCGATTTCGCGGGTGCGCAGAGAAACGGAATAGGAAACCACACCGTAGATGCCGATGGCGGCCAGAATGACTCCGAGCACCGCAAAGGTGCCAACCAATATGGTTCGGAATCTAGGTTCGGCCACCGAATGCGCAAGAACGCTTTCCATGGTTTGAACGTTGGTGATCGGCTGATCCTTGTCGATGCTCCAGATCCGTTCTCGCAGTGCGGGAGCGAGCGCAGCTGGATCGCCTTTGGTGCGAATCAGCAGATTCAGATTTGCAGAGGGAGCCTGCGCCAAGGGGTAGTAGAGATTCGGACGCGGGGCCTCGCTCAGGGTCACATCGCGGGTGTCTCCTACGATTCCCACAACCAGCAGTGGCAATCCTTTTTTCGACTCTATGCCCAGCAGCCGACTTCCAATTGGGTTGCGGCCCTTCCACACCTGGCGAGCCATGGTTTCATTCACCAGGACGACCAGCTGGGCACTCTCGTCGTCCTGCGCAGTGAAACCGCGACCCCGCAGAATGGGGACGTTCATGGTTTGAAAATAACCGGCGCTCACCGAATTTGTTTCAATGTTACCGATGCCCTGGCTGGATGCCGGTTCTCCCTCGACTCTTAGTCCTGCCGACAAAGGAAGCATTCCAGAGAGCGGATAGAAGTGGGAAACTGCAGCTGTTTCTACTCCTCCGACGCCTTGGACATTTTCGAGCACTTCCCGGGCATAGAAAAGCTGCTGCTGGTCCTTGGGATATTTTGTTTCCGGCAGGTTGGCCGACATCAGCAAAACGTGGTCTGTGCGAAAACCCATCGCAGTGCGAGTGAGTGATGTGAACCCTTTCACCAGCAGTCCGGCTCCCACCAGCAGAGGCAAGGCCATGGCGATTTCCAGTATGGCGAATGCATCACGCAGGCGCTGACGGGGAGGCGCTGCTCCGGTCGCCGACTCCTTTAGCCCCGCCTGGGGGTCGCAACGCGCGGCTTGCAGGGCTGGCAGGATGCCGAAGAGTATGCCGACAAAAAAAGCGCAGAGCATGGCGGAGAGCGCCATCGTCCAATCAGGATGAAGTTCTTCGATGCGAGGAATCCCTTCCGGGGCGAGAGACCGGAAGGCCTGGACGCCGCCAACTGCCAGGGCCAGACCAAGCACTCCTCCCGCAAGGGACAGCAGCACGCTTTCGGTCATGAGCAGTTGAGCGATTCGCCAGCGGCTGGCGCCGAGCGCGGTGCGCAAGGCCATTTCCCGGTATCTTTCAGAACCGCGGGTGAGCAGCAGATTGGCCACATTGGCGCAAGCAATCAACAACACCAGCATGACAGCGCCAAGCAAGATCAACAGAGCGGGGCGCGCATCGCTCACGGCGAATTCCTGAAAATTTGCCGCGTACATCCTCCAGCCGCCGAAGCCGGATTTGTTTTCTTTTTCGATTTGTTCAGAGACCGCTTGCAGTTCACTGTTGGCTTGCTGCAGAGTCGCGTCCTTGCGCAGCCGCGCGAGAACTTCATAGCTATGGTCTCCGTGATCCTGGCTTTCGGCCAGAGTGGGCGATGCGGGCAACCACACCGCCGTATCTCTTGCTGGAAATTCAAAGCCAGCCTGAGCTACCCCGACGATGGAATATAATCTGCCGTCCAAGCGCAATTTCTTTTTCAGGATGCCCGGGTCGGCGCCGAAATTGGCATGCCAGAACGCATCACTTATCACCGCGACTTCGTTATTGCCGGAATGATGTTCTTGCTGCACGAAGAATCTTCCGACCTGCGGGGACGTGCCGAGAAACCCAAAAAAATTGTCCCCCGTGTGCGCGATGTTGATCGCCTGGGGCTCCGCCTGGCCGGTCAGATTCTTGCTGGCTTGGTCATAAAACATGAAGCCTGAGAACGAGCGCGCTTCTTTTTCGACCTGTCCCAAGTCGCCGAGAGCCATGTTCAGATAGAGACCCTTGAATGCTTCGTTTCGGGAATAAACAGTCACCATTTCCGAGGAGTCTTTATAGGGCAGGGGCTTCAGCAGTACGGCACGAATTACGCTGAAAATTGCGGTGTTCGCGCCGATGCCGAGAGCCAGAGTCAAAATCGCGACCGCGCAGAAACCGGGATGCTTGCGAAGAGATCGCGTGCCGTAACGCATGTCGGCGAAGATTTGACCGAACCCTTCCCAGCCCCACGCGTCTCGCGTGGTTTCTTTTATCAGCCTTAGATTTCCAAACTCGCGCCGGGCGACATGGGCGGCTTCTTCTTGGTTTCCCCCGCGTTCCGTGTGCTCTTGTGCGGCCATCTGGAGATGGGAGCGCACTTCCTCTTCCAGTTCGCTTTCCTTCCTTTTTTTCCACCAGATTGTCATCGGCTACCTCGACTGGCTGCCATTCCTTCCCTGCGGGAATACGGATCACTCGTAGCGGAGCGCCACCATGGGATCGACTCGCAGGGCGCGCCGCGCCGGGAGATAACTGGCCAGCAGCGCTACCACTCCGAATAGCACGGCGACGGCGATGAAGCCCGCTGGGTCGGTGGGTTTTACCCCGTACAGGAGGCCGGAGAGGAATCGCGTGAGGGCAAAAGCGGCAGCGAGACCAGCGCCTACTCCTGCAAGGGTCAGGGACACGCCCTCTTGCAGAACCAATTTGAGTACGTCGGATTTTTGTGCGCCGAGAGCGATGCGGATTCCGATTTCCCGCGAGCGTTGTGCGACGAAATAGGAAATCAGTCCGTAAATGCCGACCGCGCCGAGAGCCAGCGCGAGGGCGGCGAAAGCTCCAAAAAGGGAAGTGACCGAGCGAGTAGAGCTGGCGGCACCGGCGACCACTGCGGGCAGAGTTCTTATCTCGGCGACAGGGGTGTCCGGATCAAGGCTTGCCGCGATGGAGCGAATCGATGCGCCCAGTTGCGATTGGCCTTGCAACGAGCTGACAACCATTGTCATTTCAGCAGGCACGTTTCCATTTTCAAGAATTGCGTCAGGGCCATATGGAACATAAAAAACACCGTCCATCCATTCAGGTTTGTCGTTGCGCAGGTCGAAGCCGCGAACGTCACCTGCAATACCGACGATCGTGCACCAATCCCTTTGGCCCAGGAAGCGGATGTGTTTTCCGAGAGCATCCTGCTGAGGCCAAAAGCGTTTGGCTGTGGCCGCACTGACGATAGCGACGTGAGCGGACGGGGAAACGTCGCTTTCAGTAAATTCCCTGCCGGCAAGCACCGAGATGTTCATCAGCTTCATATAGCCGGGGGAAACCGGATTCAGCCACAACAGGGGCTGGGCAGATTCTGGAGTCCTTGCATGGTTTTCGATTTCCACAGAGCGTTTGTTGACCCGGCCATCGAGAGGAAGCGTGCTGACCAGCGCCGCATCGCGGACACCGGGAGTGGCGCGGACGCGATCGACCAGTTCTTTATAAAACGAAAAGCAACGCCCTGGATTTTCGCAGAAAGTTTCGTTGGGCGTGATGCGAGCGGTAACCACGTTTTCCGCGCGGAAGCCCGGATAGACGTGGGAAAGAGACCACAAACTGCGGATGAGAAGCCCGGCGCCGCTAGCCAACAGAACGGCAAGAGCCAATTCGCTGATGACCAGAGCGCGCCGAACAACGATGCTTCCAGACAGAGTTGAACCGCGGCTTCCGGCTTTCAGCGATTCCGTGAGTTCGCTGCGCGAGGATTGCAGTGCAGGGGCCAGCCCACAAAGCACGCCTGTGACGATGGTCAGACCCAGGGTAAAGAGCAGAACGTACCAGTCCAGATGCGTGTCAGAGAGGCGCGGCGTGTTCACAGGAAATGTGGACTTCAACAGCGACATGCCCACACTTGCCAGCAGCAGGCCCAGCGCGCCGCCGCAAAATGCCAGTACCAGGCTTTCGACAACGAGTTGACGCACGATGCGTCTGCGTCCGGCGCCGAGCGAAGTGCGAATGGCAATTTCCTTGGCGCGCGCCGCAGCGCGGGAGAGTGTGAGGTTGGCCACATTGGCACACGCGATAAGCAGGACGAGAGAAACTGCGGCGAGCAGGATCAACAGATGCGAGCGCACGTCTTCGACAATTCCGTCTTGCAGAGGCTGCATGGCGATGCCCGCGTTCCAATTGGAAGGCATGGGCCAAGGAAAAGCTTTCGCGATGCGCGATTGGAAGAGGCCGATTTCGGCGCTGGCTTGCTGCATTGTGGCGTTTTGGTGAAGGCGCCCGATTACCGGCATGAAATCACCAGCCCAATAACTCTGGGTATTGCTGGAGTCGATGTTTAACGGAACCCAAAGTTCTGTTTCCGGAGAAGGGAAACGAAAATCGGCTGGCATCACACCGACGACCTGGCGCTGAAGGCCTTCGAGTTGAATCCAGCTGCCGATAACACTAGCGTCAGCGGCAAAGCGATTTCTCCAGAGTGCGTTGCTGAGGATTACCGAATGGCTGTGACCGGCCAAATCCTCTCCGGGCGCAAAAACTTTTCCGAGCTGGGGACCCGTGCCAAGGACCGAAAATAATTCTGCAGAGACGAATGTGGCATTGAGGCGAACCGGCTCGCGGCGGCCGGTGAGATTGAGTTCATGGCCTTCGGCGTAGGCGACGACGCCCATCGTTGTGACCTGCTCACGCAGGGCGTTAAATGCGCCCTTGGGATAAAAGCCCGTCGCGCGCAGCAATTGCTCGGGATGTGGATAGGGAAGCGGGCGAAGCAGGATTCCGTTTACCAGGCTGAAGATGGCGGTGTTGGCGCCAATGCCGAGGGCCAGAGTGATTACCGCGACCAGAGTAAATTGCAAGTTCTTGCGAAGCAGGCGCGCTCCAAAACGAATATCCTGAACCAGTTCTTCCCACCACTGCCCACGCCACATATCGCGAACCGTTTCCTTGACCAGGCTTTCGTTTCCAAATTCGCGGTGCGCCGACTGCTCGGCGCTTTCCTGGCTTTCGCCGCGATCGCTGTATTCTCGTGCGGACATTTTCAGATGAGCACGGACTTCTTCTTCAAGTTCGCTCTCTTTCGTTCTTTTCCACCCATTCGCCATTTGCCACTCCCGCGCTGAGAATTCGTTCCGTACATGTTCATTCGTATCGGAGAGCCACCATGGGATCGACGCGGCCCGCGCGGCGCGCGGGGAGGTAGGCGGCTACCAGCGTTACCGCTGAAATAACGACGACTGCCCCGGCCAGCGTCATCGGATCGGTGGCGCTCAAGCCGAAAAGTTGGGTTTTGATGAGTCGTGTGGCTGCCAGAGTGGCGGGAATTCCAATGACGATGCCAATGGCCAGAAGCACGAGCGATTCTTTCAGTACCATCCACAGAACCCCGTCGACTTGCGCTCCGAGCGCCATGCGAATGCCGATTTCATTGGTGCGGCGCACAACGTTGAAGGTCATAACTCCGTAGAGACCGATGCAAGCGAGCAGAAGCGCCAGAATGGAGAAGGAGCCCGAGAGTTGCGAAACCAGGCTTTCTTGATCCGTGAAGTGCTTAAGATGTTCGCTGATGGTTTGAATCCTTTGGATGGCGAGATTCCCGTCGACTTGCGCCATGGCCTGGCGGACCTGATCGGCAATATTGGCGGGATCTCCAATGGCGCGCACTTGCAGGCAATAGTTGAAGCGGTCGTCGTCGGTGAGTTGCCTGGCCGGGAAATATAGAATGCTCGGCGCCGCCTCGCGGGGGCTGCCGGATTTAGTATTTCCCACAACCCCGACAATTTCCCAAATGCCTTTCACGCTGGGTTCGCCCATCTTGATGTGGCGCCCGATGGCATGGCTATTTGGGAAAAAATGGTTTGCAAAAGCCTGATTCACAATGATGACTTGCGCCGATGCCGGCGTGTCCTGCTCGTTGATCGAGCGGCCTTCGAGCAGCGGTATGCCTACAGTCTCGAGGTAATTTGAGGTAATGCGGTTGAGATCTGTTCCGGAGTCCTTTTCCGGCTGGGAGGAACTACCGATCACGGCAATTGGCGAATTCCAGCGGCCACCTGCGATGGGAGGCCCTCCGGAAAACGCGGAAGAGCGAATCCCCGGCAATGCTTTTAGTTTTTCCAGGATGCGGTTTTCCAGCGCATCGAGTTGCGCCGCTTTGTAACCCGCGATTTTGGCGTCGAAATCGACCAGGAGTAAGCTTTGGCGATCGAAACCAAAATCCTGATTTTCAAGATTGTGCAGAGTGCGAACAAAGAGTCCGGCGCTGACCAGGAGCACGACAGAAATGGTTACCTGGCCGGTGACGAGGATCTTTGGCAGGAGACGTCCGAGGAAGGTTCTGTCTCCGGCGACGGCGCGCGAGCTTGTTTTCAATCCCGGAGCTACATTGGTGCGCGAGACGCGCAGGGCGGGTGCGAGACCGAACAGAACCCCGGTGAGCAGAGAAATACTCAGAGTGAAAAGCAGCACATGGAAATCGGGATAGGCCTCAAACGGAGTGTTGGTCGCCCCGCGGACCACAAAGTCGATGAGGAAATGCGTTCCCCAAACGGCGAGAAGAAGCCCCAGTGTTCCTCCAAACAAGGACAGAAGCAGCGTCTCAGTGAGCATTTGACGAACGATTCTCCAGCGCCCGGCCCCGAGCGCCAGTCTTGTGGAGATTTCTCTTTCGCGGGATGCAGTTTTGGCCAATAGAAAATTGGCAAGATTCGCGCAAGCAATGAGCAGGACGAGAGCCACGACGCCCATCAGAATTTTCAATGAGTCCGAATATTGCACACGCAGATCGGAAATGCCCGCGCCGCCGGGCAATAGCAGGACAAAGACTTTCGCGATTTCCTGTTTGCGTTGCGGCGTGAGCGCGGAACCTTCGCGATCTTCCATTGCTCGCTCGAGCTGCATCTTCGTCCATTGCTGCGCTTGCTGGACGCTCACCTGCGGATTGCGGCGCCCCAGGATGTGAATCCAGTACGGGCTCTGCGGCGTCAGCAACGAAGGCTGCAGCAGCACCTGCTCCTGCATGGTGATGGGCACCCACATGTCCGGGGGCTCTTCGTCGAGTTTGACGCCGTAAAATTTTGCCGGCGCTACCCCCACGATGCCAAAAGACGTACCGTTTATCAGGATATTTGTGCCGATTACTGATGGATCGGCGGCGAAAGTTTTCTGCCAATATTTGTGGCTGATGACCACAACAGGATTCTGGCCTGGAGCAGTTGCATCGGAAGGATCGATGGAGCGGCCCAAAACCGGATGCGCTCCCAGCACGGCAAAGAAATTGCCAGAAACGAGATGAGCCACGGCTTGCTGTACCGGGCCGGTCGAATTGCCGCCGGTCCTTACGCTTACAGTTCTTGTGAAGCTGCCAAAGGCGCAAATGCCCTGAAAGGTGTCGTGCTGGTTTTCGATTCGTTTGTAAAATTCATACGTAAAAATGTCGAGGGGGCCGGGGCCGATTCCATCAATGATGCCGCCGCCGTATGCCTGGCCGAAAGAAACAAGTTGTTCGGGCTTGCTGACGGGCAATGATTTCAGCATCAGATCGTTGATCAACGTGAAGATGGCCGTGTTCGCGCCGATTCCCAGAGCAAGTGAGAGCACGGCAACGGCTGTAAAACCGGGACTTTTTCGCAACATGCGGAAGCCAAAGCGCAAATCTTCGGCAAAATCTTCCAGCCAGCGCCAACCCTGGACATCGCGCGCGGTCTCTTTGACCAGCTCAACCCCTCCAAAGTCCCGCCGCGCTGCGCGGTTGGCATCCTCCTGACCCTCTCCCCGCGTGACATGTTCATCGGCCGCCATTTGTAAATGCGAGCGAACTTCTTCATCGAGCTCGCCTTCTTTTTGCTTTTTCCACCAGAGCGACATGGGCACCTCGTACCTGTAGATTCTCCTATTTCCTTTTTATTCATAACGGAGAGCGACCATGGGATCCACTCGCATGGCGCGGCGCGCGGGCACGAAGCATGCGGCGAAGGCCACCGTTGACAGCAGCAGCCCCACAGCGATGAACGTGAGCGGGTCGGTCGCGCTCACACCGTAAAGGACAGCACTCATCAGACGCGTGAGTGCGAGGGAAGCCGCAAGGCCCATACCCACGCCGAGAAGCGTCATCTTCATTCCCTGGCCGAGGATGAGCCGGAGGACGTCGCGCTGCTGGGCACCGAGCGCGATACGCACCCCGATCTCGCGCGTTCGCTGTCCAACAAGATAGGAAATGACGCCATAAATACCAACACTGGCCAGTACGAGCGCCAGCGCCGCGAATGCCCCCAGCAGCATCATGACAAATCGTTGTGAGCCGAGGGAAAGCGCAATGATTTCATTCATTGATTGCTCGCCGAATAGAACCTGTTCAGCGCTCATTCTCTGATTGGTGCTGCGCAGCGCGGAAAGCAATGCAGCCTGTGGCAGCTGCGAATGCAGAATGATGGTCGTCCCGCTGGTCGTAGTGGAAACAAACGCATCGGGCATTTGCAAGCAGTGCATGTACATCTGAGCGCGGAGCGGTTGCGCTTCATCAGATCCGAGCCCCCACTGATTGACATGTCCGACCACACCCACAATTTCCAGTTTGTCTCCACTGGTAGTCATGACGACACGTTTGCCGATGGGATCGCTGTTCGGAAAGTATTTATGGGCAAACACCTCGTCCACTACCGCCACGTGGGTGGACTGTTCGTTGTCCTGATCGGTCAAAAATCTCCCGCGCCGCAGGGGGATTCCCATGAGTTTCAAATAGTCCTGCTCAACGATGTAGTCGAGCGTCCACCCCATGCCGCTCGGGTCAGCGGGTTTTGGTTGATCTTCAAGCCAAAACTGCTGATCGTCTTCGCTGCCGATGGGAATGGCGCCCCAAGTCTGCGAAACTCCGTCTACACCGGGTATGGACGCGAATTGGCGATCAACATCGCGAAGGATGGAACGAATGGCATCGGGAGACTTGTCGTTCATGGTGGGCGGAAATGCCAGATTGAACGTCATCACGTTATCTGGACGAAAACCGGGATCGACGTTCCAGAGCAGAGTGAGGCTGCGAATCGTCAGACCGGCGCCGACGAGCAAAACCAGCGCCATGGCCATCTCCAAAACGACCAGGACACCTTGTGCGCGGTTGTGGGAGCCGCTGGAATTGCGCCCACTTTCCTTTAGCGCGGTGTGCAGTCCGAGGTGCGAAGTTTTCACCGCCGGGACCAAACCAAATAAAATGCCGGCCAGCAGCGACACGCCCAGGGTGAAAAGCAGGACTTTGGTGTCCAGTTCAATGCTCGAACTGCGTGGAAGATCCACGGGCAATATGCGGAGGGCCGCGCGGGTACCGAATTGAGCGAGAAGCAGGCCCAAAACTCCGCCGCCCAAGGACAGCAAAACGCTTTCCGTGAGCAGTTGACGCACGATTCGCTGTCGACCTGCGCCAAGCGCTGCGCGAATCGCAAATTCGCGGGTGCGTGCGGTGGAACGCGCGAGCAGCAAGTTGGCCACGTTTACGCAGGCGATAAGCAACACAAATCCAACCGCGGCCAGAAGCATCAGAAGAATTGGCTGCACGTCGCCCAAAACAGACTTGCGAAGGGGAATCAGGCTCGCGCCGATGCCCTTGTCCTCGTTGGGATAAGCACTGGCCAGGCCGTCCGTGATACGGGCCATGTCCGCGCGCGCCTGCTCAATCGTTACTCCAGGCTTCAGACGCGCAGTGCCGTGGATGCCCAGTCCTGCGTCGCGCCTCATTAAAATGGGGTTTGCCCACTGCCCCATGGGAACGTAAACATCGGCTTGGTTGGCTGCGCGTAGATAAAGATCGAAATTTGCAGGAACAATACCGACGATCATGTAGCTCTTGCCGCCGAGAGTGAGTGACTTGCCGATTGCCTCCGGAGACGCGGAAAATTTTCTTCTCCACAGGCCCGCGCTGATCATGGCGATGGGCGCGCCGCCTACCAAATCCTCGCCTTTTGTGAAAGTGCGTCCGAGAATTGGATTTACTTCAAGGACCGCGAAAAAATCAGAGGAAATGAACCGAGCGTTGACCTGTTCCGCTTCTCCCATTCCGGTCAAACTGAAACCAAAAGGACGCGAAGCCCCCATCGCAGTAAACGACCGGTTTTCCTTCTGCCAGTCCAGAAAATTCGGAAAAGAGATGGAGCCGGTTTCAAAATTCGGCTTGCTCTCGTGCACCATGACCAGCTGTTCGGAATGCGGATAGGGCAGGGGATTTAGCAGCACGGCATTCACAACGGAAAATAATGCCGAATTTGCGCCAATTCCGAGGGTGAGGGTCAGAATCGCAATGGAGGTAAATCCGGGGTTTTTTCGAAGCATCCGCACCCCGTAACGGAGATCCTCGACAAAGTCCATCAGCCAGCGGCCGCTCCAGGAATCGCGCGCTGTTTCCTTTACAAGTTCCACATTGCCGAATTCGCGGCGAGCTGCCTGCGCCGCGGCGCCAGCTTCCTGCCCGCGTTCGGTGCGTTCCTGAGCAGAAAGTCGCAGGTGGGAACGAACTTCTTCTTCGAGGTCAGTTTCTTTTTTCTTGTGCCAGAACCCCATTTGCCACCTCGGCTGCTGCCGCGCTACGGAGCGACATTTCAGCAAACCCTGTTGAATTACTTTTCCTGAATCCGCATCACTCCGGCGATGGCGTCTTTCAACTGCTCCCACTTTGACGTTTCGCGAGCCAATTGTTTCTTGCCGGTGGCCGTAAGCCGGTAGTACTTAGCACGCTGGTTGTTTTCCGAGACTTTCCATTCGGCGGATATCCATTTTTGTTTCGCCAGGCGATGCAGGGCGGGGTAGAGCGAACCTGTATCGACCTGCAAGATTTCTCCGGAATGGTTGCGGATGGCCAGGCTGATGCCATAGCCGTGTTGCGGACCCCATTGCAAGGTCTGCAGGATGAGCAGGTCGAGCGTTCCCTGCAAGAGTTCGATGCGGTTTTGATAGCGTTGCTTCATGGTCCCTCGGAGCAGGCTTTTAACTTCTTTGTTGGGGTGTAGTGTATCTACATCCACGGCAGTAGACAATCTACTACTATGCAAGTCAGTTGCCGTTGGGGTGGTCGAAGCAAACTCTTGTGGCCCAATTGCTTGCGGTTGTCCTGGTTGAAATATTTGGTAAGCCGGCCGTTCACTTCCGCGATTCTCGTCCCGCTATCGAACACTTCTCCTGCCTTCCTGCTGCCCTCGATTCAATCGCCAGATACGGTATGATGGAAAAGACCGTCAGATTGAGGAGATTGCATTGATTCCACGTTATACCCGCCAGGAAATGGGCCAGGTCTGGAGTGACGCCAATAAATTTGCGAAGTGGCTCGAAGTCGAGCTGGCCGCGACGGAAACGCTCGCTGAAGCCGGACTGGTGCCGAAGGAAGCGGCGGCGACGATTCGCGCGCGGGCAAAAGTAGATGTTTCCAGAATTCTGGAACTGGAAGCGCGTGTGAAGCATGACGTAATCGCATTCACAATGAACGTAGGCGAATCCATCGGCGATCCTGCGGCCGCGCGCTGGCTCCACTATGGAATGACATCCAACGATGTCGTCGACACCGCGCAGGCGTTGCAGGTACGTGATGCATCGCGATTGATTGAAGCGGCGCTGGTAAAAATGGGCGATGCGCTTGAAAAGCGGGCGCAGGAATTTCGTCACACGCCACAAATTGGCCGGACGCATGGCGTCCACGCCGAGCCCATAACTTTTGGGTTGAAGCTGGCCAACTGGTTTGCTGAGAACGAACGCAACCAAGAACGCTTTCGCGATGCAGCAGCGCAAATGGCGGTTGGAAAGATTTCGGGCGCGGTGGGAAACGCGTCGCATCTGGGCCCCGATATGGAGGAACGGATTTGCCAGCGGCTCGGACTCAATGTTGCGCCGGTCGCCTCACAGGTGATTCAGCGCGATCGTCATGCGCACTATCTGAGCGCCCTGGCGCTGATTGCCGCTACGCTCGAGAAAATCGCTCTGGAAATTCGACACCTGCAGCGGACCGAGGTGCGTGAAGCAGAGGAGCCGTTTGGCGGCGAGCAACGGGGAAGCTCTGCGATGCCGCACAAACGAAACCCGGTGACGTGCGAACAAATCTGCGGTCTGGCGCGTCTGGTGCGGTCCAATTTGATGGCCGCGTTCGAAAATATTGGTCTGTGGCACGAGCGCGATATCTCGCACAGCTCCGTTGAACGCGTTATTTTGCCGGACTCCACAATTTTGGTGGATTATATGCTCGCGAAAATGACGACAGTTGTGGCCGACATGCGCGTTTTTCCGGAAAGAATGATGCGCAATTTGGAATTGACTCATGGTTTGGTTTTTTCCGGCCAGCTGCTGCAAGACGTGGTGGAAAAGGGCATGCCGCGCGATGAGGCATACAAAGCCGTGCAGGAAAACGCTATGGCCGCCTGGGAATCGGAGAGTAGCTTTCGCGAACGTGTTGCAGCCGATCCGCGGATTACAAGATATCTGGATGCCAAGGGGTTGGCCCATACGTTTGACTTGCAGCGCCAACTGCGCTACGTGGATGCAATTTTTGCGCGCGTTTTTGTCGAAAAAAGCGCGGCAAGCAAAGCCTAATCCCCGGGATCCGTTGCAACAAAGGGGCCGCGCGATTCTCATCGCGCGGCCCCTTGTGTTTATGCCTCGTCTAATTTCAGTTTTCTTTGAAACTAGCTGCGGAGGCGGAAAGTCCATCCTGCAATTTGCAATTACTCGACGCGTTGCACATAGCGCGCTTCGCTGGTGTCAACCTTAATCCTGTCACCTTCATTCACGAAAGGGGGGACGTTGACGACCAGCCCGGTTTCAAGGGTCGCCGGCTTCATCACTGCGCTGGCGGTTGCTTTTTGCAGCGTCGGCTCAGTCTGCACCACGCGAAGCTCCATGGTGTCCGGCAGATCGATGCCTATCGGCTTTTCTTCAAAAAATTCGACTTTCACAATCGTGTTCGGAATCAGGTAGAAGACGGTTTCGCCGAGCAGCTCGCGCGACATTTGCATCTGCTCGTAATTTTCCGTATTCATGAAGTGAAAATCGTCGCCTTCGGCATAAAGATACTCGAATTCGATTTCTTCGAGAATGGCCCGGTCCACAAATTCTTCTGCGCGGAACCGATAGTCAATCATGATGCCGGTTTTAAGATTCTTAAGTTTGGTTTGCATGGAGCCGCGCTTGTTGCCGGGGGTGCGGTGGTCCGTGCTGAAAATGGTGTAGAGCTGACCCTCGTGCTGGATCACCATGCCGGGGCGAAGTTGCGTTGCTTTGACGGTGCTCATTTTTTTACGCGACCACAAAGTGGCCGATAGCTCCCTAGTATTAACGCTGATTTCGGAAATTCCGGCCGCACTACAAGCGGAATCACTCGAGGAACGCGCCAGCCAAAGTCATGCCCGACGCGAAGAACCAGTATAAAGGCGCGGATTCGGCCCGGTCAATGATTGGTCGCCGCTTTTGATGGGTATTGGCAGACAGAGACCTGGCGCGGATCAGTCGTCGCCCTTCGTGGCTTCTTTGGAGCGTTGCTTTGCGGCATCTGCCATGATTTTTTCGATTTGATCAGGATCGCGGGGGAGACGCTCGCTCAGGAATTTGTAACCGGTCTCGGTGATCAGGATATCGTCCTCGATGCGGACGCCAAGGTTTTCTTCCGGGATATAGATGCCGGGTTCGACCGTGACAACCATCCCGGGCTGCAGCGGGGCACAGTATTCGCCCGGATCATGCACATCGAGGCCAATGTTATGGCCGAGGCCGTGAATGTAATATTGGCCGAGCTTCTTGCCGTGCAAATCCTTGCCGTGAGAATTGATGTAGTCAAAGGAAATTTTGTAGATGCTGTTGCTGCCGTGAGGACAATAATCCATGCCCGGTTTAACAGCCGCAAGAGATGCATTTTGAGCAGCCAGAACGATTTCGTAAATTTCCCGCTGGCGCGGCGTGAATTTTCCGTTGGCTGGAAAGGTGCGAGTTATATCCGCGGAGTAGCCGGAGTATTGCGCACCGACGTCAAGAACGACTATGTCGCCGTCCTGAATTTTACGCTCAAGCTTGTCGTAATGCAGCACGGTCGAGTTTGGTCCCGCTCCTACGATGGGCGCGTATCCTTCTGCCTCGGATCCCCCCGCGGCATGGACTTCCACCATTTTCGCGGCGATTTGATACTCGTAGACGCCCGGATGCATGCGCTTCATGGCTTCTACATGAGCATCAAGCGATAGATCGATGGCCCGCGTAAGGAAGGCGATCTCGCCCGGCGATTTAGTTTGACGAAGTGCGTAGATTTGTTTGCGAACATCCTTGAGTTTCGCCGGCGGCACCGCAACGCCAAGCCAATCAACGACCATTTTTTCGTGGGGGTAGCCGCCATTTTCTTTTTCGTAGGGAAGGACGGTGTAAAACGTTGAGAAATGCTTGCCAAGTTTTTCCACAGTGGCGCGCATTTCGCCAAACGGTTCGACGCTAGCGAATCCGGTAGTCGATTGAACACCGGACTCTGCTGGCGAAAGGCGAACACCATTCCACTTTTCCTTCCCCGCATTCTTGGCCGGCAAAAAAAGAATTTCGCGAGGTGTGTCAGAACTCGAGTCACCCGGCTTTGGTTCCGGCAAAATAATCAGGCCGGCGCCTTCTTCATTGTGCCCCGTAAGGTAGTAGAAATTATCTTCCTGGGAGAATACGTACGATTGTGAAAACTCTTCGCGGCCGGTAAAGCCCCAAAGGACGATGGGGCCGTCAACTTGCGCGGCGAGCTTGCTTCGACGTGCAGCATAGACGCTGTTGGGTTCGCGTTCGCGGCGCTGCTGACCACGCACTGCCGGCGCGAAAACGGCCAGCATCAACAAAATCGTTGCGATTCGCCGACGCACACAACCATGCGACCGCACACTCTGCGGACGACCACTCATCCGTTCACCTCGTAACCACCAGTTGCCAACTGCACTCACCGGGCAAGTGAGTTTGCCGCAAACCATCCACACGTCGGAATTGTATCTGAAAGAGGCTGGCTTAATGAAATAGCGTTGTCGCGCGGGGATATCAGGTGACTGGGACGGAAAAGTGTTCGTGGACGATTTGCAATTTACCCTCGGCATTGCGGTGGAAGACATGAGTCCCGCGAACGACGTCGAGATTTTCTTCCACGAGCTTCCCGCCCAAGTCCCGCCCACTCGCCTGAAATCGAAATGTGTAGGTTGCAATGCCTGCGTCGGCCCCGACCAGAGTGACTTCAACGGGACCGACAGTGATGTCCATACGTGTCTCGGTACGGAAATATTCCCGTGAGCGGCGCATGGCCCCCAGCCGGCCCGGTTCGCTGCGCCCCATACTGATCTGAAACACGATGCTGCCAGGAGCGTAAAAGAAGCTGAGCTCTTTTTCGGACTTGGAGAGAAAGACGGACCAGAACTGTTGCACTGCCTTCTTGATTTCTTCGGCGGTCAACGGATTCAAAATGGACTCCCAAGGATAGTTGGTTTTGTCGAGCCGGAGCGTTCCCGCAAGTTGATTCTATCCAATTCGCGGAGTTTGCTTCGCGATAGATGGGTACTTGTGCGCAGGCAGCAACTGCCTGGACGCAAATTTCGTATGAATACAATTTAGGCTTTTGGGAATCTAATTCGGGATGCGGATACGAGCTGGTTTGGTTGGCTTTATTGCAGTTTTTCAGGCTATTTTGTTTGCGACTCACTTCTTGCTGTTTGAAACCTGGACCCACTACTCGGGTGGCAGGGAGTTTCATTCCAGCCTGTGGTCCCAGCTGGCCGTGACTATTCTGTCTGTCAGCTTTTTAGGGGCTTCGCTTTTGGCGTTTCGCTATACAAATCTGGTGGTGCGCGTTGTTTATCGCATTGCTGCGGTGTGGTTGGGAATGGTGAGCTTCCTGGCGTTTGCGGCGGCTTTATCGTGGATCGTATTGGCAATGACAAGCCTTGCCGGGATACACGTTGAATTTCATCGAATAGCGGAAGTGTTATTTGGCCTGGCTACTTTGGCCAGTTTGTTTGGACTAATCAACGCCGGCTGGACCCGGGTTCACAAGGTTGCGGTACGGCTAGAAAACTTGCCGGAATCCTGGCGGGGGCGGACTGCGGCGCTTGTCAGCGATTTGCATCTCGGACATTTCAGGAATGGGCGATTCCTGAAATCCATCGTCTCCAAGATCATGGCGGCAAAGCCGGACGTGATTTTTGTCGCAGGCGATTTATATGACGGGACCGCAATTAACGCGTATAAGGCAGCCGAGCCGCTACGGAATTTGCGGGCTGAACTCGGAACATATTTTGTAGCGGGTAATCACGAACAGTTCCGGGACGATTCGGAATATCTGCAGGCCGTTGCTGCAGCGAATGTACGGGTGCTGAGAAACGAAAAAGTATTGGTTGACGGATTGCAGATCGTCGGCGTGCCCTATAACCATGCGACGCACGACGGGCACTTTCGTTCGGTCCTGCAGCAAATGGAAGTTGATCGGGGCAATGCGAGCATCCTTCTGACTCATGCGCCCGACCGCCCGCATATTGCTGAAAAAGCGGGCATTTCGTTGCAACTTTCAGGGCATACACATTTGGGCCAGTTTTATCCGTGGACCTGGATGGCGAAACGGATGTACCGGCAGTTTGTTTTTGGATTGAGCAGGATTGGGAAGTTGCAGGTCTATACTTCGAGCGGAGCGGGGACCTGGGGACCGCCCATGAGATTGGGATCAAATCCGGAAATCGTTCTGCTGGAGTTCATCTAGACCTGAACTTGGAATGAGACTGTTCCGGCGGCTAGAAACCAGGGGCCCCGGTAGCTGCCGGGCGCATTTCGGGAGCATTGACGCCAAAGCGCAGATGCGCGAAGTAAGTTTGGCCCAAAGACATCAGGCCCGTGTAGAGGTAGCCCCAGACAAACAGCAGCAGGAATGGCACAGTGGCGTAATTTTCGTTGATGACGGCGTACACAATCGTCAACGCGAAATAAAGACCCAAGAGGATCTCCGCATATGGCATCCAACCCGCTTTATTTTTGTAGGATTTCTTGGCGAACGACCCCTTTTTTCCTTCAATCTTGAATTTTGGCGTGCGAGCGAATTCGCTCTTTTTCCCGATGATGGCTTCAATTACCGCCTGCGCGTTGCGAACAGAAATTCCAATTCCAGTGGCCATCACAAACGGCATGTAAAAAAAGGTGCGCTTCCAAGTTTTAGGGTGTAGTTCTCGTTGTGAAACCAAATAAAAACTGGAAATCGAACAAGTGGAAGCCAGAAAAAGTGGCAGGTCGATGACGATCATTTGAAACCAGCCCTGGTAAAAGCGAACGATCATGGCCGGCAGGAGCATTGTGGAGAGCAGAACCATGAACGGATAGCTGATGTTGGCTGTGAGGTGGAAGAAGGCTTCAGCCTTGACATGCCACGGCGCATCAGACCTAAAAACTTTCGGCAGAATTTTCTTCGCCGTTTGCATCAGGCCTTTTGCCCAGCGGGCTTGCTGCGCTTTGAAGCCGTTCATATCAACCGGAAGCTCCGAAGCGCACTCAATTTGCGGCAGGTAAAGGAATTTCCAGCCTTTGAGCTGCGAGCGATAGGAAAGATCGGTGTCTTCTGTGAGCGTGTCATGCTCCCAACCGCCGGCTTGATCGATAGCCATGCGGCGCCAGACTCCTGCGGTGCCGTTAAAATTGAAAAAGGTTCCCCGTCGGGAACGCGCGCCGTGTTCCACCACAAAATGGCCATCCAGGAGAATGGTCTCAACGTTGGTAAGCAAGGAATAGTCAGAGTTCAGATACGTCCAACGCGTTTGCACCATCCCGATTTTTTCGCCGCCATCGGGATTCATGAAATACGGAATCGTGCGGCGAAGAAAATCTGGTTCGGGCAGAAAATCAGCGTCGAAGATGGCCACGAATTCGCCCTTGCTGGTCTTCAGGCCGTTTTCAAGCGCACCTGCCTTATAGCCTTCACGATTGCTTCGGTGAATGTATGTGACGGGTATTCCCTGAGCGGCGTGACGTTCCACGCAATTACGCGCAACATCGCGAGTTTCGTCTGTTGAATCGTCGAGGACCTGAATATCGAGGAGTTCTGGAGGATAATCAAATTTTGAAACTGCTTCCACCAGGCGTTCGATGACATAGCGTTCATTAAAAATCGGAAGCTGCACCGTGACGCGAGGCCATTGCTTGACCTCCGGCGGCGCGGGCGGAATGTTCTTGGCGTAGGCGAAATAATCGTAAACGAGCCAATAGCGATGAAGACCATAAATAGCCAGGATGAAGAGCACGATGAAGTAGGGAATCATCATCGCCAGATCAAACGCGTTGGCGTGATAGACGCCAGTGAACGTCCTGTCCGTGAGTTTATGCCAATAATGACCCAGGGAACTTTGCACTGCGAGAAGAGTCGAAAGTAGGAGAATTATTTGCACGAAGAATTCGTCTTAATTGCCCTCGTCAAAGTGCGGCGAGATGATTATACGGGCAGAAGGCGGCTGGGCAAAATGTTGACAAGCTTGTCGAAATCGCGAAACGAAAGTGCTTCGCGCTTGGATTCCAAAACAGCCTTAGGGGACGAGCACGACTTTGCCGGCCGCGCCGGGCTCGACTATTTCTTTGTGAGCTCGCGCAGCCTCGGCGAGAGGGATTTCCTTGCCGACGATGGGGCGGAGAGTGCCATTTTCAAGGCCAGCGTTCAAGCCGGCGTGGATTTCCCCGGTTTCCGCGGGAGTTAGAGCCCAAAGCGTAAATCCCCGAGCCACAGAGCGCCGCGCCATTAGGTCTCGCGGAGTAATGGAAATGTCGCCGCGGTTGCCAATGATGATGACGCGGCCATATTGGGCAAGAAGCTTAAGGTCGCTCGCAAGGTTTATGTGGGCGGCCATTTCGAGTATGACGTCGACTCCGCGACCGCCTGTGGCGGTCATGATCTGGTCGGTATAACCCGCTTGGCTATGATTGAAAACTTGACGGGCGCCTTCGGCTTTGACGAGCGCTGCACCTTTATCCGTGCCAGCAGTGCCGAAAACTGTTAGACCCATCGCGCGGGCAATCTGCACTGCGGCTGTGCCCACTCCACCACTGGCTCCGTGAATTAGAACCGTTTCGCCGGCGAGCGCTTTCGCTTCGTGGTACAGCGCGTGGTAGGCAGTGGCGTAGGGGACGTGGATACCCGCACCCTGTGCAAATGAAATTTTTCCGGGAAGCAGGTGAACTTGTTCTTCTAGCGCGATTGTGAATTCGGCATAAGCGCCCGTTACGGTTTTTGCCGTATAAACACGGTCGCCTGGTTTTACGTTTTTTACGCCTGTTCCCACGGTTTCGACGATTCCGGCTGCATCTGAACCCGGTGTGTAGGGAAGCGGGGGCTTGATGGGATAGGTTCCTGCACGCATCAGCGTGTCATAAGGATTTACGCCGGCGGCATGAACGCGAACGAGAACTTGTCCTGCGTCAGGCTTGGGCGTGGGGATTTCCTCGAACTGCAAGACTTCCGGACCACCAAATTCTTTTACTTGAATTGCGTTCATTCGCGTTCTCCATAACGCCGGAATATTTGAATTCAGTGAAATCGATTTTACTAGAAGTGGTCGTCGTGGTGGGCTGGAGCGATTTCCTTTTCAAGCAAGCCTGCGGATTGCCCCCACGCCGTGGTTTGCCAGTTATCTTTGCCCTTCTTCAGAGGAATCCACGCGGGCAAGGACTGATCGAGATAGGTGGCCAACGCATAGACATACGGTTCGTACATTTTTCGAAGTTTAGCAAGTTTGCGATCTGCTTCTTCGCCATCTTGCAATTTCAAACCGTGCTGCGCGAGAGCTTCACGAATCAGGCGAAGCTGATCTGGCGTCAGGCGTTCGTAGGGTATTGGCACAGGAGCTGTCTCGAAAACTTGCGATAGATCGACCACCGCATGACGCGCAATGGCAAAAGTAAGTTCAGCCTGCTTTTCGCAAGCGTCTTCGACACCCACCATCACGAGTGCGCAGGTATCTAGAATGGCAGTGAGTGAAGCAATCCACGACTGGTTGTCATGTTGCGAACGGAAAAATGCGAGCACCGGATAGGACAAGTGACTCTCCATCATCTCAGCGCACCACCGTTCCCAGTCTTTCAGCAGTCCTGCAAGCGCTTCCTGGCCATGCTCATAGGCGTGCCGGCGGAGAAGTTCGCCGGCAGTGGGTGGAGTGCCTGCTCGAGAATCAAGGAGAGAAATGTCCACTTCGCGCTTTGAAAATGAGCCGTAAATAAACGGAAGGTACCCGATAACCGCGGCCAGAAAACCGAAACCAAGGCCCGCTTCGGAAACGACGAGCGCGCGGGCGAAGCCGGAGCGAGGTACTACGTCACCGAGACCCAGGGTGAAGAAAGTTGTGCCGCTCAGATAGAAGTCCGCCTGAAAACCCGGATTGCCGCTCGTCATCACCACAGCGGAACCCGTGCCGTATTGCATCAGAGCGAACCCCAGGACGAGACCGAAGGCCCAAACAGCAACGAGAACCAGCAAGGAAAGAGGACCGTAGAATCCAAGCAAGGTCTCGCGCCTCTTGCGCGAAGACACGAGGCCGGTAAAAAATCTCCACATACCCCAGGTGACACGAAAAAAGAGGCGCGTGAGACGGAACTGCCGCGTCACGCGCCTGGGAAGAATAATGGATTCAAAGGCATCCCAAATCACAATCAAAAAGATCGCGACACCTGCGGCGAATGCGCCCGGGGCTGTAACTAAATGAGACATGAAGGATTAGAGTAGGGCCAGGAAACGAAAGGTTTACGAGTCAAGTTTGGCGTTAACCGAAATTTCGGCTTTGAACAGCTTTGACACGGGACACCCAGTTTCTGCGGCTTTCACTGCGGCGTCGAATTTCGCCTGGTCTGCTCCAGGAATTTTTGCGACGAGATCGAGATGGCTTTTCGTAATCGAAAAACCGTCGCCAACTTTATCGAGGGTAATCGTCGCCGTCGTCTCCAGCTTTTCCGCCGTCAGCCCTGCGCCGCCAAGTTGTGCGGACAATGCCATTGTGAAACAACCGGCGTGTGCAGCCGCGAGCAATTCCTCAGGGTTGGTTCCAACGCCGTTTTCAAATCGCGTGCTGAACGAATATTGAGTTTGCTTCAGGACGCCGCTATCGGTGGAAATCGTTCCTTTGCCGTCCTTAAGACCGCCCTGCCATACTGCCGACGCTTTACGCTGCATGATTTCTCCTCTTTGTAGCGATTGACGCATACCAACTCATAGAATTCGATTCTCAAACCACAGGGAAGGGTATATTGAGAAATCGTCGATGTCGAGCGGGGCCGTAGATAGATGAATCTTCTAAAAGAAATCGCGCACCGTCCCTGGCCTTTGCCAACTAAAACCTGGATCATGGCGCAGATTTGGCATGACCTGCTCTTCGCCCATTGGCCGGTTCCTGTCGAGACGCTCCGCTTGTCTGTGCCCTCAGCACTGGAAGTTGATACGTTTGATGGCCATGCTTGGGTTGGTATCGTGCCGTTTCGCATGTCCGGTGTGCGGCTCCGCGCCACTCCTTCCATCCCGTGGCTCTCCGCATTTCCTGAATTGAACGTGCGCACCTACGTAACCGTCGGTGGTAAATCCGGCGTATGGTTCTACAGCCTCGATGCGGCGAACGCTGTTGCGGTAAGAATTGCGCGAGCCTGGTTCCACTTGCCATATTTTCGTGCGCGAATGCGCAGTGAAGACCTGCGCGGCCAAATCAACTACAGCAGCCAGAGAAATCATCGCGGAGCATCGTTCGCCCAACTGGCTGCGCAATATCGCCCAACCAGCGCACCGTTCGTCGCCAAGCCCGGAACGTTCGAACATTTCCTGACGGAACGCTACTGTCTGTACGCGATGGACTCCAATGGCAAAATCACGCGCGGCGAGATTCACCATGCTCCGTGGAAACTGCAGCTTGCCGAATGTGAAATTTCAAGAAATACCATGGCTGAAGCTGCTGGTTTCACTCTTCCAGATAGAAAACCGATACTCCACTTTTCGCGCCGTCAGGACGTTATGGTCTGGTCGCCGGAAGTGGCCAGCTAGTCTTCCCGTGCTCTACCACTTGTGGAAAATAAAAAACGATCCCGCTGCAATAAACCCGAATCCAGCCGCATAATTCCACCTGAATTTTTCCCCGAGATACAGCACCGAAAACACCGAAAACACCGTCAGCGTGATCACTTCCTGAATCGTTTTCAGCTGCGCCCCATTGAATTCATACGACCCAATCCGGTTGGCCGGCACCTGAAAGCAATACTCAAAAAACGCAATCCCCCAGCTCGCGAGGATAACCTTCCATAACGCCTCGCTCCGGTATTTCAAGTGCCCATACCACGCGAACGTCATGAAAATATTGGAAATTGTCAGCAGCAGAATCGTGCGCATGAAGTGCACCCTTTCTTCAATTCATCTGTAAACGTACCTTCCGACGGCGTGCAGGCGCCGACATTCTGGAAGCGTTTGGTGGCTGAGATTATAGGACGAGCAAATTTAGTTTGAAGGAAAATCAGGAGTGACAATCTAAATGTTCAATGTGAGCGTGACTAGATCGGGCCGCGTTGCGGGCGGAAGCGGCGGCATTTTGGAGCGATCGACGCGGTTGTAGGCGGTGTCGCGCTCCACCGGGACACGGCCGGCCGCCCGGATTAATCGTTCGAGGTCTGCTCGCGAAGTGAACTCCGAAGTTACCGCGCCTGCATCGTGATAGATCTTTTCTTCAACCACAGTACCGTCGATATCGTTCGCACCAAAACGCAGCGCGATTTGTGCGATGCTTGGCGACAACATGATCCAGTACGCCTTGATGTGCTCGAAATTGTCGAGCATCAAGCGAGAGACGGCGATGTTCCGCAAATCGTCGTAACCCGTGGGTTTCGGAATGTGCGAAAGCGCCGTGTTGTCCGGGTGAAACGCCAGCGGAATGAAAGTGACAAAGCCGTGCGTAATATCCTGCAATTCCCGTAACTTGATCAGATGGTCGACCCGTTCTTCTTCCGTTTCCACGTGCCCGTAAAGCATCGTGGCATTCGACTTCAAGCCCACCTCATGCGCCTGCCGCGCGACGCTGAGCCACATTTGTCCGCTGACTTTGTGGTCGCAGATAATCTTGCGCACCCGCGGATGAAAAATTTCCGCGCCGCCCCCGGGCAGCGAATCGACGCCAGCTTCCTTTAATTTCAGAAGAACATCTTTCACGCTGAGCTTGGCAATACGCGCGAAGTATCCAACTTCCACCATCGTGAACGCCTTTAGGTGGACGGTGGGGCAGCGCTGCTTCAATCCGCGGATCATTTCAAGAAAATAGTCGAACGTCAGATCGGGATGCAATCCCCCGACCATATGAAACTCAGTTGCGCCTTCTCGCACGCCTTGTTCAGCGCGCTGATAAATTTCCTCCAGAGCAAAGGCGTAAGCTCCCGGAGCATTCGGATCACGCCCGAAAGCGCACAATTTGCAGTGTGCCACGCACACGTTCGTCGGGTTAATATGGCGATTGACGTTGTAATAGGTCACGTTGCCGTGGCGCTTTTCGCGGACATAATTCGCAAGCCATCCCACCGAAAGCAGATCGGGTGAACGGTAAAGCGCAATGCCGTCTTCCATTGCCAGCCGTTCGCCAGCCAGGACCTTATCGGCAACCGGCTTCAGTCTCTGATCCGAGATTTTCAGTTCACTCATTCCAAATCCATCGAAGGCTTCAAATACGCCAAACCGCAGCAGCAGCACCCCAGAACAACAGGAACAACATACTAATATAACCGTTCACGGCAAAAAACGCAGCGTCCAACTTGCTGAGGTCGTCTGCTCTGACCAGGGAATGCTCATATGCCAGCAGTGCAGCAACGACGGCGATGCCTGTCCAAGCAGGCCAGGGGAGCACAAAGCTGAACGCCAACCACCCCAGTAAGGCGACCACGCCGACGTGCATGACCCGCGCGATCCGTAGCGCCTTTGCGATTCCGAATTTTTTGGGAACGGAGAAGAGGTCAACGCCGCGGTCATATTCCAAATCTTGGCAGGCGTAAAGCACGTCAAACCCCCCGACCCACAGAGTGACCGCAGCACAAAGAATGAGCATGCGTGGGTCAAGCGAACCGGTAATGGCAATCCAGGCGGCAGCCGGAGAAATACCCAGTGCAAAGCCCAAAAACAGGTGAGACCAATTGGTGAAGCGCTTGGTGAACGAATAAAAAAACAAAATTAGCAGAGCCACAGGCGCCAGCTTTAAGGCGAGTGGATTAAGCTGCCACGCGGCAAGAACGAAAACAACGACGGCGACGAGGGTAAAGATCCACGCGAATGAAACCGATAGCGCTCCCGTCGCAAGCGCGCGTTGCCTGGTGCGCGGATTTTCCTTGTCGTAGCGCAGATCGACGATGCGGTTTATGGTCATCGCGGCGGAACGCGCCGCAACCATGGCGGCCACAATCCACAGAACTTGACGCCAGGATGGCCATCCATGATGGGCCGCCCGGGCCGCCAGCAGAGCGCCGGTGAGGGCGAATGGCAGGGCAAACACGGAGTGCTCAAACTTAATCATTTCGAGCACCGTTTTGATTCGGTTTTGGCTCATTTTCAATTCAGTCAAGTTTGCGCGCGACGCTGGAATCCGGCGCTGGCCGCGGCTAACTCTCTGCTCCTGCCTTCTTTGCCGCGGGCTTTCCAGCCCAGCGATACATTTTATCTTGCGGGAGTCCAATTTGTGAGAGAACCCGGCAAACATATTGCGTCACGATATCGTCAATCGTTTTTGGTTGATGATAGAAAGCGGGAACCACGGGCATGACGACCGCACCAGCTTGTTGCGCGCGCAACATGTTTTCCAGATGAATCCGATTGAACGGCGTGTCTCTTACGCAAAGAACGAGCTTGCGGCCTTCCTTGAGCATTACATCGGCGGAACGCGCAACTAGATCGTCACTCAATCCACACGCGATGGAACCTAAGGTCCCCATCGAGCACGGAATTACAATCATAGAATCCACCTCGTAACTTCCCGAGGCAATGGAAGCGCCCACATCTTTATTCGGCAAAGTTTCGATTTTAGCGGATGGCTTGCCGAGAATCCGGCCAGGAAGTTGCTTCAAATCTCCAGCGGAAATCTCCAGCTCTTCGGCAAAAAGACGCTGGCCCGTTTCCGTAACGACCAGGTGAATACGCGCGACGCGCGAGTCTTCTTCCAGGAGCGTGAGGGCTTTCTGCGCGAGGATCGCGCCGCTCGCTCCGGTCACACCTACGGTGACGATTTGTCGTTTTTCTTGGGGCATAGTGTTTGCGCGGATAAGTTCAGTCTCGCAGTCGCGCAAAGCCAAGTCAAGTTAAGGTGTTTTGCGTGGCGCGGGCTGCTTTATACTGAACTCCCTGCCCTCGGGGAGACATCCAATGGGCAATACCAAAGCTCTTGATGTGGTCATGGAATTCATTAACAGAGTCAACAGCGGGGATTTTGCGCGCCTGGCAGAACTCATGACAGAAGACCATGTGTTTCAGGATGCGCTCGGCAAGCGCTTTGTCGGCAGAGAGAAAATGGCCGCAGGCTGGCGTGAATATTTCAAACTGGTCGGGGATTACAAAATTCGCCCTGACGAGTTTTTTCAGACAGATTCCGTTTTTGCCATATTTGGTTTTGCCAGTGGAAGTTATACGAACGGAACGGCCAAGGCGGGCAACGAAAACTTCTGGGAAGTGCCGGCGGCGTGGCGGGCCGTTGTTCGGAACGGATTGGTCGCTGAATGGCGCGTTTACGCCGACAATCAACCCCTACGCAAACTGGCTGGCGTAGCGACCCCCTGACTTGAAGTACGAACAAGAAATACCTGCGATTCTGTTCATCCGGAACTCCCGCTTTTTCAAAACGTGGGCTTCACCGTGCAGCATACCCAGGCCTGGCTGCTCTCGCAGGGAAATTGCGATTGCCATGTGGCGCCGGATCCTGCCCGTTTTGTCGAAAAGACCGAGGCGCCTGCAATCCGCCGGTAGCTGGATGGCGTGAACCGCCCCCCGCAGCGACGTATATTCTTGGCCAAATGCTAGAATGCTTCCAACATGAACGAAGCCGACCTTATCAAATTGCTTGACGCGGTTCACGCAGGTGCTGTCTCTTCCGAGGAAGCGCTCAGCCGGCTAAAACATTTACCGTTTGAGGATCTGGGATTTGCAAAGATTGATCATCACCGTGTGCTACGCCAGGGATTCGCGGAAGTGGTCTTTGGCAAAGGCAAAACCCCAGGGCAAATTTCTGGAATTGTTCGCGCGATGCTGGCGAAAAAAGAATCGCGCTCCAACGTTTTAATCACCCGGGCGGACGCCAAGGTTCTTACCGCCGTCAAAAAAGTCGCGCGCTCTGCAAAATTCCACCCTCTCTCCGGCGCAATTTGCGTCGAGCGCAGCAGCGAAATTCTTGGCAAGGGAACCATCCTGGTAATTTCCGCCGGCACCAGCGACATTCCTGTTGCCGAAGAAGCCCTGATCACCGCAAAAATGTTGGGCAACACCGCGGAATATCTTTTCGATGTCGGAGTTGCCGGAATTCACCGCCTCCTCGACAATCGCGAAAAACTGCTGCAAGCCCGCGTCATCATCTGCGTCGCAGGAATGGAAGGTGCCCTCCCCAGTGTTGTGGGCGGACTGGTCGCCGTTCCGGTGATCGCCGTTCCCACCAGTGTCGGTTACGGCGCAAGTTTTGGCGGAGTTGCCGCGCTCCTCGGCATGCTCAACAGCTGCTCTTCCAACGTCACCGTCGTCAACATCGACAACGGATTCGGGGCCGCATATGTCGCTTCCTGTATCAACCGATTGTGATTTCCAACGGCGCCCGCGGCATTTTTAAAAAACTAGTGCGGCTTCAGCAAGACTTTCATTACTCCAGGTTTTTGCGCGAATTGAATTGCCTCGGCTGCGTCCCGGAGTGGAAATGATCGCGTGATCAGCGGCGTTGGATTGACTTGCTGTGTACACAGCAGACGGATTGCTTCGTGAAATGATCCGCAGCGCGAGCCGACAAGGGTCAGCTCTTTTACTACAATGGGCCATGTTTCGACGGGAGCGGCGCCATGAAATGTCGACTTCAGCACAAGTATTCCGCGCGGTTCCGTCATCTGTTGCGCGAGGGTCAGGCCTGAGGGCGATCCGGTGGCTTCGACCACCAACCGATAATTTTCTTTGCGAATCTTCAGGTCGTCGGAATTGCCGCGCACTTTTTTCGTTGCAATTTTCGCGGCCTTTGCCAGCGCCAGTTTTTCCTCATGCTTTCCGTACATCGTCACATGCGGCAAGACTGTGCGAAGCACCTGTGCAATGAGTTGCGCTAGTTTTCCGTCGCCCAATACCGCAGCTGAACGAAATTTTTGCACATCAATTTGCGCAAGAATCTGGCACGCTGCAGCCAGGGGCTCGACAAAAACTGCTTGCTCGTCGCCAAGCTCATCTGGAACAAGATGCAGATTCTCAAGCGGCAGCGCAAAATACTCCGCAAATGCCCCGTCGTGGTTGACAATCCCGAGCACAGTTCGCCGCACACAATGGGATTTCAGCCCGCGCCGGCAAAAATCGCAAACTGGTCTGAACCCGTACGCTGAGCATGCAACATTGATGTCACCGGTGACTCGACGGCCAAGCCACCGCTGTTTTTCGGCCCCAGAGCCATCTATCTGTGCAACTTCTGCCACAAATTCATGCCCCGGCGTTCCGCGAAACGCATGGTACCCGCGCAATATCTCCACGTCAGTGTTGCAGATGCCGGACAGCCGCGTGCGCAGCAGAGCCCACCGTTTGCGCAGCTTCGGCAATGGTCCTTGCACGGGAGAGAGTTTCGCGTTCTTTACTTGAAAGGCTAGCAACGATTTTTCCTGATAATTTTGTGATCTTCAGCGGATTTTCTCATACCACTATCACTGCTATAGCGAGTGGTCAACGCAGCGCCGCAAGCAACGTGGCAGCGAGTGGTAATTCCTGCTCCGGGAAAACGGTTCGCAAGTCGAGCAGGATGCGATCATCCTCCACTCGCGCAACTACCGCCATGCCAGTCGCATTCGCACGCAGACGCTGCTCCAGTTTTGCGGCGGAATAGCGCGCGGTAGAGATGCAAATCAGCTTTGTGGGCAGTGCTTGCGAAGGACTCGAGCCGCCACCTGCAAGAGAAACTCCATCGGTGATTTCTATTTCCACTTCTCCAGCGGGGAGCTCGTCCTCGATCCGGCCCACGAAAGCAGTTGCGCGCTGTGCAATTTCTTCCACGCCCGCGCGCAGCATGCGCAAGACGGGTATTTCGTCCCAGGAAGCGCGATGATAGGCGCTGAGAGTAGCTCCTAGGGCGGCAATAGTAAGCTTATCGACGCGCAGCGCGCGGAAAAGGGGATGACGGCGTACGCGCGCGACCAGGTCCCTTTTTCCTGCAACAATCCCCGCTTGCGGTCCACCCAAAAGCTTATCGCCGCTAAACATCACAATGCCCACACCTGTTGCAATGCTTTGACGCACGGTGGGCTCTTCAATGCCATGCGCGGACAAATCGGTGAGGCAGCCGGAGCCCAAGTCTTCTGCAAGGGGAAGGTTGGCGCGTTGGCTGAGTTCGACCAGTTGTTGTAGTGATGGCTTGTCCGTGAAGCCATTGATTTTGAAATTGGAAGGATGAACGCGAAGCAGAAGGCGCGTTTTTTCGTTAATGACATCTTCGTAGTCGGCGAGACGGGTGCGATTTGTTGTGCCCACTTCGCGAAGAATGGCTCCGCTTTGTTCCATGATTTCTGGAATGCGGAAGCCGTCGCCGATTTCAATCAGCTCGCCCCGTGACACGATTACTTCGCCGCCACGGGCGAGGGCGGCGAGCGTCACTAGAACTGCAGCCGCGCAATTGTTCACCACGATTGCGGCTTCTGCCCGCGTCAAGCGTTCAAGCAAACTGGAGGTATGAACGTCGCGCTTGCCGCGTTCTCCGGCTTCGAGATTGTATTCAAGATTTGTATATTGCATTGCCGTGCGGCGAAATTCTTCGACGACAGACGCGGGAAGCGGGGCACGGCCCAGATTGGTATGCAGGATCACGCCTGTCGCGTTGATGACGGGCTGCAATGAATGACTGAGGATATGTTCCACTTCAGCGGCGATCAGTTCTTCCAGAGCCTCGGGCGTGGAGACAATAAAAGTTGCGTTCGGCTCGTCAACCAACCGGGCACGCAGTTCGCCGAGCACAGTTCGCGCAACTTCCACAAGCAAGGACCGATCCACACGTTTTGCCAGAGCCGCCAGATGTGCGTGGCCCAGCAATTCATCCACGGACGGAATTTTGCGTAAGAGTTCTGTTTGCGCGGCGGACAAACCGTTCTTGGCGCCTGAGGCCATGCGCCCATTTCAGCACAGCGCAGCAATGGCGGCAACAGGTAGCAGCCTGTACCAACGGACGGCCGGGCATTGGCGAAAGTCCGGTATCCAATCGGTGGCGCGAGCAGCCCATCCGGTTGACGGGCACTCCAGGTACTCCTAGCATGGTAGGACGAGGTATAGCCCCGCGCATGGCTGGGTCCACCATTGAAGAAGAGCTGAGCAATCTTGAAAGAGACATCCGCCAGCTCAAGATCGAATACGACCAATATTTCGGTGGCGGCAGGAAACGTCCGCCTACTGAAATCGAATGGCGTATTGACATTGTGGTGAAGAAGTATGGCGAGCGCGGCGGAGATATGAAGTTCAGCCAGCGCTTCAAATTTAACAACTTGGCGCAAACGTACGCCAAGTACAAAGATATTTTCCGCAAAAAAGTAAAACAAAAAGAGGAAGGAACCGTAGCGCGGCACTTTGGCTCCGCGGCGAAAGCGATTGAAGCCGCGCGCGCGCAAGCTCACCCGGCGCCGGTTTTGGCCGAAGCCGCAGCAGTCGGCGGAGCGGCCAAGCCGTTTCGCATTACCTGTTCCGAGCCTGAAAAGGAAGGCGAAAAAGTCGATCAGCTTTACAAAGCCTTTGTTGGGGCGAACAGACTGGAAAACTTTCGCGCACAAGCTTTAATGAATTTGTTTTGAAAAAGACCAAAGATTTGAAAAAGCAAAAGAATTGCCGCGACGTCGAATATATTGTCGAAACCGTCGACGGGCAGGTAAAGTTGAAGGCGCTTGTAAAAGCGTAAGTGCATTACTCCTCACCGAAGTTTTCCACACCTCCTGCACTTTCTTAATTCACCCACAGACGCTTACACTGTTGGTCTTTCCTTTGGAGGTCAGTATGGCTGTGCAACGCGCGCTCATAAGCGTTTTCGATAAAACAGGAGTTCTGGAATTCGCCAAACGGCTGGCGGCGCTGAAGATTGAAATCTTGTCTACCGGCGGCACGGCGAAATTGCTGCGGGACGCGGGCGTTGCGGTGCGCGACGTTTCGGATTTCACCGGATGGCCCGAGATGCTCGGCGGGCGCGTGAAGACGCTGCATCCGAAAGTACATGGCGGGCTCTTGTATCGCCGCAAGCACGCAGAAGACGAGAAGCAGGCTGCCGAGCATGGCATTTTGCCGATCGATCTGGTGGTGGTGAATTTGTATCCGTTCAAAGCCACTGCTGCCAAAACCGGGCTGACCGCCGAAGAATTGATCGAGAATATTGATATTGGCGGGCCGACGATGCTTCGTTCGGCGGCGAAAAACTTTGAGAGTGTGGCGGTGATCACGGATCCCGCAGATTACCAGCGTGTCGCAACGGAACTGGAAACAAATCAAGAGACCACGCTCGCAACGCGGTTGGAGCTGGCCCGAAAAGTTTTTGCAGCGACTTCAGCGTACGACGGAATGATCACCACGGAACTGGAGCGGCTTTCGGCAGCAGCCGGGCACGTATCGTTGGAAGCGAAAGCGGTTTTGCCGGAGCGTGTGCATATTGCTCTGCGGCGCAAACAGGAACTGCGATACGGAGAGAATCCGCACCAGGCTGCGGCGCTATATGTCCCTGCGGGACAACCAGCTTCAGGGTTGGCTGCTGCCATGCAACTGCAGGGGAAAGAACTTTCCTACAACAATTTGGTCGATCTGGAAGCGGCGCGAAGTTTGGCGGCCGAATTCAAAGAGCCGGCGGCGATTATTATCAAGCACAACAATCCGTGCGGCGCGGCAGAGCAAGGTTCGCTGGTGGAGGCCTACCGGAGAGCACTGGCGTGCGATCCCGTGTCCGCGTTTGGCGGAGTGATGGCATTTAACCGCGTGGTGGACGCCGCGACGGCGGAAGAGATTGCAAAGCTATTTGCGGAGTGCATTGCGGCGCCGGGATTCGACAAGAAAGCATTGGAAATTTTTGCAGCGAAGAAAAATTTACGACTACTGGAATTGCCGGCAGATGGTTTGCAGCCGGAGCGCGAATTGCAGGTGAAGCGAATTCTGGGCGGAATGCTCGTGCAGGAATCGGACACCGGCGAATTGAATGACGACAAGCTGCGCGTGGTGACGAAGCGCGTGCCCACGGCCGACGAGATGCGGACACTGCGGTTTGCATGGAAAGTATCGAAGCACGTGAAGTCGAACGCCATTGTGTTTGCGAAAGATGGCGCGACGGTGGGCGTCGGTGCCGGACAGATGAGCCGTGTGGATTCGGTGAAATTGGCAGTGATGAAAGCGCAGACTTCACTGGCGGGGAGTGTCGTGGCATCGGACGCATTTTTCCCGTTCCCGGACGGTGTGGAGGAAGCGGCAAAAGCTGGAGCGACGGCGTTTATCCAGCCGGGCGGCTCGGTCAAGGACGCAGATGTGATCGCAGTAGCGGACCGGTTGAATCTCGCCATGGTGTTTACCGGCATGCGGCACTTTTTGCACTGAGATCGCGTCCGCGTTATTCCGGTAGGCGCGGCCGCAATCGATAAAACCAGTTGGTCAATAAAAGAACAGCGGGAACGGCGGTGAATTGTGCGACGAGGAAATTGGGGACGTCGGCGGGACGAATGCCGGCAAAAGTGTCGGTCAGGCAGCGGGCCAGGGTGACCGCGGGGTTGGCGAAAGAGGTGGAGGCTGTGAACCAATAGGCGGCTGTGATGTAGGTCGCGACGGCATAGGGCGTGGTGGAGGGGTTAGAACGGCGACTCGTGGAAATGATCAAGAGCAGACCGAAAGTCGCGATGAATTCACTGAAAGCCATGCGGGCACCGTGACGGGCGTGTTGCGAAAAGGAGTAGAGCGGTAGGGCGAACATGGCGTGGGCGGCTGCGACTCCGGCGAGTGCGCCGAGCGCTTGCGCGGCGAGGTATGCGGGAACGTCCCTCCACGGGAGGTTTGCGAAAAAGGCTTCCAGCAAAGTTACTGACGGATTCAGATGGGCACCGGAGATGGGACCGAAGGCGTGAATGAGTGCGACGAGCGCAGCGCCTGTGGCGATGGCGTTGGCGAGCAGTGCGAGAGCGTCGTTTCCCAGGGAAAGGCGCTCTGCCATGATTCCGGAACCGACTACGGCGGACAACAGGAATGTGGTGCCGAGAAATTCGGCGGCGAGACGACGAGAGAGCGGGTAGTTCATTTTGTGCCGATTTCGTCGATTTGTTTTCTTATGGCCAAGGAGTCCAGCGTCTTTAGCGGCAGACTGAGGAAAAGATTGATGCGGCGATCAAGGATTACGAAGGCGTCCCGGAAGGAGCGTTCGCGCTGTTCGAGAGTTCCGGCGACGGCGGCGGGATCGGGGACGCCCCAGTGGGCGGTCACGGGCTGGCCGGGCCAGAAGGGGCAGGATTCTTGGGCCGCGTTGTCGCAGACGGTGAAGACGAAGTCGAGATGAGGGGCCCCGGACTGCGAGAACTCGTCCCAACTCTTGCTGCGCAAGCCGGATGCGGGAAGCCCTGAGGCTTCCAGTAACTTCAACGCCAAAGGATTCACGGCGCCTGTCGGATGGCTGCCCGCGCTATGGGCTATGAAATTTCCTTTTCCGCGGTGTCTGAGGATGGCTTCGGCCAGAATGGAGCGTGCGGAATTGCCTGTGCACAGGAACAGGACATGGTATGGCTGTTGCATGACGCTCATTTCGTGCCGGAGGCATTTGTGGCGCAGCGTTCCGAACCGCAACCAGAGGTGGCGGCAGGCTTCGCTGCGCGGACAAATGCGCTGATAAATCTGCCTTCGATTTGAGGAGCTACCGCGTCCACATCCAATCCTCCGGCGGCAAGAAATTCACGCGCCTGATCGACCTGGTACACGCGGGTGGTTTCCAGATCCACAGATTCGAAACCGGCGTCGGCGAGTTTTTGGCGATATTCGTTCTCTTCCAGGGCTCCGGCGACGCAGCCAACCCAGAGTTCCATGCTTTTCCTGATTTCGGCGGGGACCGTGCCGCGAACCACAACATCGGAGATGGCGAGGCGGCCTCCGGGTTTCAGAACACGAAAGGCTTCGGACAAGACGCGGTCTTTGTCGCCGGAAAGATTGATGACGCAATTGGAAATAATAACGTCAACAGAATTCTCCGGGAGCGGAATGCTTTCAATAGCGCCTTTGAGAAATTCGACATTGTCGATTCCGGCCTTTTTCTGATTTTCGCGTGCGAGCGAAAGCATTTCGTCTGTCATGTCGAGGCCGTAGGCTTTACCCGAGGGCCCGACCCGTTTGGCAGAGAGGATGACGTCGATACCGCCGCCGGAACCGAGGTCCAGCACGATTTCACCAGGCATGAGCTGCGCCAGGGCCGTGGGATTTCCGCAGCCGAGAGAAGCGGCTATAGCTTTTTCCGGGAGTGAGGATTTTTCGGCATCGCTGTAGAGATTTCTGGTGATGGGATCGCAGCCGGTAAAGGACGCGCCTCCACCCGAGCAGGCGGTGCTGCCTTCGGCGGCACGGCGGGCGGCTCCGGCGTATTTTTGTTGAATAGTTTGCTGGATGCTTTGTCGCGTGTCGTGTTCGGTCATCTGGATTTCTCCCCAATTTGAATCAAGATTTCTTTTGGAAGGGCGCGGCTGCGCGTACAGCATTCTTCATACAGGAAATTCAGGACCTCACGAAGGGAATCCGTGTCGGCGGCGTACCACAGGAAAGTGCCCTCGCGACGGACGGTGATGAGACCGACTTGCTTTAGCTTTTCAAGATGATGAGAAAGCGTAGAGGCGGGGATCTCAAGTTCGTCCTGGATGTCGCCGGCAATCATTCCCGAAGGATGAGAAGCCAGCAGGGACCGCAAAATCTGCAGTCGCGGCTCCGCGCCGAGAGCAGAAAAACGATCTGCGGTGTGCGTGAGGAGAAGTGGATCAACCCGTTTCATATTTCGATTATTGTAGAAATACAGAAATACGTCAATCGTTCTTTTTGCCAACGCTTACCTAGGTCGCCGCATCAAAAGGGAAGTGCTCACCTAGGCCTTGGAAACGGCGCTGCTTTCGCTTTTGACCGTATTTCCGCCGCATGGGATAATTTTAGTTTCCGGGGCTACTATGAACCTACAAAAGATTACGGTCGCCGCATTACTTACTGGATTTGCCAGCACTGCGGCCTTCGCGCAGGCGGTTCCGGCTGGGAAGCCGGAAGCACAATCCGCGCCAGCGCAAGTTCCAGCAGAAACCAAGGCGGCGCACCCGTCCGACCCCGGCTCTGACGCGAGCCGCGCCGATGCCTATTACAACTACACGATGGGCCATATTTACGAGCAGCAGTATGAGGCGACGAGTTCTCCGGAGTATGCGACGAAAGCGATTGAGGCGTACAAGAAGGCTTACGCGCTCGACCCTAAATCGCCGGTTATCGGTGAACGTCTGGCGGAAATGTATTGGAAGGCGCAGCGCATTCGCGAAGCGGTCAATGAAGCGCAACAGATCCTGAAGCGCGATCCCAATGACGTGCAGTCGCGAAAATTGCTGGGCCGCATTTATCTGCGAAGCCTGGGCGATCTGAGTGCGGGCAATGGACAGTCTGAAGTGGTGGGTCGCGCGATTGAGCAGTATCGGGAAATTTACCGGCTTGACCCGAGCGATATGGAATCAGCTCTCTGGCTGGCGCGCTTGTACCGGCTCAAAAACGAACACGACAAAGCAGAGACCGTGTTGCGAAGCATCTTAAAGGAAGATCCGGATAACGAAGCGGCGGTCGAACAGCTTACACAATTACTGTTGGACCAAGGGAAGTCCGCCGAAGCGGTTTCTTTGCTGGAGGGAATGAACGCGCAGTCTCCCTCGCCGACGCTACTGGATTTGCTGGGCGACGCGTACACGCAGACGCATGATTTGCCCAAGGCCGAGCAAGCCTATCGCAAAGCGGGGGATTTGGACCCTTCAGAGCTGAGCCATCAGCGTGGCCTGGGGCAAACGCTTTTAGCCGAAGAGAAATATGCGGATGCGCTCACTGTTTATCAAAAGTTGTCCGATCTCATGCCCGATGATTCCGACGTATACCTCCGAATCGCGCAGATTTATCGGGAACTGCATCAGCTGGATAAGTCGGAACAAAACCTGGTGAAAGCGCGGCAGTATGCGCCGGGCAGCTTGGAAGTGATGTACAACGAAGCGATGTTGTACCAGGCGCAGGGACGCTTTGAAGATGCGATTCGCGTTTTGTCGGATGCCGTGACCGGGATTAAGTCGCAATCCTCCGTTTTGCCGTCGCGGCGGCGTTCGCTGGCGATTCTGTACCAGCAACTGGGGCAGCTTTACCGCGATACCAACAACTTTCAAGCCGCAGTTTATACCTACGAAGAACTGGGCCACATGGGCGACGACGAGGACCGTCGCGCTCGTCTGCTGCTGATGGAAACGTATCGAGCGGCCAAGGATTTACCGAAAGCGCTGCAGACCGGAAAAGAAGCGGTAGCGAAATATCCCAAAGACGCATCGCTTAAAACGAGTGAGGCATTGTTGCTCGGCGAAAACGGACAAACGGACGAAGCCGTGAAGTTGTTGCATGCGCAGATGCAGGGAAGTACCGCGGACCGCGATGCGTACCTGAATATCGCGCAGGTTTATGAACGCGGAAAGCGCTACAAGGAAGCCGAAGAATCGGCTCGCGCTGCGGAAGCCTTGCCGGGCGATCCGCATGAAAAAGAAATGGTGTGGTTCTTGCTTGGCGCGATATACGAGAAGCAGAAAATATTTGATAAAGCGGAAGAGGAATTCAAAAAAGCGCTTGCAGCAAATCCAAAGAATGGTCCGGTATTGAACTACTACGGCTACATGCTGGGGGATTTGGGCATTCGGCTGGATGAAGCGCAAGCGTTGGTTAAATCCGCGTTAAAAGACGACCCGTACAACGGCGCTTACCTTGACAGTCTTGGCTGGATCTATTTTAAGCAGAACCGATTCTCGGATGCTGAAGCGACTTTGCGTAGAGCGCTCGAGCGCGAAAGCCACGATGCAACGATCCATTCACATTTGGCTGAGGTTTATGCCAAGACCGGACGATCTAGTTTGGCCGCAGCCGAATGGGAAAAGTCGCTGGCCGAATGGAAGCGCGCGCTTCCGGCCGATGTCGAGAACGACAAAATTGCTGAAATTGAAAAGAAGCTTTCGCAATCCAAACATCGGGTGGCACAAAAATCCGCCCCTACCGAAGCGAAGCCTCAGTAAAAGTATGAGCGAAGTCCGCATACCTGCCTTTGCGAAAATAAATTTGCGTCTGGATATTGTCGGGAAGCGTGACGATGGTTATCACGAATTACGAACCATTTTTCAGACAATTTCCCTGCACGACGAATTGCGATTTTCCACGGCAAGGAAACCGGGCATTGCGCTGACGGTTTCCGGGAATGCTGCACTTTCGCAGGAACCGGTCGAGAAAAACCTGGTTTACCGGGCTGTCGATGCGCTTCGTCAGGAGCTTGGAATTAGGAGTGGAACGACGATCGACCTGAAAAAGAGCATTCCTGCGGGCCGGGGAATGGGCGGCGGGTCGAGCGATGCGGCAGCGGCGCTGGTTGGATATTTGCGGCTGACGAAAAAGAAGTTGCCAAAAGCACGCTTACTGGAGGTTGCGGCGGGATTGGGCGCGGATGTTCCTTTTTTCCTGCTGGGGGGTAGGGCTTTGGGCGTCAATCGGGGCGATGAAATCTATCCGCTCGACGACATAGCGAAACTGCACATTCTGGTGGTTTCCCCGAAAGACATTCATGTGGCGACGCCTGACGCGTTCCGATGGGTAGACGCGAAGCCGGTCTCATTGACAAAATCGGGCGGAGACTCTAAACTTTGGGAGTTCTGTGCTCTATGTTGGAGCGCGCAGGGCAGTGGTCTTTCGAACGATTTCGAGGGGCCGGTGTTCCAGCGACATGCTCGGCTTGCGAAACTCAAGCAGGAGCTGCTTCATCGAGGAGC
>Ga0193726_1000585_pt1 | contig 37185 bp, 41 predicted proteins | sample H2c1metaG_FD_144928 | JGI IMG/M metagenome (GOLD analysis project Ga0193726, IMG submission 144928) | Soil microbial communities from a riparian zone of the East river system, Colorado, United States - H2c1 | ecosystem: Environmental > Terrestrial > Soil > Riparian zone | place: USA: East River... | reverse complement strand
GCAAATGTAGTCTGCTTCACCGGATCCCCTTGAACGCTACTGCTCGCTGCACACAGTATCGTTCAAATATCGCTACCTGTGCAGAGCTTCCCTAGACCCGGATCAGTCCACAAATGGGGCATTCATTCGCCATAAGAAATCGCGGCGCACCCCATAGGAACAGATGCCGCTTCCCGCCCGCGGAGTAATAGATACTCGATTGACATTTTTCGCATCTTACAAAATAAAACAGTACGGCCGAAGCCCCAGCGACAACGAGAAGCTTGTTTTCGTAGCGTGGACTATCGAAATACATGAGCCACAGCCAACAGCCGACAAATGTGAGAAATAGGACGACCGCCTTGACTCTGACAAGTGACGTAGCTCGTTCGCCCATGGATTTAGTCTCTCCGCTCCAACAGTCATGCGGCGGCCGTTTTCTGGACCCCGCAGCCCCAACCGTCGTAGTCCCCGCCAACCCATTCGTCCTTTTGCGCCTCCACCTCTTTCCGATTCACGAGATTCGCCGCCCAACCCAAACGAGATGCTTATTGGCTTCGGTGGCTTCTTCTCGATCCAGCATCCCCAGCAGATTGCCCAACCGCGTGTAGCCGACCAACAGTTCGAACCCCGCACCCCCTCCCAGCAGATCTCCCGATACGATGACCGGCGGCACCACCCAACTCTTCGCCTCCTTCCAGTGACTGACGACATCTTCCCGCTCATCCACGATCCCAAACTGCGTGGCTCGATCTCGAGCCTCGTCCAACGCGTGCTGATACCCCCGATCGACGCGCAAATGCCGGAGCGCGACTCCCGACATTTCCTCCAGCTCCCACCTCACTCTTCCCCAGTCAACAGCACGCACAATGACCGCAAAGTCCTCGCTATTCGCCTCTTCGCTAAAGAGTTGGGTAAATACTTCTTGGGGGCACTGCAGGCCTTCCGATTCACAGCGCTGCCAATGTGCGGTCGCGTCTGGCTCGTAGAGTCGCTGGATGCGACTCCAGGTAAAGGCACCGACTTCTATTGTTTCGCGGGACATGGTCTGCTTTCACTTTATAGTAATCGCTTTACGGTAAGGCGCTCATCGAAATCTGCCCGACGTGGACGGCTAACCAGGTACAGAACCTTGCTGACCGCGGTATTGGGCGGCCGGTCGGGCGATTCACCGTGACGCGGTTCACACGCGCTTGGCAAATTCATGCCGTTTTGGCTCTCGCCCGTTTATCATCACTGCTACGCCCAAGCGCGGTAGGTGGATTCGCAGTTTGAGGAGCTACACGGATGACAAGCTCGATATCTCCAAGATCCCTTCAACGATTCCCAGCCGTCTGGTTAACTGCGCTGCTCGGAGCGAGCGGCTGTGGCGGCGTTGCGGGAAGTCCGGATAGCATTGCGCCACCCGCCGCGGTGGGCTACGCGTATGTCGCAGCCTCGCCTAGCGGTGCCGGTAATCCAGGCGCTGTCTACGAATACGCGCTCAAAACCGATTTCTCGGCGTCAGCCTTGGCACCCGTGTCGATCGCTGCCGGTGTCCAGCCGGCGGCGGTGGCTGTGGGAGTAAACCATGTCTATGTCGTCAATGTGGGCGACGGCACCGTTTCCCAGTACAACATTCAGGCCGATCACACACTGACGCCGATGAATCCGGCTGCCGTGCCCAATCCTGGGATGAAGACATTGGGCGTCATGCCGAGCGCTGCCATATTTGACGGGACAAGAAGCCTCCTGTACGTGGCCAATTCAGGCGACAACACGCTGTCGCAATTCAGCATTGGTAGCGACGGCAAATTGTCGCCGCTCACACCGGCGACCGTGGCTGCAGGTATCGCGCCGACCTCGATGGTCACAGGGATCACGGGTTCCGGTAGAGCCAATGTCTATGTGGCCAACTCGGGCGCAGGCGTCGCAGGCGGCGCGGGAAGCATTTCTCAATATGTAATCAACCTTGATGGCACGCTCGAACCGCTGGCGCCAGGCAGTGTAGCAATCGTGGGGAATCCTCAGGCGATCGTAATGGTTCCGGGCGCTGCATACGTCGTGAACAACTGCGGCTCAACATGCACGGGTTCGGTCACGCAGTTCGCATTCGGTGCCGACGGAGAGTTGACCGGCGCGGGGTCGACGGCCATCGCCGGAATCACGGACGGCATCAGCATGGTGCTTACTCCATCGGGCGGTAACGCCTCGGCCAACGCCTATGTGCTCGGCAACTTGACGACAGCCGGAACCGGCGCGCTATCGCAGTTTGGTGTGGCAAGCGACGGTGCGCTGACGCCTGCGAATCCTCCAGCGCTTAATATTGGTTCTACCGCATTGGCGCAGGCGCTGAACTTCGAAACGTTGTATGTGCTCACGGCGACTGCCGGAGTCGGCGGTAACAATGGATCCGGAACCGTCACGCTCAATACCTACACGCTGGGAACAGGAGGGTCGCCCGTGCTCGCCGCTGCAGCAACGCTCGCAGTGCCGAACCCCGTTTCCATGGGCATGTTTTTCTTGGTCGCACCCTAAGTGTCAGTTGGAAGTCACGCGAAGCGCCAACAGGGCAGGGTAGACATACCTCAACCACTCCTGATCGGCTTCCTCGCTTCGGCAGTGATGGTGACTGTTTATGCTCAAGTCATGGTCAGCCACAAATAATTCCGAAACCCAAAGGTCGCGTAGTAAAGGGCAAGCACGATTCGCCATCCCCCTAAGCTGGAGCCGCAACGAAATTTCATGCTCTGATCCGGATCGATCTCGAAGCGGAGAATATTGGATCTACCCCAGTCCACCTTCATCATCAGTTGATGCCGCCCCGCGGCGACCTCGAAATGCCTTTCTCCGCCATGTCCGATCCGTCCAATCTCTGCACCGTCGAGGAGAATGCGATAGTCCCGCAGGCGATCCGCATAAACGCTGTCCCTACTGATCGAGATTGTCGTCGGCATGATCACCTCCGTATGGAACACTTCCCAAGGCTCACCACGAGGGCGGTGGCTCAAGGGCTAAAGAGCCAGAGTAACTTTGATTCAACTCAAACCTCGTACAAGGCTCAAAGTATAGGCTTAAGAGGGCAGGGCAAATCGAACGTAAACCTTCCGACCGATTTTGGAAGGGTAGCCTGTGCATGGATCACCTAACCTCGCTTCATCATCGAGTCATACGCCTCAGCGAGTCTGAGCAGGGACTCCCGGCACCGGGTCCGCGTCGATGAGCCGTGCATGAGCGCAAGCATCTGCGGATCGAGTGCCGCGAGATCACGGATCGTCGTGGCAGTGGCGGCCGAAAGCGCCGTGGCATGGAAAATCGCTTCGGCATCGAGAGCAGGCCCGACTATGTCCCCGTCGGTGAGCGCAGGACCATCGCCGGCATGGGTGAACAGATCGCCGCAGAAGAGGGTCTTGGTCTGTTCTTCGAACAAAAGCCGTGCTTCCCAGTTATGAGGAACGTGCGGAGTATCGATATGCCGAACGCGCTTGCCGCCGAGATCGATGACCTCGCCATTGGCTAGCTTGCGGGGCGGCCTATCACACAGATCATCGAGCGAAACCAGGCAACCGAGTGCACCGTGCGCGACCTCGGCGCGCGGCGCGGCGGCGAGAAATTCGTTCATCGCCCCGCACTCGTCCGACTCCACGTGTCCGAAGGTGATCCACCGGATTCGCGCGAGGGGAACGATGCGCGCTATTGCCGCGGATATGAGTGGAAACATTCGCCGCGGACCTGTGTGAAAAAGGAGAGGATCCTCAGCGTCTATCAGGAACTGATTGAACGTGAACCCACCCGGCGCGGCGTCAGGGACGCACGTTGAGAGACGATAGATGGAATCGGCTATCTCGTGCGTTTCTGTTTGCATGCGGACTTCCTCTCTTGGCGGCTACGGGTACTTCCCTCAAATTGGTAAGCGGCAAGACCCCTGAGCATCAGTCCTTCGAAGATCCGTCGTCCAGCCGCGTCAGAATTTCATAGGCGGCCGTCACTCGTGCGTCGATCGGATAGCTCTTGTTGGCCAATATGACGACGCCCATCTTTTTTGCAGGCACGAACGCCACGTATGCCGCGAAACCGTTGGTTGATCCCGTCTTGTTGATCAGGACGTCATCCTTCGATTGCAACGGGGGATCGATCGCAATTACCGGGTTGGCTTCGAAGATGATCTTGGCAGAGTTTCCAGCCAGCATGTCCTGCAATTTGACCGGATATTGATACTGTTCCCAAATCAGGTCCTGGGTCATTGCACCAATCCGGTAGTAACCTGTATGCGTGTCGGTTATTGCGCGCTGCAACTTTTTGTCAAGAGCGAGCATACGCATGTTGGCTTCGACGAAACGAAGCAAGTCGCCGACGCTCGTCCTAATACCGTACGTCTCTGATGCGAGGACTCCCGGTGTCATCCGGACCGGTGTGTCCGTCGCCGTGTAGCCTTGCGCGTAGTTTTCCGTCTGGGCTTTCGGAACATCGAGATATGTGTTTTTCATTCCCAGCTCGGGAAATAGCTTTCCTTCCATCAGCATGACGAAATCCTCGCGCATGCTCTTGGCGGCGATCATACCGAGCATCCCGATACCAGTGTTGGCGTAGATTCGGTAAGACCCGGGAGGATACGTCGGCTTCCAGTTCTGGAAATACGCCATGAGTTGAGCGTTGTTCGTGATGTCGTCCGGAATTTGCAACGGGAGGCCGCCGGACGTGTGTGTTGCGAGATTGAGCAGACTCACCTGGTCGAACGCGGTGCCGCGGAGCGAAGGGAGGTGCTTGCTCGCCATATCGGTCAGGGCCAATTTGCCGTTGACTTGCGCGTAGGCGGCGAGAGTTGCAGTGAACGTTTTACTGATCGAGCCGATCTCGAAGAGAGTATTGCTTGTAACAGCCCTGCCTGTCGCTTTCGACGCCGTGCCATAGTCGTAGATATAGTTCTGCCCCTTCGCGACTATACCTACCGCCACTCCGGGGATACGATATCGCTCCATTACCGGTCGTACAGCATGCGCGACGACTTTTTCTAGGTTGGCCTTGTTGGCGTCAGCCGCGTAGTTGTACCTTGGTAGGAGGAGCGACACGCACAGAATTGCGATCGCAGCGCTTTGAATGTTTGATCGCATCATTCAAAAATTATTCTCTTGCTCATCGCCGCTTTTTTTGGCGCATGCAGTGCTCGTAGCGTTGATTGCGGGAATCGTTTGTACCAGGTCGCGCCCCGGGGATGTCCAATTCTAAGCGGCTTGGCGAATGCCCGCCAGGCGCCGGCCACTTCCGATGATTCACTCACCGCAATTGGCCGCTCTGAGACGTATCTCAGCCCGTTGTCGACAAACCGTTTGCCTGCGTTCCACGATCGCGTTATTGAATTGCAGTAGAAGTCGAGCTTGTAACCCACCCTATTGCTTGACTCACTATCGTTGTTCCGCACAAGCACAACAGTCCTTACTGCCCAGGCGCGACGCCGCAAGAGCTATATGCCCGCATGTTCTCGCCTCTTGACGGCATCGTCGAGGATCCCGCCACCGGCAGCGCGGCCGCCGCGACAATCGCACTTCTTGCAGAACTGCGATCCGAAAGCGACAGCGAGATCTCATGGCGCATCGAACAAGGCGTTGAGATGGGCCGACCCAGTCTAATCTCGGGACGTAACTATAAACGTCATGGTGCGGTCCCCGCGGTTCACATCGGCGGCTTCGCCGTACAAGTCATGTCCGGAGTGTTTGATTTGCCCGGCCCGTAAGTTGCTTGAGTTTCGCTTCCAGCTCGGCAACCGCATCGTCGATTTTTGTCATGGCATCCCTAACCCCGGATCAAAATAATCTCGACCGGAACTGGCCGACCCGCCGCCACATCGGACGGCCGAAACCACCGATTCGTAAACTGACTAATGGCGCAAGTCGTCTCGTAGTGGATCTGTAGCGTGTAGTCATTCACCCAACCAAAGGATAAGTGGTCGCAAGCCACGCCACTGAAGACCGGTTTATCCAGATTCAGAGGAATGCCCTGATCATTGAGATAGATATCCTCATGAAGAGAGCCCGTGCCACCTCCCGTCATGGACTCCATTAGAACGGCGACCAATTTTTGATTGGGCGAACTCTGACGACTGAGCTCCCTTTGCTCCGCCGAACAGCTTTCTAGCCCGGCGAGCAGCAAAATCGAGGCGACAACCGCGGCAAGTCTCTTCATGAATTGGAAAGCACCCATCAGCCTGCACTCACCTTCAACGTACACTGTATCGCCGACACGCTCCGTCCACGCCGTGCGGCCCACATCTCAAAGACACCATTCAACGATGCAGTGCTGAGCGCCGCAAAACCAACCCGCCGTTCACCAATCCAAGCTGGCGGCTCTTGAAGATGCGTCTCGTGTCCGTCATGCGGTCTACCTTCACTGCAGGCCCTGCACAAATTCTTGAGCGACGCCGTCCAGTCTTCAATTTCAATACCCGCGCTCTCGCAAAGGCGCTCAAGCTCCTGCATGCCTTCGGGAGATTCAATTTCGACGGAAGCCTCATACGTACTAAATCGCGACGGCTTGAACAGCTCCAGCACGTTAAACACCGGCCGCTCCTGGCCGTGCGAATTTAGGCGGTAACCCTCCGGTGCGCCATCATGCAAGACGATGTCGCCGTGACGAAATCCCGTTGCCCCGGTCGGAATATTGAGTATGCGCGAACGTACCGGACACAAACCCTTTGACCACACCACTTCAACGGCGCGATTCGCCGCGCCATTTGCGTTGACCCGCACCGGCATCGAATCAAAGTCCTCATCAATCGGACCTTCCCCAGGGTCCTTCAAAATGTCGAGCGTGCGCCACACGTCCCGGGCCACAGCCCAATCCCTCAAGGCCGTCGCCGCAATGGCAAGATTCCACAGGGTCGCCTGATCGCTCGGCTGAAATTCACGCGCTCGGGCGTTAAAGTGGAAAGAATCCAGCCACGCACCCCGGTATTTGTAAATCAGCCCAAGGTTGTACAGCGTGTCGCCCCGCTTAGGGTCCAGCGCCAACGCCTTGTTGTAATTCGCAATCGCCCCTTCTTCATTGCCCGTCTCCGAGCATTCCACACCCGCGTTGTGTAGGTTCGTTGCGCGACGAGCCGAGAGGAAGATCATTGTTATTGTTATCCCTGGTTCCGATCAGCTGCACCCTTAACGCCAGCATACCGGCCATGACCGGCTTTCACCCGCCGTCTTTCCATAAGATAGGGGGCAAATTTTAGCGCAAGCCGGACCTCAAGCGGCTGGCCCGTTCCCCTTCTTGCGTCATGCTAAGCTTCCTCTGAAGCGGCAGTATGAAAACAATATCAGGACCGGTGCCCGCCATGGATGCGCCTCCGACGGATTTCAGATATCGCGCTTTCATCGCTTACAGCCACCAGGACGAAGCCTGGGCCGAGTGGTTGCACAAAGCGCTGGAAATCTATCGCGTGCCAGCACGGCTGGCGGGGACGGAAACCTCGATCGGCGTCATCCCCCGTCGATTGGCCCCCATTTTTCGCGATCGATCCGAGTTGCCAAGCGCATCCGATCTTGATCGCAAAGTCGACGAGGCACTTCAGGCATCCGCCAACCTAATCGTCATTTGTTCTCCGCGCTCGGCCACGTCCCGCTACGTCAATAGAGAAATCATCAGCTTCAGGCGCCTCGGTAGGGCCGATCGCATTTTCTGTCTCATTATCGACGGTGAACCCAATGCGACGGACATTGCCGGCCGCGAGGCCGAAGAGTGCTTCGCACCGGCATTGCGCTTTGCCTTCAGTACGGGTGCCACGCCGACACAGGAACCCACGGCTCCGATTGCCGCTGATGCGCGTCCGGGCATGGACGGCAGAGTCGACGCCAAACTAAAGCTCATCGCCGGCATCCTCGACGTCGGTTTTGACGCGCTCAAGCAGCGCGAACACCAGCGGCATATTCGTCGCATGGCAGCCATCACCTCGCTTTCGCTCGCCGCAATGCTCATTACGACTGCCTTGGCGATCAACGCCGTCATATCCCGCAACACCGCAGATCTAGAGCGCCAGGCCGCCGAACGCCGGCAGAAACAATCCGAGAATTTGGTGCAGTTCATGCTGGGCGATCTGCACGATAAGCTCTACAAGGTGCAGCGTCTGGATCTCATTGAAGCGGTCGATGACAAGGCCATGGCCTATTTCGGGTCGCTGCCGACCACTGATGTGAGCAGCGAAGCTCTGGCACTCCGGGTTCGAGCGTTGACGAAAATCGGCAGCCTGCGTCTGGATCAGGGCCATTTGCAGGCGGCGATGGACTCCTATCAAGCTGCCGCCAAGGTTGCCGCGGCGCTGGCCGATGCTTCCCCCTCCGCTATTCCCCAACAAGTCGCCTATGCGGAGGTACTCGGCTTCATCGGTATGACCAATTGGCGCGAGGGAAGGCTCGATGATGCTCAGAGCGCCTTCGAGACCGCGCGCGATGTATTGCACCGCGTGCAGCCCGGAACTCCCGGCGCGAAGGATCAGGAGCTTTTGTTCCAGCTCGCGACGACCTACAACAATATCGGTCATGTGCTCGAAGTGCGCGGCAGCCTGGACGAAGCTGCGCGGGAATACCGTCAGATGCTTGCTCTCGCTCTGCAGTTGGTCACGCTCGATCCAGCGAACACCCATTGGTCGGAAGCGTTGGGCGCGGCCCACAACAATGTCGGCAAGCTGGCGCTGATGGGCGGCGATCTCGCCGAGGCGATCGCTGAATACAGGGCCGACGAGATCATCGAGGCGGCGTTGTCCGAGGCGGATTCCAAAGACAATGATCAGCGCGAAAACTTGCTGCGCGTGCGCGCCATTGTCGGACGAACGTTGGTGCTGGCCGGCGAAGTCCAAACGGGCATGCTCAATCTTGAGCAGGCGGTCGCGGTGGCTACACAACTTTCCAAACTGGATGAAAGCAATTCAAATTTTCAGGAGGACATCGCACTGTATGCAGCGCAACTGAGTCGCCTGCGTCGCTTATCGGGCGATCTGGCCGGTGCAAATGCGCTAACCGGGCGGTCAATCGCGATATTTTCTGCCTTGACTCGACAGGATCCCGCGAATGCCCCTTGGCAGAGAGAATATGCCGAGGTGCGTATTGAAGAGGCGACCCTCGCGCACGCCGCGGGCAATGCCGAGGACGCACGGGCAAAGGCGAGCCGCGCATTGAATATGCTGGATCCCCTACTGGCCACGCACCCGGAGGATCGGGCAACACTGCTCGCTGCCGTATCCGCCAGGCTCTTGTTGGCAGAGGTGACCGACATTGAGCCCGCGGTGCAGCAAGCACTGCGGGAGGATGCATTGAAGACAATACAGTCCGCGCGCAGCGGTCGCGAAGACCCGCGCATGTTGGCGCTGCAAGTGCAGGCACTGCTGGCACTGCGCCGGCGCGCGCAAGCTGCCCCGACCATTCAGCGTTTGTGGGCGAGCGGTTACCGCGATCCGGCGCTGCTTTCGCTGCTCGTCAGCGAGAGAATCAATTATCCAATCAACAAGGGGTTCAATGATCGGCTACAGGCGGCAGTGCACTTAGCCGGATCGGTTAGCGCTAGCTCGCATTGATGGGCGGGCCTCGCTCGGATACCCGCGCCGGCCGCATACGTTCAATAACAAGGAGACACACATGAAACTGACGGTAAGTCTTGACGCTCAAGGAACATACCTGGTTGTGGACAACAACAAGGTGCAAATGAAACGCAACGCCAATAATCCCGAGTGGATCACTTGGACGCTCGACAAGGTCTTAAAACATAAGGGCGGGCTCTTCAACAAGCTAACCGATGCAAACAAGCCTTTTGTATGGATCGACCAGCCGCCGGAAGGGATTTTCGACGCGCCATTTTTAAAGGAGAACAGGTCGGTGTTACGGCTCACTGACGCAAACCCGGACGCGACCTCGGCGGGAGGATGGAGTTATAGGCTGTATGTCTCAATCGGGAATGTCGAGTACCACACCCTCGAGGAGCAGACCAAGACGAACAGCCCGATGATAAAGAATAACTAGTTGGAACGATTGCGCATCAAGAAGTCGACAGCAGACAGTAGGACCGGTCGCTGGAAATCCGTGACCGACTCGTCAGAAAACGCCCGCCACACTAGGTTGATTCGTGCAATCCACGCATGATGTCGGGCGACCGTTTCAGTAAGGGGCCGCCGACGCTGCGGTTTCATAAGGGATGCATTGCGGACGACCAAAGTCCCCTTGGTTCGCAAGGAGTGGCAAAATGACTATTCAGATACGCGGCTGGCACGCGCTCGTTCTTCTCGCGGTATCCTTACCGCTATCGGCATTGGAAACGTCATCGAGTCACATTGCTCTGCCGGGAGGCGACGAACTCTGGTTGACGATCCCAGCCGCCTGGAATGAGAAATTCGAGTCGCCGCAATCGAACATGCCGCCGGGTGTCTGGTTGACCGCCCGCCAGGGTCCGTCCTTCAATGTCTTGATCACACCTCTTTCCGGCAGCGCCGTAGGTGCTGCAATGTCCGATGAAAACAAGGTGCGCGCAATCGTGACAGCGACCGCCCGGAACGCCTTGTCTAAATCGGTTGAAATGACGATACCTGTTCATGATCTCACGGGCCCTCAGGTTCACGGCTTTTACTACTTCGCGACGGATCGCGCGCCTAACCCCGGTGAGTGGAAGTATCTAACGCAAGGAATGATCAACATCGACGGCGCACCATTCGCATTCACGATTCTGACCAACGACGGCCAGGAAGCAATTGCAAAGACTGCCCTGGAGCTAATTCGCAACGCCTCCTGCCACCCGCGCACGACTACCTAAATCGTCTCAAGCCTTCCGCTCCGTGTGCAGCTCGGTTAAGGCTTCGGCTGCGATCTCAAAGGAGCGCAGGCGCGCTCCGTGATCGAAGATTTGAGAGGTGATCATCAACTCATCCGTGCCGGTTTGCTTGATGAAAGCGTGCAGATCCGCGCGCACCATCTCGGGAGTGCCGATCGAAGCGCACGACAATACCTGATCGAGGATAGCCCGTTCCTGCGGCCCGAGGCCCTCGGCGTAACCGTCGGCGGGCGGCTGCAGCTGAGAAGGACGGCCGCTGCGCAGATTGACGAATGCTTGCTGCATTGAGCTTGCCAGGAATTGCGCTTGTTCCCTTGAATCGGCGCCGAATACGTTAAAGCCCAGCATGACGTACGGCTTGGCAAGATCCAGTGAGGGCCGAAACTCGCGGCGATACATCTCGATTGCCGCCATCATCTGCGCCGGCGCAAAATGCGAGGCGAACGCAAAGGGGAGTCCAAACGCTGCGGCGACCTGCGCACCGAAAAGGCTCGAACCCAAGATCCACAGCGGCACATTGAGGCCGGTTCCAGGCACCGCGCGCACCGCTTGTCGGGGCGAAACCGAGAAGTAATCGGCGAGCTCCTGAACATCGCGCGGGAACTCATCGGGGTCTGAGGACAAATTGCGGCGCAACGCCTGCGCAGTGCGCGCATCTGACCCGGGCGCTCGGCCCAGGCCCAAATCGATGCGCCCGGGGTACAGCGATTCAAGGGTGCCGAATTGCTCGGCGATAACGAGCGGGGAATGGTTGGGCAGCATGATGCCGCCGGCGCCGACGCGAATTGTCGAGGTGCCGCCGGCAACATGGCCAATCAGCACGGCGGTCGCCGCGCTCGCGATCCCCGGCATTCCGTGATGCTCGGCAAGCCAAAAACGCCGGTAGCCCCAACGCTCGGCGTGGCGCGCCAGGTCGAGCGTGTTCCTAAAGGAGTGGGCCGCATCGCTTCCCTGTGTGATGGGCGAGAGATCAAGGACGGAGAAAGGGGTCATGCAGGGTAGGGTGGGGGCACCCTCAACCATTCTCAACCGCCCTGCGTTGACAGAGATCGTCCCTCCGCTGTAAGTTGGCTCAAGGCTCGGTGCAGCCTGCCGCTTGCACCCCGTTTCGGGGTTAGGTGAATGCGTCCACACGAGAATCTTTGATCCTTAACCGCCCGGCGAACGGATCAGCAATGCAAGCGCTGATCATCCAATGGTTCGCTGTGAATGGAGGATCAGACAATGTTCACACAGAAAAATGCCAAGACAATGGCGAAATCTCTTCGAGACTCTCTCGTCGACCGAAACGTCTCGTTTTCCCACAGCACATGCCTAGAGATAGTCGCACGACAATTTGGTTTTGCTGATTGGAACACGCTCTCTGCCAAACTGCCTGCGCAGGGAGCGCCCGAGATACCGCTCGGCGAAGTCGAGACTAACCCGGGGATGGATGGAACCTCCCAGATGACCGGAACTGCCGAGCCGTGGAGCACTTGTTCGTTCTGTGGTAAGTCGCGGCACGAAGTGCGCTTCCTCGTTGGGGGCTGCGGGGGCTGGGAGGCTTTTCGCGCGAGCCGCGGGCCGGAGAGGAGTAACGTTTTCATCTGCGATGAATGCGCCACGTTAGCCGCGCAGCACTTTGCCAACAGCTTTGGTACCGCCAAAGAATTTCCCGAGATCTAACCTCTCAAGCAAACGGGAAGCAGGATGGATGACCGTTACAATTAGAAATGCCGTTGACGCTGATTTGGGCGCGCTCATCAGACTCAATGCGCAGGTGCAGAGGCTACACGCACAGGTCTACCCGGCCGATTTTAAGTCATCAACAGACGAAGGCGAGGTTCGTGAGTTTTTCGTTTCCGCACTGCGACAGACTGACCACACCATCCTGCTTGCGCAGGTCGATGGCGCGGCCGTCGGATACGCCTGGTTTGAAATCCAGGACCGGCCGCAGACGCCATTCACCTGGCCAAGGAAGAGGGTCTTTCTGCATCATATCTGCGTTGATTCCGGCCATCGACGGTTGGGTATCGGCTCGGCGCTTATAACCCGGGTGGAGGAGCGAGCGCTTGCCGGCGGTATTGGCGAATTCGCCCTGGATATGTGGCCGATAAATGACACTGCGCAGGCATTTTTCAAATCCTGTGGCTTGGAGACCTATAGGATTTTCCTCCGGAAGCAGACAGTGCCCGGAGGCAAAGTGCAAGGTGGGGGCGTTTGACGATAGGGAAAAACGGCCTGAAGCGAAACGGCTCCCAACGGGATGTCTCAGGGCCCGCCTGGTGCAAACGCGCGAACCTCACAGGTACCTTCCCAACCCGGCAAGTGATCCTTGTGCAATTGCATGAACTCCACCGCCGAGGCCACCGCTTCCTCCTTATCCTTAAGCTCAAACACCGCATAACCCCCGACGACCTCCTTCGCTTCCGTGTATGGGCCATCGATCACGTGGAGATGCCCATCAGCAATGCACACCTGAGCCCCCTCCGAAATCGGCATCAACCCGCCGTTGTCGAGCAATCGGCCGGCCTCAATCTCCCGCTTGGTAAGTTTATGCATTTCCTCCAAGAGCTTAGGATTGGCACCCATACGGTGAGTGGACTTAACGATGAACATGAACTTCATTTGGGTATTCCTCCTAAAAATGGTCGCGGCCGACTCGCCGCCGCACTAGTTCGCTAATAACACGACGAACTAGCCACCCACGGATCGACATCCATTTCAAATAAATTGGTTTAGGCCGGTTCTCCGTCTGGCCGGGCCGTTCGGGCGTCCCCTCGCTCACTCGACCACGGCGAAGTTAACCGCTACGCTTGGCAGCAGCCCTATTCTTGGCTATCTCCGTCAATAGTTCGCTGCGATCAAAATAGACCTCATTCCTGCGGATCTTTCCGGCGTCATTAAGCTGCACGAGACATACGCCAACGAGATTGAGTTCAAGGGCTCCCACCGGAATGAGTGCTCGCCACTTATTCAAAAAACCGCCCTCCATCGGGATGGCCTCGATCTGGGACCAAACCCATTTGGGGTCATAGGCCAATAGTTTCTTGAAGTGGATGAGCAAGTCCGCCTTACCGTTGACGCCCGCCGGCACACCCGGGTCGAGATAAAAGGTGTCGTCGGAATAAAAGCTCGCCAGGAACTCCGGTCGGTTTCCCGACCAAGCAGGAAGCCAGTCCTCGGCAAACCGCCGCGCCTCAGCTGAAGTGTAGGAAGCCACAATTTTTCTCCTTCGATCCGATTGTGTGCGGACCTGCACAGGCGCTCAACTAGATAGCGACTTCATCTGGCGCAGCGCGAAGCGAATTCTGACCGTCGCCTGCTTTGACCACGACAGAATATCGGCGCAAGCTGCTATGTTCAATGCAACACTGGCAAGTGAAGAGCCATTGCTCAATGCCGAACCCTGCCGCGCAACTGCTTGCCGCTGATGAACCGCCCGCGTTCCTCGACATTCCGGGCGGGGGCCTCTCCGATTTCATCATCGTGGCGGATCACGCCGGTGCGCGCATTCCGCGGCGCCTCGCGAATCTCGGACTGCCGGCCGCGGAGCTTCAGCGGCACATTGCCTGGGACATCGGCGCCCTCGGCGTGGCGCGCCGTATGGCGGCCGCACTCGATGCGCCGTTGGTGGCGCAAAATTATTCTCGCCTCGTCATCGATTGCAATCGCGATCCACAGGTCGCGACCTCGATCCCGCACATCAGCGAGACCAGCGAGATTCACGGCAACATGAATTTGAGCTCCGCGGAAATCGCGGCGCGGCGCGCGGAGATCTTCGATCCCTATCATCGGCGGATTCGCGAACGCATCGACGAACGATTGGCGGCAGGAAGGCCGCCCATATTGGTGGCCCAGCACACCATGACCGATATCTACAAAGGCGTGCGCCGCCATATGCACGCCGCGATTCTTTATAATCGTGATCGCCGCTTTGCCGGGACTGTGCTCAACATGCTGCGGCGCGAAGCTGATCTCATCGTCGCGGACAACGAGCCGTACTTCGTCAGCGACGAGACCGACTACACCGTCCCTCACCATGCAGAGGCGCGCTTATTGCCGTACGTGGAGATTGAAATTCGCCAGGATCTCGTCAGCGACGATGCGGGACAGCTCGAATGGGCGGCGCGCATCGCCGGGGCGCTCAAAGATGCCGAACGAGAATTTACGGCAGCACAAGCAAAGCTGAATTCATGAACCATGCACCGATGGCGCCCGCACTGTTCGTTTCGCACGGCGCGCCGACTTTCGCGCTGGAGCCGGGATTGCTGGGGCCGAAACTGGCGCATTTGGGCGAGCAGTTATCCGGCCTGACCGCGGTCGCCGTTGTATCTGCGCACTGGCAAACGCCGGGCGTAGAAGTGATGCGCACGCCCAAGCCGGAAACCATTCATGATTTCGGCGGGTTTCCGCCTGCCCTGTATCGGCTGCAGTACCCTGCGCCGGGCGCGCCGGCGCTCGCCGGCGACACCGCCGCCTTGCTCAGGGCGGCTGGATTCGATGTGTCCTTCGATGATGGTCGGGGACTCGACCACGGCGTGTGGGTGCCGCTGCTGTACGTGTTGCCGGACGCTAAAATTCCCGTCTTTCAGGTGTCGTTGCCGTTTGCGTTCGATGCAGAGAGTGCACTCAAGCTCGGAAGGGCACTGCAACCGCTGCGTCAGCAAGGCGTGCTGGTCATGGGAACCGGCAGCCTCACGCACAATTTACGCGAGATTGGACAGGCCGATCCGAACCATACGCGATACGCCCTCGAGTTCACGGCTTGGATCCGCCGGCATGTGCAGAAAAGAGACTTCGCTTCGCTGGTAGATTATCGGCGTCGCGCGCCGCATGCAGAGCGTGCGCATCCCACCGAGGAACATTTTTTGCCCCTGCTGGTCGCGGTTGGGGCAAGTGACAATGAGGATGCCGTCGAAGTCATTGACGGTGGCATGACCTATGGCGTGCTGTCGATGGAGTCCTACGTCTTCAGGCGGTTGGATTGACCGGCGGAATCATCCGCCGGCCGTCGGTTTGCCATCGCCAACCTTGTCTTGGGTCTTTGTGTCGAAATCGCCGGCGTCATGACGCTCGTGCAGCTGATCTGAGAGCTCGCCCCACGCGCGATTGACTTTGCGCCCGCGCTGCACGGCGGGGCGCTTGGCGATCGCGTCGGTCCAGCGCTGGACATTGGCGTATTCCCGCACTTGCAGAAATTCACCCGCTTCGTACAGCAGGCCCTTCGCCAGGGCGCCATACCAGGGCCAGACGGCGATATCGGCGATGGTGTAGTCGGCGCCTGCCAGATACTCGGATTGGCCCAGCCGCCGATCGAGAACATCGAGCTCGCGTTTCACCTCCATCGCAAAGCGATCGATGGCGTACTCGATCTTGGTCGGCGCATAGGCGTAGAAGTGGCCAAAGCCACCACCCAGGTAAGGCGCGCTGCCCATCTGCCAGAACAGCCAGGACAGGCATTCGGCGCGAGTCGCAGTGTCGGTGGGCAGGAACGCTCCGAACTTCTCGGCCAGGTACAGCAAAATCGCGCCCGACTCGAATACCCGGATGGGCTTGGCGGAGCTGCGGTCCATCAGTGCGGGAATTTTGGAGTTTGGGTTGACGGCCACGAAGCCGCTTCCGAATTGATCGCCCTCGGTGATCCGGATCAGCCAGGCGTCGTACTCCGCGCCGCTATGCCGAAGCGCCAGCAGCTCTTCCAGCATGATCGTGACTTTCACGCCGTTCGGCGTGGCGAGTGAATAGAGCTGCAGCGGATGGCGGCCGACCGGCAGTTCTTTGTCCTGCGTCGGTCCGGCGATCGGGCGGTTGATGCTTGCGAAGCGGCCGCCATTTTCCTTGTTCCATTTCCAGACGGTCGGCGGTGTGTACAGAGTCGAGTCGTTCATTCCAAAGGCTCCTGGTGTACTGTGCGACGACGCGGCGTCCGCACGGGGGGTAATAGATGTTACCGCAGCCGCAAAAGATTCGATCAGGCCGCGGCGGCTTTGAGCGACGCGATGGGCCCGCTGCATCGAAATCGCCGGCGCGGTAAGCTCTTGAGCGCCTCGCAAGGCTTTTAGACAGGAGTCCCGCATTGGACGTTCATCCGCCCCATGGACCGATTCGCTCGTGGAAGGATTTCACCCTCCACCTGCTGACGATCACGATCGGTTTATTGATCGCCCTCGCGCTCGAAGCCGCTGTTCAATCGCTGCACCACCGCCACATGGTCGCCGACGCTCGCGTGAATCTGCTGCGCGAGATCGCCGAAAACCACACGCTCTACGCAGAGAATCTGCGCAGCTTGCAAACCAACCTCGTGCAGCTCGAGCAAGATATCGACCAGTTGCGAGATCTGCGTGCAAGCAAGACGCCAGAACACTTTGAACTGCAGTGGAGCTTCGGCTGGGACTCGTATTCCGATTCCGCTTGGAAGAGCGCGAGAGACAGCGGCGCGCTCGGCTACATGCGGCCCGAAATCATCAAAAAGTATTCGGAAGTTTACGGTCAGCAAACCTTCGTGAACGAGGCCGGCGTCGGCATTTTATTCGACCAAGGAAAGGCGGGCGCGCCATTGCTCGTTATGAAGGACCGCAAGGACTCCAAAGAACTGTCACCGGGCGACATTCAGGCATTGCTGCTGTCGGCGGCCGAACTCGACGGGCGCGTGAAACAGTTGCTGCTGTTCATGGCAGTACTCGAAGAGGATTATACGGCTGCGTTGCAGCATCTATAGCAACTCAGCGATCAGGCCCCCGGCTGCTCGCAACCACGCGCAGTCTGACAACAAACCGAGCCGATGGCCGAATGTGTTGGCGGCCAACATCCGCGATCATGAGGACACATTATCGATAGAGAAAACCCAAGATATGATAGTCACCTCGCGATGCAGCAATCTTGCCATGATTGCAGCCGCCGCAGTACTGGAAGCGGCCACTTTAGGAATAACAGCTCAAGCAGCAACACCCGATGACGTGGCGCCGCAGAATTCACCGACGCCGGCGCGACATTCGGCGGAGAGATTGGCGGTGATTGCAAAACCGCAACTGGATCGTTCGGGCAAACGCCGCATCGGTAAGGCGTCGTTTTATGCGCGTATGTTTGCCGGCCGAAAAATGGCCAACGGCAACCGGATGGATCCGCAGGACAGCAATGCGGCGAGCAGAACCCTGCCGCTGGGGACCACCGCCAAGGTTACCAACTTGAAAACCGGCAAGAGTGCGGTGGTCAGGATTGAGGATCGGGGTCCGTACGTCGAGGGACGCATCGTCGATCTGTCGCCCGCCACGGCCCGCGAGATTGGAATCACCCCGCGCGAAGGGGTGACAAAAGTGGAAGTGGCGCCGATCACCGTGCCGCTGGCCGATGGCAGCTTGAAATTGGGCGCGGCGGCCAATGAAGTACAGCTGGCCAGCAATGCCAAGCCCTATCGCCGACCTGATCCTACCGGCTGGTAAGATCGGCGCTGCTCACGCCGACGCTTTCGCCTGCCGCGCCGCCTTTCTTTCAGTCCCCGGTTCGCGGCGTTTCACCCCTCAGTACCTGTAAGTACCGGGCCCGCTCGATATTTCCGCCGCTGAAGACCAACGCAACGTTTTTGTTTTTCATGCGCTGAGCGTCTTGCAGCAGTGCGGCAAGCGGCGCGCCGGCGGCACCCTCGGCGATCTGGTGGGTGTCATCGAAATAAATCCGCATCGCCTCCGCGATCTCCTCTTCGCTCACTTGCACCCAGCGCGCCACCCCGCGGCAAATCGTCGCGATCGCCTGCGCATTGGGTTCGCGAGTGGCGAGCCCGTCGGCGAACGTGTTGGCTGAGGGGAACATCACGGGTTGTCCGGCGGCAAAAGAAAGGGCGGTCGCGGGTGCTTTGACGGGACCCACGCCGATGATGTCGGTCTTCAGCCCCAGCAAATCGCGAACGGCAATCAGCCCGCAGATCCCCGATCCCATGCCGACACCCACGTACACCGCATCCAATTCGCTGCCGCCGCGGAACAGCTCCAGCGCGTAGCTGGCGACGCCGGCGACGAGATCCCGGTGAAAGGACGGCACAAAATGCAACTCCTCGATGCCGGACACGCGGAACGCCTCGTGCTTTGCCTCGTCGAAGTCACGGCCGAATTCCACCAGCTTGGCGCCGAATCCGGAGATCGCCGAATTCTGATCGGGAGAATTGCCGGCCGGCACGTAGATCGTCGCGGGAATCCCGGCGCGCGCCGCGGCGAAGGCAATCGATTGACCGTGATTGCCCCGCGTCGCGGTTATCACACCCGCAACATTAGGCAACGAGCGGCATAGCCGGTCCAGGTACACGATGCCACCCCGGACCTTGAACGCACCGGTGGGCGTGTGATTCTCATGCTTGACGCGTACGCTGCATCCCAAGCGACGCTGGAGCTTCGGCCACGCGTACAGAGGCGTCGGCGGCATCACGCGGTAGACCAGCGCCGCGGCGCTCTCCAGCTCCGGCAATTCAAACGTAATCGTTGGATCAAGCATGGGCTCGCTCACTCATGTACAGCAGCCGCGCTGCTCTTGGATCGGCGGACAGGCGACAGTGCCATAAGAACAGAACACGCAACAATCGCCGGCTTTCGGGCGCAGCAGTGTTTTGCAGCCGCTGCATTCGTAAAAATACTGGCAGGCATCGGTGGGCATGGTCTCCTCGCGACGTTGATCACACACCGGGCAGGTGATGATTGATTGCAATATGACTTCGCTCACGGTTTGCGCGTCCCAATTGGAAGACATTGCTAGACTACATCGGCCCACTTATTTACGCGTGGCAATTGTAGAACACCCGTGATCGGAGGAATTTAGTGCACCATCATCGCAAACCCTTGAATCGTTGGTCGAGCGCCACGGCGCTCGGGGTACTGTTGTTATCCGCAACCTCGTCCTGGGGTCTGCCTCGCGTCGACGATTTGGTGCCGCAAACCCCGGCGGCGTTCTTGCCGGGCGGCATGCTCGGTATCCAGCTCGGTGGTTCGTGGGGCGAGAGCAAACAAAACCCTTCCCTGCAGCAATTGACCTGTCAGCCCACTCCGGATGTCAACGATTTCGATGAGGTATGTTTTTTCAGGACGTCAGCGGCAAGCCGCGTGGCCGGAGCGCAAATCCACGACGGATTCATCGTTCGCAAGGACGATCATGTGGTTCTGGTCGGCACCGGCATCAGCATCAAGAATGCCGAGGATCCTCTGGCCGAAGCCGTCGTACAATCGTTTCAGTCGCAGGTTCACGCGGCATTCCAGCACACGGGTGACAACGTTCTGTTCGTGAAACTGCCCGCGAGGCACATGACGGCCGATGAGCTCGAGGGCTACTCAAGGAAAGCGCCGGTGCTGTTGGTACAGCTCGAGGCGAAGAGCCATGAGCTTGCGGTACTGTACGGCTATCTTGGGCCGGTCAACGCCTTTGGATCGCTGACTTCAGATTAGCCGCCACTGGCGTTCGCCCAGAAAATATCCGACTATCAGCGCCGTCATGAGTCCACTGCTGCTCATTGCCGGGGCGGGTGTGCTCGCGGGCATGATGAATGCGCTGGCCGGCGGTGGCTCTTTTGTCACCTTGCCGGCATTGATTGCCGTGGGTGTGCCCTCGGTGATGGCGAATACCACCAGCACGGTGGCGCTGTTCCCGGGACAACTCACCAGTGCGTGGACGTACCGCGACGGTTTGGGTCCCTTAGGCGAGGTGTCGCTGAGAAGTTTGCTGCTGGCCACCTTCATCGGCGGGGTGCTCGGTGCGCTATTGTTGCTTCGCACGCCCATCGCCGCCTTCGATCTCATCCTGCCGTGGCTGCTCGCGGTCGCCACCGTGGCGCTGGTATTTGGACGTCAACTCGGGGAGTTTTGGCGGCGACGATGGCGCATCAGTGCGCGGCTCGTGGTCATGGTGCAATTCGGCCTCGGCATCTACGGCGGCTACTTCGGCGGCGGTGTGGGCATCATGATGATGGCGGTGTGGAGTCTGCTCGGCGACCGTACCCTGAAGAGCTTCAATGCGCCGCGCACCTTGCTGGTCGGTGCGGCCAACACGGTGGCGGTGTTCATTTTTATTGCCGCACACGCCGTCAGATGGCGCGAGGCGCTGGTAATGTTGGTGGGTGCCGTTCTCGGCGGCTATGGCGGGGCAAACATCGGCCGCCGTGCGCCTGCCGGCATAATACGCGTCGCAACCTTGTTGGTTTCGGCGGGCATCACGCTGGGTTTTTTCGTGCGGGCGTATCTGCGCTGAGCTCATTGCCAGAGCACAATTGCAATGGCCGCGACACCATTGTTGACGGCGTGCAGAATAAAGGAGGGCCGAAGCGATTTGTACCGCAACGCCAGCAGCGATGTCGCCATTCCCAGCAGAAACCGATCGAGCAATGCCAGCCAGCCGGCCACACCGTTGCCGAAGCTATGCTTGTGCAACGCGGCAAACAGCAGACTGATCAACATCATGGCCTGCCACGCGGCGATTCTTTGCTTGAGCCAATCCAGCAAAAGACCGCGAAACATCAACTCTTCGGCGAAGGGTCCAACGATGACAATGAACAGGATTGAAATCGGCAGCTGACGAAGGTCGCCGGCCGTTAGGCCGCCATTTGGTGTGCCCGTGATCTTGATGCCGAACAACATCAAGATTTCGGCCACCGCCATCACGAAGACAATCACGGCGACGGCGCCGGCTGCGCTCGCGAGAACGACCTTGCGTTCAACCGCAGCGAAGCGGCTTCGCAAGCCTTGCCAGCCGCGACTTCCGGACAGTATTTGATATCCTCCGATCCAGCAAAGATCGTTCACAGTCCCGGCGAACATGGCCGTCTGGAATGCTGAAGCGTTGAACGAACGGCTAAGCCCGTAGGCGATCAATTGCGCGGCGAGCGCGCCGATGAACAGCGCAAAGATATCCCAAAACTTGACGCGTGGCGTGCCCGTATCAACCCGCGCCGAAGGCGCCCAGCGCCGCGCGAATGATCATGAACCACAGTGCCAAAGCGGATAGGCAGTACAGCCAGAATCTAAGCATGACGATGTTGACGGTGCAATGCACTGCGCTATGCAAGACTCGAAAGCCGGCGAAAATCCAGGCAGCAACCAGGTAACCCAGGTCGACGCCGTTGGTGACGAAGAGGTACAGAATGACGCCGTAGAAGAGTGTCGGCAGCTCGAAGAGATTTTTGAGATTGTCGGACGGGTTGGCCACGGACGGCGGTGAGATGCGCGCGAGTTCTGCCGGCGTCAGGCGATTCAAATTTGTTTTGCTCTTCTGAAGGAACGGAATGCGCTTGGCATACATGTAAAACCAAACGATGAGCGTCAGCAGCATCACCACGATGAAGGGAGCGAAGATCGCGGTCTGTTTCATGGTCTTTGAAGCTATCCGGCGAGTGACTCAGTGCGTTCCGAGTTCGATTCCATATAGGTGCGATAGTAGCCGGGATCCCACACACACCCAAAGAACTTCATGCTCGACCGGGCTGCTTTCTTGAGTGACCAGGTCAAGGCCGTGGTTTTCGGCCCGACAGCACGGATTTGCCGCCGTCGTGCGTGTGGACGAGCCATAGTCGCTGTACTAGGGTCACGATATCCCCAAATTGGGGGCGTTTTGCGTCATGTTATGTCGGATAATCGCCGCCATGCAGCTTCTAGAGCGCCAGGAACAACTTGACACGCTGACCCGCAACTTCGCCGAGGCACGTTTAGGCTCGGGCAAGCTGATCCTCATCACGGGAGAAGCAGGACTGGGCAAGAGCTCGCTCGTGGAGCAGTTTGTCTCGGAGACAAAGAGCCAGGCTCGCATCCTGTGGGGTGCCTGCGACGCGCTGAATACGCCGCGGGCGCTGGGACCTGTACACGAAATAGCCGCCCAAACGATGCTTTTCGACGGCCACACCTCGCTTCCCAATGAATCGCGCGATGGGCTGTTCGGCGCCTTGCTTGCGCAGCTGCTGCCGCCACAACGCCCGGCCGTGGTGGTACTCGAGGACCTGCACTGGGCGGACGAATCCACGCTGGATTTTTTCCGCTATATCGGCCGGCGCATTCAACGCACGGCGGCACTGTTCGTCGCGACGTACCGCGACGAGGAGCTGTCTGCAACTCATCCAGTTCGACTCGCACTGGGAGAGCTCACGGGCCGGCACATTGTCCGCATGCGGCTTCCGCCGCTCTCGCCGGCCGCTGTCGCGGAGCTGGCCAAGAATAGTGGCCGCGATGCCGCCCTCCTGCATCAGATCACCGGCGGCAATCCCTTCTTCGTCTGTGAAGCGATCGCCAGTCCGGGCGAGCGCGTGCCCGAGACCGTGCGCGATGCCGTCCTTGCGCGGCTGATGCGCTGCTCGTCACCCACCCGAGAACTGGCCGAATTGGTGTCAGTCTCGCCAGGAAAGACGGAAGCGTGGCTCATTGAATCGTTCATGGGCGCGCATGGCTCTGCCGTGGATGAAGGCGTCACACGCGGTTTGCTGGCCACGCATGGCAGCGCCGTGAGCTTTCGCCACGAGCTGGCTCGACTTGCCGTCCATAGCACCATCGCGGCGGAGCGGGCCCGAGCCATGCACGGGCGAGTGTTAGAGATTTTGCAGGATCATGGCGCCGATCTGACCCAACTCGTGCATCACGCGGCGCTCGCCCACAATGCGGATGCCGTTGTTAAATATGCACCGCTGGCGGCAAAAGAGGCGGCGCATCTCGGGGCGCACCGGGAGGCGGCCGCGCACTTGAGCGCCGCGTTGAGCCATTGCAACGTGCTTCCTACGGCGATTCAGGCAGAGTTGTTTGAAATGCACGCCCAGGAATGCGGCATGACGAATCAAACCGCCAAGACGATCGCTTCTGCGAATCGCGCCCTGGATTTATGGCGGCTTGAAGGAGACATCGAGGCACAATCGCGCGTCTTGAGCTTTCTGACATCGGCATATCGAACGGCGGGAGATCCACAGAGGGCCGATGAGTGCGTTGCACAAGCCATCGCACTGCTGGAGCCGCTGGCGCCCAGTGTTCACCTGGCGATGGCGTACTGCGTGCGCTCGCGGTTGGCGTCTAACAGGGGTCTGGATCAGGAAGCGATCGAATTCGGTGAGCGCGCGCTGCAACTGGGGCGCGAATTTGCAGACCCAACGATCGAATCTTATGCGTTGAATAATATCGGGTCGGCATTGTTGATCGCCGGAGATTCTTCCGGATACGAACCTCTGGACAGAAGTCTTGCCGTCGCGCTCGAGAATGACCTCGAAGAATGCTCAGCGCGTGCGTACTGCAATCTCATGTTCTGCGCGACACTGGGACACGATTTCGCGCGCGCCGAGCAAGCTTTGCGAGACGGCATCGCGTATTGCGAGGAACGCGGCCTGTTTTCCAACAGCGCCTACATCCGAACCTACGCGTCGCGTCTGGCGTTGGATCGTGGCGACTGGGCCGAGGCCGCGCAAATAGTTTCCGAGTTGCAATCCACTGATCTCGTGCCGGTGCAGCGCGTGCCGATGCGGGTGACGCTCGCCTTGGTGCGCATTCGCCGCGGGGATCCCAGGGCCGAAGATCCGATCGACGAAGTCTACGAATGGGCGTTGTCAATGGGCGAACCTGAGCGTATCGGCCGGGTGACGGCAGCGCGCGCCGAGCACGCATGGTATCGCGGTGACCTGGAAACTGTGACCAGGGAGACCGCCATCGGGCTCAAGCACGTGGCGGATCGCCGCATTCCCTGGGTCAAGGGTGAATTGCTCTTTTGGCAATCTCGAACCCAAGCTGTCGACCCACACGCCGGTCATATCACAGAGCCCTATCGCCTGATGCTCGCCGGTGATTGGCAGGCGGCCGCCGCGGCCTGGGAGAAAATCGGCATGCCCTACGAGCAGGCGCTCTGCCTGGCGGAGGGCTCCGACGCGGCGTTGCTTCGCTCCTTGGGTCTGCTGGACCGCTTGGGCGCTGGTCCGCTCGGCGCCATCGTGCGCAAGCGATTGCGCGAACGCGGTGTTCGCGGCGTACCGCGCGGTCCGCGCGAAACCACCCGCAGCAACCCGGGCGGCTTGTCGGAGAAGGAATTTGAAGTTCTCACACTGCTGGTGGAGGGTTGCAGCAACGCGCAAATCGCGCGTCGTCTGCATCGCTCGACGAAGACCGTAGAGCATCATATGTCCGCGATTCTCGCCAAGCTCGACGTTCACTCGCGAGCGGAGGCCATCACGGCCACATTGGGGCTGGGCATCTTCAGTGCACGCCGGGGTGCCGTCTCGGACCGCAGCAAGGGTGGCCGCTGACCCCAGCGGAATTTGAAAGGTACTTAGAAGCGGCCCGCGTTGACGTCAAGGATGAACTGGGTCAGCCCGGCCATGTAAACCTGCTGATCATCGTAAATGGCCAGGTGGCTGCCCTTTGGACAGTACAAATAGCGGCCTTTCTTCACCGACTTCGCGATTCTCTCCATCTGCGCAGGCTCCATCGTGTCGTAGCGGGCACCGATGGCGAGGGTGGGCACGGTGATCTTGGGCAGCTCCGCCGTACGATCCCAGTCCGCAAGCTTTCCGCTGGCGCCCATCTCGCTCGGGCCCTGCATGGGAACGTAGATTTTCTTGTTGATCTTGTTGAAGGCGCGCAACACCGGGTCGGGCCACTGATCTTGCGGCATGCGCAAGATGTGATCGACGTAAAAATGCCCCATCAACAGTTCCTCATAGCGGGGGTCGTCATATTGGCCCTTCGCTTCCAGGTTTTTGATTTCGGCGAGCGCCTTCTGATCCATGGCCGGCATGAGCACGGTGCTCGCATAGCGGTTGTACGCGGGGATGCTGGCGACCATATTTGAAATCACGAGCGCCTTTAAGTTCTGCTGGTACTTGAGCGCGTACTCCAGCGCCAGGATGCCTCCCCAGGACTGGCCGTAGAGATAAAAGTTGCTTTTGTCGAGTTTGAGCGCTTTTCGCACCTGTTCAACTTCATCAACGAAGCGCGGTAAGTCCCAGAGCGACGGCTGGTCCGGTTGGTCGCTGTAGGCGGAACCCAGTTGATCGTAGTAGTAGTACTCGATACCGGCGTTGGGAAAGTAGCTGTCGAAGGCCTCGAAATGCTGCATGGTGGCGCCCGGCCCACCATGCAGCAGCAGAACCTTGATGGTCGGATTGTTGCCAACGCGCTTGGTCCAGACGCGGAAAGCGCCTTTCGGTGTTTGGATCGTGATCATTTTGACGCCGCCTGCGAGCACGTCGTCACGGCCCGATGAATCGAGATAGGCGGCAGGCGCCGCGCTTACGGGTGACATCATCGAGCAGCCAAGCGCAACGGTAATCGATAGGAGCAGGAGGCGCAGGCGTGAGTGCATGGGTAATTTCCGTTGTTCATGGGTATCCGTCGGTGATTGGAGACGGGGATGTCCATTTCTCAAGATGCCTTATTATCCGGCACGAATATCACGAGGTTCCTAGGCGGTCAAACATGGGGTCTGAAATCACCAACGACAGCACTACACGACGCGAGGTCTTGATTGCAATTGGCATGTGCGTGAGCGCGTCACCGCTATTCGGATGCGGCGGGGGATCTTCCTCGATGGCATCGCCTACGACCTCCGCTCCACGCCCTCCGGCAGCCGCTCCCCAGCCGTTGGACATCGCACCAACAGTCACTTTTGACGACAAAGCGACGACAGGCTTGACAACTGCGTATGGTTACCTCACCGGCTCATCCACAATAAATCCCGCATTTGGTTTCTCGGGAGCCGCCGCTTCTGATGTCACGCAACTCGGATCGGCTTCTCCGAGCTTGAATATGGTGAGCATAGATATTGCCAATTCAGACACTTATTCCCCGGGAACGATCTACGCTTCGTTTTATCACACCGGAAAGACGCTCGACCTGATTCAGTATGGGTTAGGCGACTCGGTCACGCTGTACATCAACGACACATTCTCCGCTCGGTACGGCGGTGCGCAAGGAACAGGCACCGCACGGGGCGGTTCAGACAGCGGCATCACGTTGGCTGCTTCCTCCTCAACGGTTTCCGGCTACTACAACGAGTACTACGTGCGAATCGCCGGAGGAACAGGACTTCTCAACGAGGTGAGACAAATTGTAAGTTACGACGGCACAAGCCAGATCGCCAGTGTCGCATCGCCTTGGACCACGATGCCGGACGACACGACACTCTATGTTCTTCAGGAAGGTATGCAGCCTTTTGTGTTGGATGGAAGCACGAAATCGATTAAATATATTCATTTGAGTTGGAAGCAGTCCGGCCGACGTAAGATAACGGTCGAACAAGGAGTTTTTGCCGGCATCGCCTCCGATGGAGCCATTGCGGCGGCATCGTCATGGTCGGCAACGCCGCTGCTCGTCGTGGGCGACAGCTTCTGGGACGGTACGGCGGCGCCGATAAACACCCCGAGACTCCTTGATACTTTCGCTCTGGGCATGGGTTGGCTGCCCACCAATCTCGGGCAAGGCGGCACGGGATATCTGTCTGTATCGGCTGACCGCCTCAATTTCCAAGATCGGATTGCTCCGCCGCGTGAGGCATGGCGCGTACTTCGCACGGCCAAAGCGGGAACTTTTAGGATCAATGTCACCTTCGGCGGTGTTACGAGTACCTCGGCCCCGCTTGCCTTCAATGCCGGCATCGAAGCTGCGCTCAACGCTTTACCCAATATTTCGGGAACCGGCGCCTCCTTCGTTGTGGCACGCGGAGACTACGCGACGCCGCTCATAGTTGTGGGCCACGGCATGCCCGGCGCAACATTGAGCTTCGATAACAGCGGCCTGACGGCTGGGGCAATGACAATTCTGGGCCGTTACACGGGTGATGTGGCTCCGAACGTGCCCACGGATTCAAACGGAAACGCGCTGCCGTTTTATTTGCTGGTGCCGGGATCGGGAAATGACACGCGCTACAGCAATGCGCAAATTCAAGCCGCGGCGACGTACGTCGCACAGCAAATCGCCATAAGGTTTCCAACTGCTGCAGCGATATTTACCGGAATATTCGGCGACTGCAACGCCGGCACGAGCACCATAGGCGCGAGCGATATTTCACGAAATGCGGCGATCGCCGCGGCAGCCGCATACTTGCCGGCGATTGGCGGCAAAGTGCCGTTTGTCGATACGTATGCAAATGGCCTGGGCGGCCTGAAAATTATCAATGGACTGGGTACCGTGGCTGATCCGCAGCCCGGAACCAACTCGAATCTGAAAAGCATCACTGCACCAGGACACCCGACAGGGCCAGGAGCGCAATTCATGTCAGATTGGCTCGTTGCGCAGCTCAAGGAGCTGATCGGCACAACGCAACTTTGATCTACCCGCCAGCTAGGCCTTGGATTTCCCGGCCGTGATCGAGGCGGCGATGACCCACGCAGATGCAATCAAAGCGAAGTTCATGGCGTTCGCCGCCCAATTGAAGTGGATGTGGGGATTGCTCACGATCGTGGGAGCATGCACCAGAATGCCGAACACCACGAACATCGCTGTCAGCAACATGGCGGCCGGGCGCGCGAGGATACCGGAGAGAATCGCCATGCCGGCCGCAAAATGTCCAGCCGCCGTGGCGTACGCCCAGAATGTTTGTCCCGGCGGCAGCCACTTGGGAACCAGTTCGGCCGTGGGCGCAAGATAGAATAAATGAGCCAGGCCAAACAGTATCAGGCATACGCCAAAAATGAAGCGGCCAATCTTGGATAGTCGCTCGGCGGCGGCTGGTTCCAAATGTGCGCAGTACGCGTAAGCGACCAGTCCTGCAGAGACGAGCGCCAGCTGTTCAGCGATCCCCGACCAGGTGACGAACTCGGTTGGGTGCGTGACGATACGCGGCACGTGAAGCAGCAGGATCCCCAGACTGTAAAGCGCGGTGAGCGCCAAGGCGCCGAGTCCGGCGCTCCGCCCCCATTGGATTGCCAAACCCCCCAGCAGCAAAGCGACCGCCACGGCATATGCCAACGCGGTGCGTCCGGGGAGGTCTTTTGGGACCGGCTGCCACACTGAAGCGAAATCTCCCCAGACCAGACCCACCAGCGCGAACCCAACAGCCGCGGCGCCGTAGATGCGGACACTGGCGCGCCGCGCGAATATCACGTCCAGAATGAGTGCCAGCTTCATTTTGAGCCTTGATGTTGCTTGATGAGCAACTGTCCGAAAAATCTTACCGGCGTCGCTCGAGGCTGTCTTGGGGAATATTGCCTAAGTTTTTGAGTGCACCAGCGTGTAGGTCGCGAAGTTCGACCAGGCACCGCCGGCCGCCTGCGATTCGATGACCAAGGACCAGCTGCCGGATTTGGGTTCGAACTCATAGGTATTTCTAAACGCTCCCTCGGCGTAGGGAAAAAGCACCACCAGCGTTTTGCCCGTGCGCTTGCCGGTCGCAACCACCCGGGCGCCGGCAGCGCCGAAGCGATCCAGCCAATGAACGACATAGTCGCCGGCATGGGCGTCGAATCCCAAGAATAATTCCGCCTCGTAGTTCGGTGCAGCTCCCAAGTCGATCATATGCAGGCGCAGAAATCCGCCCTGCAGCACCCGCTCGCCCCGGGCGTGATATTTCACCGGTTTCCCGAGCAGCGCCCCCGTCATTTCCCATTCTCCCTGAAGCCCATCGAGGTAGGCGTTGTCGGGAGAGGGCGCATCGGCCGCCCGGGGTGCCTGCGCACCTGTGGCAAGGAGCAGTGCAACGGCACAAAGAGCTGCGCGAACAGAAATGAGTGATCCAGGAGAAGTCATGTGGATGCTCGTTTTTTTTGAGTGAGCCGCTGACCCACTATTTACTTACCCGAGATATTTTGCAAGGATTCGACGGTGCATTCGACCCGCATCACTCGCCGCGCGCTGCTCATTCGAGTTGCCGCTGTGCCGATCGTCTTCACACCAGCTACTCGGACCTTCGCGGCGACCAATTCCAACAATGTAGCTGTGGCGATAACAGACGGGCTGTCACATGCGTCGGAGGCGATCCATCAGGAACTGGTGTTCAACGCGAGTGCGCAGCGCGTATACGGCGCGCTGACCAACGGCAAGTCCTTTGATGCGATCACGCGCTTGAGTGACGGCGACGCAATGCTCAGGGCAACGGGCGCCAAACCCACCACGATCAATGGTGAGGTGGGCGGCACATTCACACTTTTCGGCGGCTATGTGACGGGCCGAAATTTGGAAATGCTGCCCAATGAGCGCTTGGTTCAAGCGTGGCGCGCCGGAAGCTGGAAGCCCGGAGCATTCTCCATTGCAGCCTTTTCTTTTGTGAAAGACGGCGCGAAAACCAAGCTGTTGTTCGACCACCGCGGCTTCCCTGACGGCGAAGGGGCTAGCTTGGCGCAAGGCTGGCACGCGCACTACTGGGGCCCGCTGACGACGTTTCTTGCTCAAGGCTGAGCGGGGGCGAGCCCCTCAAGCGCTGCTGACCTCGAAGTGCGGCGTTAATTCCGCGCGCCCGATTCCGCCTTGTAGGCAGCCGACAACGTGCCCTTGGCGGTGGCGATGGGCAACAAGGTCGGATAGAACTGCACGAAGGTGTTGTCGACGGCGGCATGATCCGCGTGACAGGAATAGCAATCGGCCGTTCGCGGCGTCATTTTCGCAGGCTTGGCGCTGTCGAATCCAAAGAAGGCCCAGCCTTCCAAATGCGCGCTGTCCTTGACATGCACCTCGCGGCCCATGACCTCGGTGCCTTGATAGTGGCCGCTCTTGTTGATCGAACCCACATCCCGCGCCCCACGCACCTCCAGTACCAACATGGTCTTGTCAGGCCAGGTGCCCGTTGCCAGGAATGCTTTGTACGCGCCCGGCTCGACAAACACATTGTCAAACATGTGGTGACCGCTCATGGCCATCGGGCTGTAGGCCATGTCAAATCCGGAGCTCAGGTACACCCACTCCCGATAGTCTTCCGGCAGTGTGAGGCGCCCATCGTCCGTGTACACCGGACTGCGAGCCGGTGTTCCGGTGGAGTCGCTCAACGCAACCGAGCAGAGGAGGGTCAACGCAGTTGTCAGCACGATAGTTTTAGATTTCATGGCCGCAGTATGACCGCGGCCCTTTTGTCCGGCCAGCCCACTGGCTGCACGCATCCGATGATTCGCTGCATTGGTCTTAAGCGCAAACTCAAGTGGAGTACGATTCGCAACTGTATGGTAATGACTACGCATGGCGACACACCGTACGGCGGCGGAGCGCGCGGCGACAGCTCGCGCGTCGACAAATCGCGCGTCGACAAATCGCACAACTGGTACTGGATAGCGGGGCTGTGGGCGGGTCTGGGTATTTTGGGCGCGACTCAAGACGTGTTCGCGATGCGCTTCGAGGGGATGCATCACTCGTGGGTGAAGCTGTTCTTCACCCTGACGTTCGCCTGGTTGCCCTGGGCCTTGGCGACCCCCCTCGTGATTCGGTTGGGACGTAAATTCCCAGTCGCCTGGAAGCCGCCGGAGTGGTGGTTGATTCATCTGGGTGCCGTCATCGCCATCAGCGTGGTCGCGTCCGCATGGGCAACCGCGTTGGAGGTGCTTCTGCAGCCCTGGATGCCCGATTTTGAATCGCACTCGTTTCTCGCCACCTGGCCACTGAAGTTCTCGGGCGGTCTGTTGCCCGCATTGATTCTGTATGCCGTCATTCTGTCCGTCACCTATGTGCTGGATTCCAGAGCAAGGGCGGCGGCGCAGAAAACCGATACGGCGCTTCTCAATGAGCAGCTCTCATACGCCCAGTTGAATGCCTTGCAGCGGCAGATCGAACCGCACTTCATTTTCAACACGCTCAATTCCATTTCAGGCTTGGTGCGCGAGAACAAGAACGACGCCGCGGTGAGCATGATCGTGGCCTTGAGTGATTTCCTAAGACGGGTCGCGGGCAGCACCATTGAGGCTCGGGTGCGCCTTGCGCAAGAGGTGGAATTCCTCGAGAAGTACTTACAGATTCAAGAAGCGCGTTTTGCGGGGCGTCTGACCCTGGACCTGCAAGTCCCCGCCGAGCTGCACGAGGCACGAATTCCGAGCCTCATTTTGCAGACCTTCGCCGAGAACGCCATCAAGCATGGGATCGCCAAGCGAGCGCAGGGCGGAAAAGTGCGCGTCGCCGCGTCGCGGTCGGAAGGCATGCTGCATCTCACCGTTTACAACGACGGTCCGCTGCTGGACCGAGAGGGGCGTGCGGTCAAGGACGGCATCGGGCTGTCGAATTTGCGCACGCGGCTCAAGATTCTCTACGGCGGCGATTTTGAACTGCGGCTGGAAAACTTTGGAATCACGGGTGTTCAAGTCTCCCTGGCATTGCCTTACCGCGAGGTGTGAGATTGCGCCCGCAAAAGATTCGCGCGCTCATCGTCGATGACGAGCCGCTGGCGCGCAGCAATCTGAAAGTGCTGCTGCGCCAGGATGGCGATATCGAGTCGATACAGGAATGCGGATCAGGCGCCGAAGCCGTGGCGCAGATTCGATCGGCGCGCCCAGACTTGGTCTTTCTCGATGTTCAGATGCCGGAGTGCGGCGGATTTGACGTCCTCAAGATCCTCAAAGGCGATGAGTCGCTGCCCGTCATTGTGTTCGTGACCGCGTATGACGAGTATGCGCTGCGCGCGTTCGACGCCGGCGCCCTGGATTATCTTTTGAAGCCGTTCGACGATGCCCGCTTTCATTTGGCGATGCAGCGCGCCAAGCAAACCATCGCAGCCCAGGAAGTGCCGCCGCAAGAGACGCCGCGCCTCGAAGTGCGCAGCGCGGGAAGGGTCGCGTACGTTCAGATTCCGGACATCGATTGGGTGGAAGCGGCGGACTATTATGTGTGTTTGCACGTCGGTGCAAAATCGCATTTGTTGCGCAAGAGCATGGCCGAGTTGGAGCAGGAGTTGGATCCGCGTATCTTTTGCCGCATTCATCGCTCGACCATCGTCAATCTGCGCAAGGTGAGTGCCCTCAAGGTCGACGCCGCGGGCGAACACGACGTGATCCTCGACAGCGGCCAAAAATTGCGGCTGAGCCGGCGATTTCGCAAAGACCTGCAATCGCGCATGCGCGAGTTTGGCGCCGCTCTCTAGAATGCGGCCGGATAGGAGCCGCCATCCAACAAGATGTTCTGACCGGTGATGAAACCGGCATGCACGCTGCACAGGAAGGCGCAGGTCTGGCCGAATTCCGCCGGCGTGCCGAAGCGCTTCGCAGGTATGGCCGCCATGGCGCGCGCCGCGGCTTCCGCGTCGCTCACCTGAGTGCGCTTGGCGGCCAAACTCAAGTTGCTGCGCAGGCGTGCCGTGTCGAAATTGCCGGGCAATAAATTATTGATGGTGACGTTTTTGTCCGCGACGCTGCGCGCGACTCCGGCGATGAAGGCGGTGAGACCGGCTCGTGCGCCGCTCGACAGATCGAGCCCGGTGATGGGCATCTTGACGCTCTGCGAGGTGATATTGACGATCCGGCCGAAGCCGCGCGTCGACATGGAATCGATGACTCTTTGGATGAGTTCGATGGGCGTCACCATGTTCGAGGTGACCCCCTCGAGCATGGCCTTGCGATCCAGCTCGCGAAAATTGCGCACCGGCGGTCCGGCATTGTTGTTGACGAGGATATCCGGGGTGGGGCAGGCATGGAGCAGTGCCGCCTGGCCTTCGGCCGTGGACACGTCGGCGATGACCGGCGTCACGGCAACACCCCAGGCTTGACGGATTTCCTCGGCGGTTTGAGCCAGCAGCGACTGATTGCGTCCGTTGATCACCAGCGCGACGCCGGCTTCGGCAAGCGCTTGCGCGCAGCCTTTCCCCAGTCCCTGGCTCGATGCGCAGACGATGGCGGTGCGCCCGCGGATGCCTAAATCCATATCGTTTCCCCAAAAGCTTGCAATGCAGGGGCAGGAATCGTATAGCCGTATGCGGCATTCACGCAACCGGCGGAGGTGTTTTTAAGTGCCACATGAGCGACATCACAGCGGACCGCGCATTGCCTTCGTCACCTCTCCGCAGCTGCTCGCGGTGCTCGAGGAGCTGAAGCTGCGCGAGCCCATCTTTCATCATCCCGAATTCGGCACGACGCGCCGCGATTACGAGAACATGACGGATGCGGAGTTTTGGGAGGTGGGCGCCTCAGGACGGCGCTACAGCCGTGAGTTCGTGCTTGAGACGCTGGAGAGCAGAACGCCGGACCCCGACGAATCGAAATGGCTGACGCGCGATTTTCAGTGCCGCGAGATTGCCGCCGACAACTACCTGATCACCTACACGCTCGCCACGCTGTGGCGCAGGACCAGCGCCGGCTGGAAGGTGCTGTATCACCAGGGCACCCTGGTCGAGCCGCAGCCTTAAACTGCAGCGCGCTCCATGCTGAAGTTGCAAAACATCGATAAGAGCTTTGAGGGCAGGGCCGTGCTCACCGATGTGAGTCTCACGGTCCCTCAAGGCGCCACGCATGCCTTGATCGGATCGAGTGGCTCGGGGAAAACCACGTTGCTGCGGATTACCTTGGGACTGATTCCCTTCGACAAGGGCTACGTGAAGATCGATGATCAGGCGTTGCTGTCATTCACACCCATTCAATGGGCCGATCGAATCGGCTATGTACCCCAGGATGGCGGCCTCTTCCCGCACATCAATGGTTTTCGCAACGTGTCATTGATTGCGAAGCTGCGGGGTTGGGCGGCGCAAAAGATCGCGGATCGCGTCGAGGAATTGCGCAAGCTGGTCGATCTGGATCCGGCCATCTTGGGCCGTTTCCCGTTTGAAATGAGCGGCGGCCAGCAGCAGCGGGTCGCCATCATGCGCGCCGCGATGATGGATCCTGCCGTGATGCTGCTCGATGAGCCGATGGCGGCGCTCGATCCCCTCATTCGTCGCAGCCTGCAGCAGGAATTGAAAGCCATTTTTCAGCGCTTGGGAAAAACCGTGCTGTTGGTGACTCATGATCTCGGGGAGGCGGTCTATCTGGCCGAAGCCATCACGCTGCTGCACGAGGGCAGGGTCGTGCAAAGCGGCGCCTATCGCGAGTTGCTGTTGCGTCCCGCCCACCCCTTCGTCACGCAGTTCATCAATGCGCAGCGGACCTTGCCGGACGCGGCTGAAGTCGCATGAAGAGCGCTCTGCTGGCCGGTTATTTCCTGGCAATGCTCGGGCTCTGCCCCAAGGCCGTCGTTGCCGCCGACGCCATCGTGGTCGGATCCAAGGCTTTCACCGAGGGCTATGTGCTTGGCGAGATTGCGGCACAAGCCATCGAATCCTCATCAACCGTACCGGTGACGCGAAAACTCGGCATGGGCAGCACCGGGATATTATTCGCGGCCTTGAAGAGCGGTGCGATCGATGTGTACTCGGATTACACCGGCACGCTCGCGGAAGCCATCCTCAAGCGCCCGGACTTGAAATCCATTGACGCCATTCAACAGGCATTGCTCGCCATGGATCTGGTGATGTCCGGGCCGTTGGGATTCGATGACACCTATGCGCTGGCCGTCAAGGAGTCCTTCGCCGAGCGGCACCACTTGAATTCAATCAGCGATCTGGCCGGCGCCGAAGCTAAAGTCCGTGCCGCATTCAGCTACGAATTCATGGACCGCAAGGATGGCTTTCAGGGAATGGCCGCGAGCTATCAGCTGCACTTCGCGCCCAAAAACGTGAACCGCATGGAGCACAGCCTCACCTATCAGGCGATTGATGACGGCGCAGTCGACTTGATCGACCTGTATTCCACCGATGCCAAAATCGAAAAATCACGCTTGCGGGTGCTTCGGGACGATCGCGGCTATTTTCCCGTGTACCAAGCGGTCTGGGTGGCTCGCAAGGGCTTTACCGAGCGACATCCGCGCGAATGGCAGGCGCTGCTCAATCTGCAAGGTTCGATCAACGAGCGGGCCATGATCGACATGAATGCGCAGGCCGATATTCAGCACTTGAGCTTCGCGAAAATTGCCGCGCAGCATCTGGGTTCCGAGGCACCGCGTTCGCAAAGTTTGAAAAGCAATATTCTGCAGCGCACACGCGAGCATTTATGGTTGGTGGGCATATCGCTGTTGTTCTCCGTACTGGTCGGCATCCCATTGGGGTTGGTTGCCGTTCGCTTTCACGCCGCGGGACAAGCCATCCTCATCTTCAGCGCGCTCATTCAAACCGTGCCATCCCTGGCGCTGCTGTGTTTTCTGATTCCGCTGTTCGGTGTCGGCATGAAACCGGCGCTCGCGGCGCTGTGCATGTACAGCTTGTTGCCCGTGGTGCTCAATACCTTCACCGGCATCCGCAGCATTGACCCGAAGCACGTGGAGAATGCGCGCGCCTTTGGATTGACGGGCAGGCAAATCCTGCTGCGCATCGTGTTGCCGCTGGCGAGCCCAACCGTGCTGGCCGGCATCAAAACCGCCACCATCGTCAGCATCGGCACCGCGACGCTCGCGGCTCTGGTCGGGGCAGGGGGTTATGGCGCCCCCATCGTGTCCGGGCTGTCGTTGAATGACGTGCCCACCATCCTCACGGGCGCCATTCCCGCCGCCCTCATGGCGCTCATCGCCTACGGCGTCTTTGAGCTCTTGGGGCTGGTGCTGATTCCGGCCGGCGTGCGCAAGCAGTCCTAAATCGCCAAATCGGGCTCCCGGTAGGCCGATATCCACGAGATGAACCCTTCTTGATGCGAAACGGAACTGCAATGTAAATAATAATGATTCGTGTTAGCATTAAAGCGAAATCAGTTTAAGGGTAGCCGAATGTCTCCGACCGCGAACCTGCCAGCCACCACCAGTCGCCTCGGCGCGGCGGGCGCCGCCGGTCATCGCTCCTAGACGATGCACCGACATGGATTGGATTTCGATCACATCGCTGCTGGGTCAAATGAGCACGCCTCGCTTAAAGGCGCTGTTTGGGCAAGATGCGCGCCGCGCCGCCGACTGGGTGTTCGTCGCCGCTGCTGAAGGACTGCCGCAGGCGCAGGTTTGCTACGGCCGCATGCTGCTCGAGGGAACCGGATTGCCGCAGGATCCTGTGCAGGCGCTCAAGTGGTTTCGCCGCGCAGCCTCAAGCGGCGATGCCGATGCCATCAACATGGTCGGGCGCTGCCTCGATCATGGTTGGGGAGCGCCCGAGGATCCGGCGGGGGCGGCAGAACACTTCCGGGTTGCCGCGGACGCGGGTCATGCGTGGGCACAGTACAACCTGGGCCACCTGTACCTGGACGGCCGCGGCGTCGCGCGCGATCGGGCGCTCGCGTACCGCTACTATATAAAGGCAGCCGAGCAGCAGCATGAGCGGGCCATGAGTTTGGTGGGCCGATGCTGCGAAGAGGGCTGGGGGACGCCGCGAAACTTGGACGCCGCGGCCGACTGGTATCGGCGTTCCGCCGAGGCCGGATATTTCCGCGGCCAGTACAATTGGGCCAGCCTGCTGCTCAAAGCCGGCCGCTTCGAGGAAGCTGCCGCCTGGTTCGAGCGTGCAGCAGCCGGCGGCACAGCGGCGGTGCGCCGCGCTGTCCTGGAGCTGATTGCGCGCGCCGGCGCGCCGCGCGCGCTGCAGAGTCTTGCGGCGCGTCTCCAAGCGGGGCGTTTGTCGCCT
>Ga0193726_1000584_pt1 | contig 37196 bp, 43 predicted proteins | sample H2c1metaG_FD_144928 | JGI IMG/M metagenome (GOLD analysis project Ga0193726, IMG submission 144928) | Soil microbial communities from a riparian zone of the East river system, Colorado, United States - H2c1 | ecosystem: Environmental > Terrestrial > Soil > Riparian zone | place: USA: East River... | reverse complement strand
AATCCGTTGCGGCATCCAGAACGAGCCACCAGCGGGGCGGCATCGCTGCTTGGATCGACTTCGCTAGCCGGACCGAGAAGGCGAACTTCTACGGCACGATCGTTGCTGAGCGGCAGGTCTGGCCAGCAGCCGATCGCATCGCGGCGTGGATGCACGAGACCGCGTTGCGCCTATTCCCTGATAGCCCCTATGCCAAAACGCACAAAGACTAGCCCGCGAGACTCCCCCGGCAACTGATGCGAGGATGGCTCGTTGCCTTAGAAATCCACGCTGTTTCCGCAGTCGCGACCGGGTGGAGCTCTTTCATGCGTAAACCTTGGGTTTTGCTGTCCGGGTTTGGCCTACTCCTGATTTGCGCTTGCACGCCCGCTCACTACGTTGCCGATAGGGGCCGCCATCTGATCGTCGGCATGGACGCCGCAACCTTGAAGTCCTGTGCGGGCATTCCGACGCGGACCGACAGGCTCGACCCGCGGACCGAGCTCTATTCCTACGAAATCAAATACGAGTACACCAACGGCGCGCAAGTCACCCTGCCGATCATTGGAGGCGGCTTCAACCTGGGGGCTGGTGGTTCCTATTGTCATGCCATCGTCCGTCTCGTCGACGGCAAGGTCGTGGCGGTCAACTATACCGGCGACAACGACGACCTGATCGGCAAGGAAGGCGTTTGTGCGCCAATCTTCCGAGGGTGCCTGCGAGAGTATGAGAAGGGCGCCGAAGCGCGTACCGCCGCGAGATGACCTGATATCCAATCTACGGCCCTTGCACTTGCATCTGCCACAGTCCTCAGCTGAATCCGCGCCCATGCCGTCGCAGCCCCCGAAGTGGATCAAGCCGCAGCTCACGCGCCTGGTAGACGAAGCGCCTACGGGCAAAGAGTGGCTGCACGAGATCAAGTACGACGGCTACCGCATGCACGCGCAAATCGATGGCGACAGGATCCAACTGCTCACCAGAACCGGCCTGGATTGGTCGCATCGATATAAGCGCACCATCGAAGCCCTGCGGTCGCTGAAGGTAAAGTCTGCCTACCTCGACGGCGAGCTTCGCGCACTGAATGCGGACGGCCTGCCAGTGTTCAGCCGGCTACAGGCGGCAATGGATGAAGGCCGGACGGATCAGCTCGTGTTCTTCGCTTTCGATCTTCTGTTCCTCAATGGGCAGAGCACGGCTCAACTGCCGCTCATCAAGCGCAAGGAGCGGTTGGAACGCCTGTTCAACAAGGAGATCCAGGGGCTGCGCTACAGCGAGCACGTCTTTACTGACGGTCCTCGCTTTCGCGAGTACGCTTGCAAGCTGGGACTCGAAGGCATCATCTCAAAGCGGATCGACCCGCCATACGCTCCCAACGACCGTGGGCTTTGGGTTAAATCCAAATGCCTAAACCGCGAGGAGTTCGTTATTGTCGGTTGGACCCGACCCGACCGGAAGCCGGCCGCACATTGGGGCCCTGCTGTTGGGCTACTACACCGAAGACGGTCGACTGCACTACGCCGGTCGGGCGGGCACCGGCATGACGGCGAAGGAGCTTAAGCGCCTGGCCGGGGTGCTGGCCCCGCTCCAGGTGGCGCGCATGCCCGGCTCCCCGCTCCAGCTGTCCAAGGTGCATTGGGTGCGGCCGGAGCTGGTGGTGGAAGTGACTTACCTGACCTGGACTGAGGACAACCTTCTGCGCCAGGTCTCCTATCAGGGCCAGCGAGAGGATAAGCCAGCGAGGACGGTAGTGCGGTCCATTCCCCATCCGGGCGGAGGATAAGAAGTCGCCCCCGTCTGATTTTGCCGACGCAACCAACGCACCGTCTCAGCTTTAGGCAAGTGGGTCCGCCTCGATTAGCCGTATTGGAGCTCAACATGCGCACACTCGCAGCCCTCATCATGCTGGGCGTTGTCGGCGCGGCGCCCTTGGCGCTTGCTGAGGCTTGGCGGGCAAAGCCTGGGCTTGAACCGGGATCCCCTCCCGACTGTAAGGAGGCCGATGTCTCGAATTTGTTCTTCGACCTCGCGGACACGGGCAATGAGCTCTCCGTGAAGACCAGCAGCGGTGAGGCGTTCTCGGCTCCGATTGACTCCGATGGTTCCGTCAAGACGACGTTCACGCTACCGATCGGTACGAAGAGCTTTTCCGTCGACCTTACCGGGAATGTGAAGACGCGCGAGATGGAACTATTCAACGAGCGGTACTCCTGCCGTTTCAAGCTCACGCCGATGCAATAGGATCGGGCGGGAATCGGAGCGATACCGCGCGACGGGCAGCGGGGCCGCCACCTACGCCAAAGAGTCCGCGCGGACGGCGTAGCCTAGCCGATCGAATCCGGGCCGCCGGCCATCGTCTCAATTGTGTGGGAAACCCGCCGCACAGGGTCAGCCTGATTTATGGGTGGGCGGAAAAAGGAGCGCCGCAGGCCCGCAATGTCAGATGATGTGCCAAAGCGCGCCCGCCAGATCATGGACGTCACCATCTCCGCGCAACCGCGGTACGTCCTCGTCGTTGTCGCTAAAACAATTCGACAGGGAGCTCCGCCATGAAATGTCTTGCCTTTGTTGCCGCCACCGTCTGCGTTGCCTCGTTGGCTGCGTGTAGCGTTAAGCAAGAGCGGGTAGTCCAGCCTGCGCCCGCTCCTACAGTTGTGACGCCAGCGCCTGCCGGCTCCGTCGTTTATACGCAGCCGGCACCAGCAACGACGACCGTTTACACTACTCGTTAATGGTCGGGAACCGTTCGACGGCCTTCATGGCCATCGAAGGCCGGTCAGCGGCGAAGAGGACCGCCGATGTCCAGAGTCCCTTGGCATCTATTCCAAGACCGCCAGCCGCGAGCACATCTCGTCGTAGGCGCTGTGGCCCAGGCTGATGGACCGGTCGGCAGTGACGAATTGAAGGGTGTGCAAGTCGTTCTTAAGCGTCTTGTGACCAGCCAAAAGCCGGCCGGCAACCATGCAACGACAGTGGTAAGGGAGGCCGGTCGCCCAGAGATCTATTTGGCTTTCGAGGATGAAGGCGACGCCCGAAAGTTCGCCTCTGCCGTGAAGGCTAAAGCGACCGGCAGTTACCCAGGGTGGGCGAGCCAGCGTGCATTCCAGTTGGACGGCGCGAAGCTCACCGCCTTGGCGGCCTCGCTTCCGCCGCCGAGGATACCTTCAAAGAAACCGCCGTCGGATGAATCACCCTTACCAGGTCGCATTCGACGCCGGCCATAGATCATCCAGATTACGCATGACGATTGAGTAACGGCGGCCTAGCGCCGTCCATCAATCTTGCGGCCAGGCATTTCTCCTCCGCGGTTTGATCCTGGCCGTCGCAGCGGTTCAGTCAGGCGCTTGACGGCGTCCGGATGGTGCTCGGGCTTCTCGACTTCGTCGAACCGATAGTCGTGCATTCCGAATTCCTTGGTCGGTTCGACTAGGCAGAAGTAGGCCTCTGAACCGCAGACCGAGCAGCTGAAGGTTTTGGTCCGGTAATCCACGTCATGCAGCCCTGCGAGCTTTAGTCGTGCATAGCGCCGGCAGACATCGCAGCGCAGCCACATCTGTCCGTAGGTCTTGGAGAGAGCGCGAAAGGTGAAGGCGCGATGGGGCCAAGGTCCAACCATGGCGCAAAGCTAGAGCCTGCCGGCAGTCGTCGGCGAATCAACTTTTTGCCTGCAGTGCTGACGCCGAGCAGATCGCATTGTGCAATGCAGAGACCGAGCACGCCATTCGCTTGCGACCTCTGCGCAATCTTGTCCATGGGAATGAGCCCCAAAGCGGAGACCCAGCCGATGAAGGTCAGATGCTCTTTTTTTGCCCTTCGGATCACAATCTCCGCCGCAACGTCGCGCCGCAGACAGAACGAATAAAAAGCGCGCTTGACTGGGATAGCATCGCGGCTCTTCCATGGACTTATACCCATGGCAATCCCTCAGCGCCGGCGCCTTTCCGCAATACTTCACGCCGACCTCGCCGGCTCCGTCCGCATGACCGAAGGCAACGAAGACCTCACTTTCAGGCACCTTACATCGGTGCGGAGGCAGATCTGGCGGCCGGCCATCGAAAGCGCCGGCGGGTCGTTGGTCAATAGCACAGGCGATTCCATGCTAGCCGAATTCGGATCGGCCGTTGCCGCTGTCGCGGCGGCGATCGACATCCAGGAGCGCATGGCGCGATTCAATGAGCCACTGGGCGAGGAGCAAAGACTGATGTTTCGCATCGGCGTGCATCTCGGCGAGGTTATCGTGGACGAAGAGCACAGCGACATATTCGGCGATGGCGTGAACCTCGCCGAACGCATCCAGACTCTGGCCGAACCCGGAGGAATCGCCGCCTCGCGCGCGCTGCGAGACGTTGCCGATCTGAAGATCGAGTACGCTTTCGTAGATGGTGGCGAGCACCAGGTGAAGAATGTAAGTCGGTCCCTTCACATCTATCATGTGCGCCGTCGGGACGTTACCCCGACGAAGACTGTGATATCTGCCCCGGCGACGCTGCGTTTTCAGGGTGCCGACCTAGAGGGTCGCAAATTTGGCTTCAATCTGAAATTGGACAAATTGTTGGAAAAAGGGGAAGGCCTCGTGATCGGCCGCGCCTTCGAGTGTGACGCTGTGCTGTCGCATTCGACGGTGTCGCGACAACATGCGCGACTGGTCCTCGCAGACAATGTTCTGCAGATCGAAGACCTAGGTTCTACCAACGGCACGGCGGTTGACGGGGTTGTCGTGCATGCTGGCACGAAGCGGCCACTTCAAGCAGGCGCCAGACTCCGGATTGGTGATATCGAACTTGCCTTCCGGCGCGAGTAGCGCCTTGAAAAAAGAAAAGCCCCGGCTTTTGACCGGGGCCGAGTTGAGCCGGGAGGTTGCCTAATCGTGCGCCTGCCAGCGCGAGAGCCAATGCGCCAGCTCGGGCGAGGCCTTGTGATAGTCGGCCAAGCGGCTGCGTAGCGCTGCGCTCTTGTCGAGCGCCATTGTCAGCAGATGGTCCAAGGCCTCGTACGCCTGTGCCTTGCGGTAGCGACAATCGAGATACTTATCGTTGTCGGATCGCTTGTCGGCGTCGTCTACATCGTCGATCAGCTCGGTAACATTCGCCATCGCCTGCAGTGCGTTGTCCAAAGCCTTGACGCCATGCTGCAGGAGATCGAAGGCGGCAGGCTGCGCCTGCCGTACGGCGGCAGACGGGATTGGAATAGGGATTTCCGAGCGGGCGTATTGCTCGGAGCCGTACCCGATGTGACCGACAGGGCGGAAGCAGTAGACGTACTCCGCGCCCAGCACCGCAGACTTACCACGAGGCCTTGTGGAACTTTGACGAAGCGCAGGGGCCCGCACATGTCCCGCCACAGGTCGTTGTCATTCGGTCGGCGATGAGTTGCTGCCGACAATTTATTCAAAAATGGCTTCATGTCCGCTGTTGAGCGCCCAACAATTGTGGAGAGGTTCAGCATCATCAAGGTGGCGAAAGAGGTTGGTCTCGGCGTCGAGACGGTACATCGAATTAAGCTTGAGATGAACGAAGCAGCTTAACAACGGGGCGGCTCGCATCGGGTGATACGTCCGACCTGACAGGAACGGCCAGGGTAGTCTAGGCGAAGTTGGGACACTTGGCCGGCAGCCTGCAACCTCCGTGTTCGCTCCTCGTAGTCGTCCACATGACGAAGCGGGTGACACAAGCGATATCAGATCCGACCATGCTGGTCTTGCTGGCGGCGATCGGAATCGTCGGCCTACTCGTCGCCCGGCGTTATGGCGTCGCGCATGTGTTCCGAACAGTAAATCAAGCGCTCGGAATTGCCCGGGTAGTCCGGACGGCACGCCCTTCAGCCGCACGGCCCACTCGCAGGCGACCAGCGCGGAGAGTCCGGCCCAAGGTGATGGGCTTCTCAAAGCCGGGATAAAACCGCGGAGTCAAAATCTGACTCAGTGGAGCGTTTTTCGGGGTCGGGAGCCACCCACCTACCAGCCGTGGGCTAAACGATCCACGGGCAGAAAAACGGCCCTGGCGGCGAACTTGGCAATCAACTAGTCCAGCTTGCGATAGCGCCAGATAACGACCGCCACAATCAGTACAACCACGCCGATCGCGGCACCTGTCAGGGTGAAGAGCCCTTGCAGAAATTCCAACATCCGCTCTTCCCGTCAATCGCCTGCTTAGTAGTGGATCTCCACGCTCGCAGGCTCGGCTACGCCGTCGTCAGAGATCGGCAGAACGTTTGCCGTTCGCGGCACAACAACGATTGCGCGTTCCGGAACACCGTCTCGCACCAGTTCATCCTTCACCACGGTGGCGTATCCAACAGGACCGACAACGCGGATCAGGCCCGCAGACCTGTCAGCGTCGGTCGCCGCCATCTGGATGGTCTCGCCCGCAACACTCGATAAATGAGCAGGACCGTTGCTGAAGAAAATGACGTAACCAGGCGTGGACTCATTGGCATAGGCAACCTCTTGCGCCACGGCCGACTGGAGAGGCGCGAGAAGGATGCCGCCGAGCAGGATAGTGCTGATCTGCAGTTTCCTCATGGTGCCCTCCGTTTGAGATACAGACTCAACGCCGGACTATCCTCGCGGTTACCGCGAAAAGCGGGGCCGGGGCCGATAAGCACCATCCGCATTCAGTTTTCCAAGGGAACAGTGCAACCCCGGCCAGCGCCCATAGTTCCTCAGTGAGGAAACGCTAGGAGGGCTGTCCCATGAGACGCAAACCTGCCTCAGTCTCTGCGCTATGGCTGTTCCTGCTGTCATGCTTAGTTAGGGGGAACGGGCTTTTGTGGCTGGTTCGATCCAGAAGAAAGTGGCCCGCTTTTCATCGCTGATCGGCAAAGATGTCCGATGAAGCTCCTCCAACCCAAATTCTCGACGCGACTGAAGTGGCCGCGAGACTTTTCGTCTACAAACTGTACGACACTGCTGACGGCCAGCCGATGCAGTGGAGCGTCCTGCGTGGAATGGGAGAATCGGCGGCCACTATTTCGCGGGCCGTTGAGCGCGGCTGGGTCATCTCCAGGAAGAGAGCCGCAGGCCGCTGGAACGTAAGGTCGCGTTGACCGACGAAGGGCGGCGCCTCGCCGCAAGGGAAGATAGATTAGTCAGGCAGGGCGGCCGGGGCTAGGGGCCAAGGCCTAAGAGGCAAAAGCAAACCTCTCACGAACGGTCACGAAGCGAGCGTCGGGCTCATACATTTGAGCAGCGGCCTTCCCGTCGTGGTGATTGAACCCTTCGGTCATTGTGACGACAACTTTTCGAATGGCGTCCTCGTCGCCGCTTCTGCCCACGTTCTGAGCCTGGGATACGAGGCCAAATCCGGAAATTCCAATCACGACCGCAAGCAGGGCGGCTCGCTTCATCGTATTTCCTCCTGTAGCGTTATCGGTGCAAGCCTTTGCCCGGACGGAGGCTACTAACATGCGCTGCAAAGAGCCTGGACTCGCGAGTTTGCCGAGCGCTTCCGCAAAAATGCGGGTGCGAGGGTGATCAATTGGAATGACCTGCGGCACTTCCTGGCTATCGCGTGAAGGCAGCATCGGTGCTGCGGCGAGGTCCCTGAAGGTGAACCAGTCCACCACGCAGCGCCGCTTGCTCGCGCTGGAAAAGGGGCTGGGATGCGTACTCGTGGAACGTCACGGGACTGGCTACCGGCTGACCTCGCAGGGTCAAATTCTGATTGCCAGCGTCAAAAACGTCGAAGCCGCTGTGGATGCGGTGAACCGCAAAGTGGCTTCGTTTGACAAAAGAGACCTCGGCGCCGTGAAGGTGACATGCCTCGTCACAGTGGGACAGCGCATCGTCAAGTCAGGTCTCCTCGACGCGTTTCATGCGCGGCATCCCGGTACCAGGGTTGAGCTGTTGATGGAGCAGCGCATCCTGGATCTGTCTAAAGGAGAGGCGGACATTGCGATCCGCGGTGGCAAGCCGGGATCAGGCGCCTTGGTATGCCGAAAAATTGCGGAGGTGCCATGGGGTATTTACGCAAGCCGCGCTTTTATCGCCCAACACGGGAGCCCCGCGGCGCCTTCCGACATCACGCGCTTTCCAATTGTCGAGTTGGTGGATGAACTGGAAGATGTGCCGGCCGTTCGCTGGATGAGGTCCCGGGCGGGTCCGGCAAGAATTGCTGCACGCTGCGCTAACGTTCCGAGCGCTCACCTCGCGGTGAAATCCGGAGCAGGTCTTGCGCCCCTGCCGACGGTCTATGCCGCCACCGATACCGACCTCGTGAACTTGCTGGGCTCTCTGCCGGAACTGAACTATCCGATGTTCCTCGTTACGCATAAGGACATTCGAAAACGTCCCGGGGTTAACGCATTTTTCGATTTCTGCCGGCAGGAGCTTAAGTCGGTCCTGTTGCGTGGGATGATGGGACAGGCCTCGGACGCTGCGCTGATGGACTAGTCATCCATGCTGGGACCACCCGCAGGACTCAAAATCTGACTCACTGGTGCGTTCTCTGGGACCGGGAGTCACCCACCTACCATCCGAGGGCTAAACCGATTCCAAGGGCAGAAAAACGGCCCTAGCCGCGAATCTGGTACGCCATCTAGTCCGACTTGCGATAACGCCAGATAACGAAGGCCACAATCAACACTGCAAGACAACAGCGGCGCCTGAAAGGGTGAAAAGACCGCGAAGGAAATCCAACATTCCCTGTCAAACGAGCTCTGACGTTGCATCCCCGCTCGAACCGGGTCCCGGTAATGGCAACTTAAAAGAGCCGTTCGGCTTTAATGCTGCGTTGCTCGTCGCATCACCGATCCGCAGCAGCGGGGTCCAAGACTTTTCGGTTGCTAGTCCTGGGCCCCGCAATCTTCCAATCGAAGCAACTTCCCCGAACGTTTTGCATTACCTCCGAAGCAGATGCAGGTTTGAGGCAGACCAGCACACCTGTCCCCACCTGCAACCCGGGAGACCATGGCCCCCGCGATGAGCGCCAGTTCCGTTAGGGCAGGCTGTGGTCTCCGCGCTGCTGGGGATCGGCGGTGTTACAGCGTTCCGTCCTTGGGAGGGCCGTCCTATGCGACGCAAGCCAGCCTCAGTCTCTGCTCTGTGGTTGTTTCTGTTGTCGTGTATGACGCGGCGCAACGGGCTCCTATCATTGCGCCTCCGGCCGCGAAGATAGTAATGCCCTGCTGAGGGGCGCTCAGGATCGGTCGAACTGGCGTTGCGATCCACACGGGAACCTGCGACGAGCATTGTGGCTCCGGCTTTTGCCTGGTCGAACCTTTCGTTTTTTCTACTCGAACCTTTCGTTTTTTCTACTCCAGGCCCTTCGCAAAAAAGGCCTCGCGCAACGGCGGGGTGTCGTTAGCGTGCGGTCGCACTCGGTTCGGGCACTCCCCTCACTGCTCTGTTGCCGTGCAATCTTGCTTCGGCGTTGTAACTTCTGATCGTTCGCTGACTTTTGCTTATCGCTCGCGATGTCGCGGACGTTGACCAGCTAATGCCGCTGCTGCGCCCGCCACTCCCACGCCTGCACACACCTATGGCCGTGCACTCCAGCCTTTCGGACGACAGCGTCTTGCTCTTCAGGCGCGTATCGGCTGCTATAGCGCCCGAAGGACCACGCCCACCCGGCGGAAACCATCATTGCCTGGAGATCGTCGTCACCGGCGTAGCACTGGGCAACCGGCCGACCGTTCTGAGCATCATAGTCAATCTGCCGGCAGTTCACGGGGCGCCCTGCGATGAAGTCCTCAAGCGCCTTCTTGGCAAGCGGACCAGGGTGCCACCGGCCGTCATCGCAGGTCTGCTCTTTCTTGGGTGCGTCAATGCCGCACAGCCTCACAAACTGAGAGCCGAATCTCACCGTATCGCCGTCTACAACCTGAAAACGCGGCTTTGAGGCTGACCGAACAGTGTCGTTGTCCGTCTGCGCGCTCGCCGGCAATGCTAGAAGGAAGGCCAGCAGGCAAAGCCGCCTCTGTCACGCCTCACCGCTGCGGTTGGCAACTCAGACCAGCCGAGCGACGACCGGATGAATTCCGGTCACACAGCTGGGGGCCGGAGGTACCGCTCCTTCCACCCGCATACGCCGCGCACCGCCGGGGCTGCTATTTCGTTCGCCACTCGGATGATTTCTAGACCCGCGTGGCTGAACCTTGAGCTGGCCGCGAAAGCCTCAGCCTTGGTTTCGCAAGTAACCATAGCTGTTGCCGCACCCCGCCGGTCTTTTGCTTCAACCAAAATCGTCACGGCGTCGCGCCCCCTACATCCAGTTGCGCCAGTTAATGCAGCCAACCCAGCGCCCACATGAGCAAAAGAACGGGAATCGGGATACCCAAGAGCCATAGCAATCCTGCACGAGCCATTTGGGCCTCCTATGTTTCCGATCGCATTGCAACGGGTGAACCTCGGCCGAGTTCCGGGTCCAGCATGGCGAAGCAGACTGCCTTACAGCTACACCTAGGAGGTTCTGTCCGAATGGGACGACCGCCTCCGCCCCGAATCTATCACCGTCACCCACGATTTCCTCGCCCTGCTGCTCGGTGTGCGACGGCCAGGCCTCACCGACACCATGAACGATTTGGAGGGCAGAGGCTTGATCCGCTCCAGCCGTGGCAAAGTTCTCCTTCTCAATCGTGAGGGCTTGAAACTCGCTACGAACGGATTTTATGGTGTGCCCGAAGCGGAATACGGCCGCGCGCTTGGCACAAGGTGCCGCGTTACCATGGGCGGAGAGACACAGCCCATTGATTGAATTCTGCCGTTCGTCCGAAAGCGGACATTTCTCGGCAACTAGTAGGCTGCTGAAGCCGTTCGATCAGGACTAGCCCTTCAACTGACGCTGTCCGCGGCCTGCATGCCGCAGTCTGGACGACAATGACAAGCGGAAAACCCGTCATTCTCGTGGTCGAGGACGAGGTCTTCGTACTGATGATGGCTGTCTCGGTCGCAGAGGATAGCGGCTTCGAAGTGCTTTCGGCCGTGACTGCGGACGAAGCGATCAAAATACTCGAATCTCGCTCGGATATACGGTTGGTCTTTACGGACGTGAACATGCCCGGCTCGATGAATGGGCTAAGGCTGGCTCACGCCGTGCGAGACCGTTGGCCCCCTGTCGAGCTGCTCGTCACATCCGCTCTCGGCAATGTCACTGCAAAGGACTTACCGGCGCGCGGGCGGTTTCTGCCCAAGCCCTACGATGTCGCTACCTTATCGGAGACCTTCCAGCAGTTGGCGGGTGACTAGCTCGGTGGGGGGGGCCAATGCATGTATCCAAATGGCCAGCCGCCACCGCGCACTACCTTTGGGGGACTTTCCTAGCGCATTGGAAATTCATCGTATGCTACCTGGTTGTTGTCTACGTTGGTTTAGCAATGGCCGGGTTGTTTAATCACTGATGTGAAGATCAGCATTGGCAGCTTCCGTCGTTCGGCTAACCGCCTAGCAGTGTTTGCATCATGCGAGAGCTCTATGAGGCGACCGGCGGCAAGCCGCAGCGATGGGAGGCCCTCGACAACCTGGGCGCGGTCAAGGTGAAAGGGATTGGCTTATCATTTCCGGCGGCCTGCACTCAGTGAGCCTCACGGAGGCCGGCCGGCGCCGGTTGAAGTTAGCCGCCGCGCCGTAGGAATAATCCTTGGTTAGGGTGGCGCGCTGGCGAGACGCTCCAGATCCTCCAGCACGGCCGCGACCAGGGTTCGCCGGCGCGTGTCTTCGGCGGTCAATGTTGCCGCATAGAGGCCGAGGACATACCGGGCCTTCTCCGCGGCTTCCTCCCAGTTTGCTGCCGGGGCGTCGGCGAGGTGCGCTTCCAGCTCTTCCTGGCGAAGGCGCAAGGCGCGTTCGTTGGCTTCCACCTCGGCGAGCAACCGGCGCAGATCGGTTGCCTTTGGAGCTTCCATTCCACGACGGTGGTCAAGGTCGATCGTCTTGTCGGTCATGGCCTGCGCCTCCCTACTGCGCTCAATCAATTATGCGCCGCGCCCGCAACACCCCTAGACCCTCGTCGGTCAGGGCCACGGAATGCACCGGCGAGCCTCCCCCGGCGAGCCAGCCAGACCGGACGCCCAACAGAATAGCGGCCTTGGCGCGCTCCCGATTAAGGGAACTCTGGGCCCGTTACAACTCAACGCCACATTGAACTGAGCGCTTAGTCCCCTGCAATTCGCGCTCTGACCGGATATGGCGAACTTGTTACGGGGGTAGCGTGTCCGCAATCAAAGCCACGAGGGTGCCGCGCCCCGTTCTAGACGTCCTCTTAGCCGTATACCGAGCATCAGCCGGGAAGACGCACCACCAGTATTACATCAGCGTCGATCGCCTCGCCTTACCGCGCTACTGCCGATGCCGTCGAGTTCGCTGCCGCGCGTGGATGGGTACAGGTTGAAGGCGGCCACGTCGCACTAACCGAAGCCGGCCGGTTACTCGCAAAGGATCTAGGTAGGATCTAAGGGCCATGCCTAGCGACCGCTCGGATAGGGGTCTGAACCTACGCGATCGACGCCGGTCCAGACTGAGCGCCAAATGCTTCCCTTGACTCCGCTGCGAGCAAGCCGTTGGGGCGACAATGGACGTCCTTTTCCTCCTGATTGCCATTGTTTGCGTGCTTGTGGCGCTTTTCTCAGCTTTTGCCACGTTGGACCCGTCGCCGGCAGCCGCGAGGATAGCCGACAAAGTGATCTATGGGAGCTGCGTCGCCAGCCTCATCTCGGTAGCATTGGCGGTATTGTTTTTCGCATGAGCACACTGAGGATCCGACGCGCGTGGAAGACCTATGGCAGACCTAGAACGCGTCCTGCAACAGCTCCACGATAGCGAGATTAACGCTGGCGTGCAGACGTTCTACGACGCCGGCATGAGGGTCTGGATAGGCGACGAGGCCAACGGCATCCAAGCCGAAACGGTGATCAATCGGACGCCCGCTGCTCGCCTCAAGTGGCCAGAAGGGCTTACAGCGGCGAGTTGGCTACACGAGACCGCGCTGCACATGTACCCGGTGAGTAAGTATGCCAAAGAGCACAGCGGTTGATCGTCCGACCCGGCGCATAGCGGCGCAAGGTCAAGTCCACAGCATCGGTCCCCGAGTCGGCCCATCCGCCAACATGGATCAAGCCGCAGCTCACGCGCCTCGCCGATGAAGCGCCGGCTGGTTCGGACTGGCTGCATGAGATCAAATACGACGGTTACCGAATGCATGCACGCCTGGACCACGGCAAGGTCCAGCTCCTGACGCGCACCGGCCTCGATTGGTCAAATCTGTACCCCTACCCCGTGTCAGCCCTTCGCGCGCTGCGGGCAAAGACGGCCTACATCGACGGCGAACTTTGCGCGCCACGCGCCGACGGCGCGCCATCGTTCGGTCTGTTGCAGGCCGCAATGGATCAGGGCCGAACGAACAGCCTGGTCTTCTTCGCCTTCGACCTCCTCTATCTGGACGGCGTACTCAAGCCACTGGAAACGCCCCGCATGCCACTCGACAAGCCGCCGCCGCGTGAGAACCGTTTCGGCTCGCCGCTGGAGCTATCGCGCGTGCATTGGGTCCGGCCGGAAGTGGTCGTGGAAGTAACATACTTGACCTGGACAGAGGGCGGCCTTCTGCGGGCGGTCTCGTATCAGGGACAGCGTGAGGATAAGCCTGCGAGCCAAGTGGTGAGGCCGATTCCGCATCCGCTGTGACCAAATTATGCTGCGGCAACCGGAGATAAACGCTGCCGGCATTAAAACCTTACAAGCAGTAGATCTCCCCCAACTGTGGCGTGGGCTGGGTTACCCGGCGGCGCGAGTTAGGCCCATCCGAATCATACTCGGGTGGGCTTTTCATTTGGTGCTCTGCAGGCGATTGAAGCCCTCGGCTATATCGTTGACCGCGGTCGTGAGCCACGCTTGAGCTGCCAGGCGGTCGCCACGTCGGCCCATGGATACGCCAAGCAATGGCCCTCCCGCACCCCGGACACTTGAAGCGGTCGTTAGGTTCCCGGTTCACCACTGACCATGGCAGCTTATCGATCGGCACATACTTGATCTCCCACGGCGGCAGGCATGTGCCGCAGGACAGGAAAGCCAATGTGTCTTGGCCGCCGACTGGTAGCAGCACGGCCGGCTCGATCTCGTCGCCTCGATGACCCGGAAGTCCACGGGCGGCTTTAAACCAACGACCGTACTGTCCGAATTAACTCAGTCGGCTTATAGGGCTTGCCCAGGAAAAGGCCTCGCTCGGGCAAATCGGCTTTCCGAGCTGGCAAAAAAGGCGGCTGAAGCCGCCTTTTTCGTCTGTTCGCACGCCCTACTGGATGACGATCTCGACGCGGCGGTTCTGCGGCTCGCGCACGTTGTCGCCCGTCGGCACCAGCAGCTGGCTCTCGCCCCTGCCGATGACCGTGATTGCCTGCGCCGGCACGCCGTCACGCACCAGGGCGTCCTTGACCGCGTTGGCACGACGCAGCGACAGCGCCATGTTGTAGCTCTCCGGGCCCGACGTGTCGGTGTGGCCGGTCGCCGTGATGCGCGCGCTGCCCTTCGCCTTGAAGGCGTTGGCCGCCTGCTGGATCGTGGTCAGCGCCTGCTGCGACAGGTTCGACCGATCCCAATCGAAGAACACCATGAACGAGGGCGGCGTGACCACCGGCGGGGGCGGCGGCGGCGGCGCCACTTCGGGCTGGCCGAACTTGTAGCTGACGCTCAGCAGCGCCATGATGTTGTTGTTGAAGTAGGCACCCGGATTGGTGGTCCCGTAGTAGCGGCCTTCCAGCGAGATACGCAATGCTGGCGTGGCATTGTAGCCGACGCCCACGATGCCCTGGTAAGCGAACATCGCTAGGCACATTTTGCAGCCCTGGATGTTGGCATCGACGAAGCCAACGCCCAAGCCGCCGCCGATGTACGGCGTGATCATCGCTCCCGGGAGGAAATCGTAGAGGACGTTGCCCATGACCGAGACTTGCTCGATCTTGCCGCTCACCGTGGCGTAACCGGTCGGGAAGGCGACCACGGCGCTGCCGGTGTTGGAATGGTACATCCCTTCCACCTCGACGCGGGGGCCGACGAAGTCATAGCCGACCTTGCCGCCCAGGGTCCAGCCGGTGTCCATGATGTAGCTTTGGTTGTTCAGCAGCCAATTAAGCCCGCCTTGGGCGCCGATATAGAAGCCTTGATAGGTCGGCTGGCTGGCGGCAAACCAATCGGACTGGGCGTTGGCCGTCGCCGGCAGGGCGAGCAGCGCAGCGGCCGCCAATAGCAGTCTCTTGCTCATTAGTATCTCCCCTCTGTTGGAAGTGCTCCTAAGAAGTCGAAGACGCTGAATGAATTAACAGCTTACTTTATGGTTGCCGGTGGTTACAGCCATGGTGCTTTTATTGGGCCTTTTATTCTCGGGATCGTTGCAATCTTGCAACAAGAGCCCCGATGACCCCACTCTGGCGCGAAGTTCGACAGCGATGTCGATTGCTACGATTTTCTGTTTCTACCGCGAAGTGAAGGCCGGCCTCAATCGCGGCCAGCGGTAAGGAGGGACAGGGTGCAGCGCCTCGATGCCGCCAAGTTGGAGCGCTTGGGCCGGTTGGTCTGCGGTCCGCTGTGGCAAAGCGAGCTGGCCCGCACCATGGGGGTCAGCCGGCAGACGGTCCTCCGATGGGCGGCGGGGGAGTTCGACCCCTCGCCTCAACATACTGCCAAGGCCAAAAAGCTAGTCCGCGCGCGGATCAGGGAGTTGCAGCGCCTACTCAAAGTGCTGTGAAGGAGGAGCGCTCGTCGGCGCGCCGTAGCCGCCGCGTCCACGTTCAGGAACTGGCGGTGCGGGTCCACGTCTGGCAAGAGTGCGTCAGCGCGAGCAAAGCAGATGGTGCTGCTCGGCCTATGTCTGATGGCGGCACCGGGCCTAATTTAGCTTTCACAATCTTCGCCGGCTGCCAGGAACCATCGAGGATCGCTACCTGCCCAAAGCGGCCGCGTCGATCTCCACTTTGCCCGACGGATGATCGCAGGACGCACCCTGTCGAATGCAGTACTCCGTGCGCCGTATGGTCAAAAAATTGAACCGACGGAGCGCCTCAGTTGGTAAAAGGTGCACATTCACGCCACCTCTTGATGGTAATAGCGCAGGAGCCCACCCAATCGCTGGCGGCACCGCACAGGCCCCTCCCGGTAGCGGTGCGTATCCCGAGGAAACAGCAGGACGTTGCCCTTCCCCTGATGATTCCGCTCGGCATGAAAATGGTCGAGATAGTTGCTCAATGCCCGCCGCAACGAGCGCTCGCCGAACAGGACCACTTTGGACAGGCACTCCTCCTTGACCGACCTGACCCAGCGCTCCGCATAGGCATTCAGGTTCGGACTGCGCGCAGGCAGCGCGAGCGGTTCGACCCGACCTGATGCAATGATAGCCCGGAACGACCGCGTGAACTTGGTGTCGCGGTCGTGCAGGAGATAGCGGCAATCCCGCAGCGCACCACAATCGTCCATGGTCGCGTTTCGAGCGATTTGCTTCATCCACGCCTCATTGGGATGAACGGTGATCCCGGCGAGGTATACTCGGCGGCTCTCAAGGTGAATGAAGAACAGCACGTAATAGGTCATCAGCCCGCGCAGCGTCAGCACCTCGGCGGTGAAAAAGTCGGTCCCCGCCAACAGCGCCACGTGAGTCCGGATGAAGTCCGTCCACGAGGTTGTGCGCTTGCGCTCCGGGGCCGGCGGCAGACCGTGACGTCGCAAAACATTGCCAACCGCCTGATCAGAAATCTCGTAGCCCATATTGGCCAACGCCCCCGCGATCCGGTCATAGCCCCAATCCCGGTTCTCGCTGGCCATGCGAATGATCAGCTGCTCGACCTCTCTCTTGATCCGAGGCCTGCCCGGGCCTCGACGCGCCTTCGAGCCATCGAACTTGCGGGCAATAAGCTTGCGATACCAGCCTAAGATGGTATCCGGCCGGGCTATGGTGGCGACATCGGCAAGAACCTGGCGGCCCAGCCGATGACCGATCTCGCCGAGCACACCGCGCTCGACGTCCGAGAGCTTCAGACGACCTTTCAACTGCGCCTTGATGATGCGGTTCTCGGCGGCCAGATATTCGTTCTGCGCCAGCAGCTCCTGGTCCACCGTCCCCGTCACGTAGGCCAGGATGCGCACCAAACCCATAACCGCCCCCTGCCCTACACCGGCCCTCGGCGACGGCTTCATGGACCGTCCGCAAAATTGTACTGAGCAACCTCAGGAACTGCTACCGACGCCGCCCAACTGACTAGTTTGTCGGCCGATTGAGTTTTTTGACCATACGACTTGAGCCCCCTATCCCACTACCACCGTTTCCCAAGCAACCGCCAATCACGCTTGATGATATTAGCCGTCACGTCACTGCGGCCGGACACCGGACGCAGACCACAGGCTGAGCCGAAGCGCTACTAAAAGGCCGCCATCCTAGCCGAAAGTCTAGTCCGCCCTGAACAGCTCCCGCGTTGCCCGCACCTTGCCGCTCTCAATGTGACGCACGTTTACCCTCGGATAACTAAGCGATTATAGTCAATCCCAACATGGCGGTCTGTTGGCCGCTGCAAGGGTGGGTCAACATGTTCGTGGGAAGGCATGAATCTTCACTGGAACAGATTTGCCATGCGATGCGCCTGCAAGACGTCTTCGGCAGACTGGGTTTTGTCATCGCGCCTGACCTTTCATTGTCGAGGCATGCTCCTTGAACCACGCCTTCATCTTGCTGAAGGACTTGAAGGTCTTGCGCAGCTCAGGCTGATCGATGGCGTGGACATCGTAATACTCGATAGCCCCTAGACTTCTATGGCCAAGCGGCGCGGGCGCACTGCCGTCGACGCTCACCTCTCGACATTTAAAAGTGGCTGCATTCTCAGGCACGGGCTTCCCTGCGGCATCGTAGTAGCTCCAGGGCATCGATCTCTCCTTCTTCCCCGCCGCCTACCCGCCAATCTAAGCGTTGGCCATTCAGGCTCGTCCGCTTCCCAACGATCTGGCAGTTTCTCAACTCGGCGAACACCGATTGGCATGAGAACAGCGGCCACGCATCTCCACGAGCGCCAGCAGTTTCAGTCTGGCCACATCGTAGTTTCAATCTTAATCGTCATGAGGTCCCCCTTGCTGTGTCGACGCGGCCGCGCCTCGGCCGAATTCAAAATTGTTATCACCCACGAGATGCAGCCCTAGAAAGAGCAGGGCGGCGGCAAGCATGCCCCAGACCAGTACTGTCGCAAACCCCGACTTCATCTTCTTGCCTCCGATGAGTCGGGCTTCCACCGAAGGCATGGCCTGGGTGCTCCTGCCCGGCAGCCAGTTCACCAGACGAGCCGCGATCGCCTCCGACTCCGACGCCTTCCAATCTCCTTCGGGAAGCATCGCAATCGTCACGGCGAATGCCCGAGCTGCGGTTTCCCTGGGCAGATCCGACAATCGGGCAGCCTCCCGCCACGGGTCGAAGCCAAGCCGCGTCAACGCCGTCAGGACCGTGAGCGGTAGCCCGACTTTTTCCTCGCCGACGGCGGCGAAGAGAAACGTGTTGTACTCGGAGTGACCGAGGGAATATTCCGGACGCAAGGTCATGACGCCTCCTGTTCCGTTGTCATCGCGGGCGGAGGCTGCTCCACCCACGACGACGAGAACGCGGCGGGCTAGAAGCCCATACCGCCACCGCCCATGCCGCCACCCGGCATTGCAGGCGGCCCGTTCTTGGCCGGTACTTCGCCCACCATCGCCTCGGTCGTGATCAGCAGCCCGGCGACCGACACCGCGCCCTGCAGCGCCGTGCGGACGACCTTCGTCGGATCGATGACGCCGGCCTTCAGCATGTTGACGTACTCGCCCTTCTGGGCGTCGAAGCCGAAATTGACGTCCTTCTGGTCGAGCATGCGGCCCGCGACAACGGCGCCGTCGAAGCCGGCATTCTCAGCGATCTGGCGGACCGGCGCCTGCAGCGCACGGCGCACGATCTCGATGCCGACCTGCTGGTCGTGGTTGGCGCCCTTCCTGTTCTCGAGCACGCGCGTGGCATAGAGCAACGCCGCGCCGCCGCCGGCTACGACACCTTCCTCGACCGCGGCCTTGGTCGCATGCATGGCGTCCTCGACCCGGTCTTTCTTCTCCTTGACCTCGATCTCGGTGGCGCCGCCGACCTTGATGATCGCCACGCCGCCCGCCAGCTTGGCCAGCCGCTCCTGCAGCTTCTCGCGGTCATAGTCGGAGGTCGTCTCTTCGACCTGCGCCTTGAGCTGGGTGACGCGGCTCTCGATGTCCTTCTTTTTGCCCGCGCCGTCGATGATGGTGGTGTTGTCCTTGTCGATATGGACGCGCTTGGCGGTGCCGAGCATGTCCAAGGTCACGTTCTCCAGCTTGATGCCGAGATCCTCGCTGATTTCCTTGCCGGCGGTCAGGATGGCGATGTCCTCGAGCATCGCCTTGCGGCGATCGCCGAAACCCGGCGCCTTGACGGCCGCGACCTTCAGACCGCCGCGCAGCTTGTTGACGACCAGGGTGGCAAGCGCCTCGCCCTCGATCTCCTCGGCGATGATCAGCAGCGGCCGGCCCGACTGCACGACCAATTCGAGCAGAGGCAGGAGCGGCTGCAGGCCCGACAGCTTCTTCTCATGGATGAGGATGTAGGGGTTTTCGAGCTCGGCGATCATCTTCTCGGCGTTCGTGACGAAATAGGGCGAGAGATAGCCGCGGTCGAACTGCATGCCTTCGACGACCTCGAGCTCGGTCTCCATGCTTTTGGCTTCCTCGACGGTGATCACGCCGTCCTTGCCGACCTTGTCCATCGCCTTGGCAATCATGTTGCCGATCGCTTTGTCGCCATTGGCCGAGACCGTTCCGACCTGGGCAATCTCCTCGCTGGTCGACACCTTCTTGGAGCGGTTCTTGAGTTCTTCGATCACCAATTCGCCAGCCAGGTCGATGCCGCGCTTGAGGTCCATCGGGTTCATGCCGGCGGCCACCGACTTGGCGCCTTCGCGCACGATCGCCTGGGCGAGCACGGTCGCCGTGGTGGTGCCGTCCCCGGCGGTATCCGACGTCCGGGTCGCCACCTCGCGCACCAGTTGGGCGCCCATGTTCTCGAACTTGTCTGAAAGCTCAATCTCCTTGGCGACGGTGACGCCGTCCTTGGTGATGCGCGGCGCGCCGTATGACTTGTCGAGCACGACGTTGCGGCCCTTGGGGCCGAGTGTGACCTTCACCGAGTCGGCCAGCATATCGACGCCGCGGATCATGCGGGCGCGGGCATCGCCGCTGAAACGTACTTCTTTCGCTGCCATGGTTTTTAATCCTTGTTCAAAGTGCTTGGACGATCTCGACGGGCCTTTACGCCGCCTTCTTCTTGGCGATGGCGATACTAGGGTCTTCGATGACACCCATGACGTCCGACTCCTTCATGATGAGGAGATCCTCGCCGTCGAGCTTGATCTCCGAGCCGGACCATTTGCCGAACAGGATGCGGTCGCCCGGCTTGACGTCGAGCGGAACGAGCGTGCCCTTCTCATCGCGGGCGCCCGGGCCGACGGCGACGATCTCGCCTTCCATCGGCTTTTCCTTGGCGGTGTCCGGAATGATGATGCCACCCTTGGTCTTGCCTTCTTCCTCGACACGCTTGACCATGACGCGGTCGTGAAGCGGACGGAACTTCATGGTTCTTCCTCCAATTTTTCGGATTTTGGTGTGAGCGCCCTAACGCGCGCTGCAACAACTGGTAGAGAGATGGTGCATTTTGATCAACTAACAAGCGATATCTGCTCGAAACGATGCCAGTCCTCGCTCTTCCGGTCATCGCGGCCAGAACCGACCCTGGTTTCCACCTCCACGGTGGCGGCCCATTTTGAGGGATCGACACTTACGACCTGTCGCTTGTCGCGCCGAGAGAGCGGCTCTGTTCAGGCTGCGTTATGATCAGTAAACACGCTGTCCGGCGGGTCGGCATCGAGCGGTGTCAATCGAGGATCGAGGCGAAACCGCGTCCCGCAATAGGGACAGGGGATAGTGTCGGCCTCGCGCATATTGATGTAGATGTGCGGGTGGTCATGCGGTGGGGACACGCCGATGCACTCGAACTCCTTCACCCCGATGCAGATTTCCGGGACGCCACGGTCGTTCCTGAACTTGGGATAGCCGCTGCTGGACATCAAGCTTGAGCCATTGTGAGGGTTTGCACGGTCCGCCCCGGGTAAGGGTCGGGTTAGTATCCGGGAACAGCGTGTCCTCGTCGCTAGTTGTTGCGCGCACCGCCCCAGTGAGCGAAGACGGCATTCAGCTCGGCGGCGTGAAATGTCCTTGCGTCCTGACCGTCCGCGAACCGGCCGAGACGTCCGGCACAGTCGAAGAACCCGGGCGCCGGCAGGCCGCCACGCGCTGATGGCTAGCGCGGCCATGAACGGGCGACTCCCGACCGGCCAAAACGCTCCAGTGAGTCAGATTTTGCCTCTGGCAGTCGATCAATCAGGACGGTGCCGAATGATTTCTCGGCGAGCGGCACGGTCGGCCATCGCTTCGTACTTTTGCACGATTTCGAGCATTGGGGCCTTAGCGTCCGGGTCGCGCATGAGATCTGCTCGTGCACGCGCGTCTTCCGCCCGCATCTTCCAATAATCGACCTGTAGGTCTCGGGCGCTCAACTAGGGTAACCTAATAGTAACCTGCGGACCGGACTGCACTCCGCTGTAGCTGCGGTAGTCGCCAGTCGATCCGTAGCCGTAGCGGGTCGGATAGTAGCCAGATCCGACTGGATAAGAGCTAGAGCCGTAGTTCGCTGGATAGTTCGACTTATAAGCGTAGCCTTGCTGCGAGTAGCCAGAGCTAGGGTAGTACGGGTCCGCACAGCCGACGACTGCAAGCGTCGATATTGCGACAACGAAGCTGACATATCTCATGGCGGTCTCCTTTTAGGAGACAACCCGCGCTCCTGGCGAACGTTGCGTGTGCCGCGAGATAACGATGCCAATCGGGCGAAGTGCGATTGCCAGCGAAGAGGCTTCGGGCCGCGCGTCAGTCCGCCATCAACCGAGCGTCAATAGACTACCTTGTGCCGGTGCCCCGCGCGGTCCCGCGCGAGCGCCTCCATGCCGTAGGGCCAAAAAAACTGAGCCATCTGACGCGGCATCAGGCCGCCTCTCGATGATAGTAGCGCAGAAGCCCACCCAATCGATCGCGGCGCCGCACAGGCCCCTCGCGCTGCCGATCGTTTACCCGAGGAAACAGCAGGACGTTACCTTTCCCTTGATGATTTCGCTCGGTATGGAAATACTCAACATAGTTGCTCAGTGCCCGCCGCAACGAACTCTCGCCGAAGAGGATCACTTTGGACAGGCACTCCTCCTTGACCGACCTCACCCAGCGTTCCGCGTAGGCATTCAGGTTCGGACTGCGCGCAGGCAGCGCGAGCTGGTCGCCGTCCCGACGCGGAAGCTCATCGACAGTGACGAAGAGTGAAGACTGAACACCAGAGGGCGTCAGCGTTCCCGCCGCTGCACCAGCGACCCCAAACCCGCCAAGTACGCGTCCGGCGTAGGCCGCCTTTTCGTTAGCGCCCGCGCGTGAGAACTGTGCGCCCGTTAATTGGCGAGTTAGCGGGCACACATGGCGACGGTCACGGTTCTTTCAGGTCCTGAGCGGCGGCGGCGTTGGGCGTCATCGGAGAAGGCGAGCATCGTCGAGGAGAGCCTGAGGCCGGGCGCGGTGGTGACGGCGGTGGCGCGCCGCCACGACGTGCACCCGAACCTGCTTCATCATTGGCGGCGACAGGCGAAGCGAGCGTTGGAGGGCGGGCAAGGCTTGAAGTTCCTGCCGGTTGCGGTGACGCCGGCGGCGCGGCCGCGGCCGAAGGCGGAAGGTTCGATCGAGATCGAGCTCGCCGGCAGTGTGCGGGTTCGGGTCGATGCGGCGGTCGATGAAGCAGCGCTGGGCCGGGTGTTGCGGGCGCTGGGAGCGGTGGGCTGATGATCGGGCTGCCATCTGAGACGCGGGTGTGGCTGGCGAGCGGCGTGGCCGACATGCCGCGGCTTCGATGGCCTGGCACTGCTGGTGCAGGAGGTGCTGAAGCGACCCGCACTGTGGGCACCTGTTCGTGTTCCGTGGCAAGCGCGGCAGTCTGATCAAGGTGCTGTGGCACGACGGCCAGGGGATGTGCCTGTTGGCCAAGCGGCTTGAGCGTGGGCGCTTCATGTGGCCGCGCACGGAGGGCGAGGCGGTGACGATCAGTGCGGCGCAGCTGGGCTACCTGCTGGAGGGGATCGACTGGCGCCCGCCGCAGCGGAGCGAGCGGCCGCAGGAGGCGGGCTGATGCGGCGGAGCCGTGCGACATGGCGACTCGGCGGTCGCGTGGCCGTTGCGTCGGCATGGGATGGTGCCGCTAATGGCGATGTGACCACGCCCGCCGCTGAACCGCTCCCCGACGACGTCGAGACGTTGAAGGCGATGCTGCTGGCCGAGCGGCAGGCGCATCGCGCCGAGGGCCGCGACCAGGCGCTGCTGATCGAGAAGCTCGAGCATCAGATCGCCCAGCTACGGCACGACCGGTTCGGCCAGTCGTCGGAGCGCCGTATGCTGCTCGACCAGCTCGAGTTGCAACTGTTCGAGCTGAAGGAGGACCAGGCCCAGGCCGAGGCAGCGACGCCGATCGATGAGCCGTCGAGCCAGGCCGTACAGGCCTTCACCTGACGCAAGCCGGCCCGGCGGCCGCTACCCGAGCACCTGCTGCGCGAGCGCGTGGTCTACCCGGTGCCCGCGGCCTGCCCGTGCTGCGGCGGCGCGCTGCACAAGCTGGGCGAGGACGTGACCGAGACGCTGGAGCTGGCGCCACGGCAATGGAAGGTGATCCAGCACGTGCGCGAGAAGCACTCGTGCCGGAGCTGCGAGAAGATCACCCAGCCGCCGGCACCGTCGCACCCGATCGCGCGCGGCCGCGCCGGGCCGGGGTTGCTGGCGCACGTGCTGTTCGCCAAGTACGGCCTGCACCTGCCGCTGACCCGCCAGAGCGCGACCTATGCCCGCGAGGGCATCGAGCTCGATGTCTCGACCCTGGCCGACTGGGTCGGCGCCTCGGCGGCGACGTTGATGCCGCTGGTCGAGGCGGTCCGCGCCCATGTGTTCGAGGCCGATCGGCTGCATGCCGACGACACCACCGTGCCGGTGCTCGACGTCGGCCGCACGCGTCTCGGGCGACTATGGACCTACGTGCGTGACGACCGGCCGTTCGCCGGCACCGACCCGCCGGCGGCGGCCTACTTCTACTCGCCCGACCGGCGCGGCGAGCATCCCGAGGCGCATCTGGCGTCGTGGGCCGGGCTGATGCAGGCCGATGCCTATGCCGGCTCCGACCGGCTATACGAAGCCGGCCGCCGGCCCGGACCGATCGTCGAAGCGGCGTGCTGGGCCCATGCGCGGCGCAAGTTCTTCGACCAGGCGCGGCTCAACAAGGCGCCGATCGCCATCGAGGCCATCGCGCGTATCGATGTGCTGTTCGCCGTCGAGCGCGACATCAACGGGCTGGCGCCCGAGGAGCGGCGCGAGGTCCGCCACGAACGCAGCCGCCTTCGCGTCGTGGCGCTGGGCGCCTGGTTGCGCGAGCAGCACGCCAGGCTCGCGCCGCACAGCCAGGTCGCCAAGGCGATCGCCTACAGCCTCAACGCCTGGGACGGGCTGGTCCGCTTCCTCGACGACGGGCGCCTGTGCAAGACCAACAACGCCGCCGAGCGGGCGCTGCGCTGCATCGCCGTCGGCCGCAACAACTGGACCTTCGCCGGCTCCGACGCCGGCGGCCGGCGCGCCGCGGCCATCTACACCCTGATCGAGACCGCCAAGCTCAACGACACGGATCCGCAGGCTTGGCTGACCGATGTGCTGGCGCGCCTGCAGGATCACCCGGCCAGGCGCATCGACGAGTTGCTGCCCTGGAACTGGAAACTGCAGAGCCACAAGCTCGCCGCCTGAACGCTTCGGTCAGAGCCGGCGCGACTCTTCGACAGATCCTTCCGCGGTCCTCACCGGACGCGTACCCCGCCAACGCGGTGCGTGAGCAATTAGTGCGAGGATGTGAAACGACCCGCATGGCCCATTTTTAGAAGGAGTCCCAGTCTCCCGGACGCCCGGGCAGCGAGCTTCGGGGAAAGAACTCGGGGCTCTCGAGTCTGCCTATGCAGGAAATCCGAGAAGATCAGCTCGACGCCGCGGAAACTAAAGGTTTGATGCTACCTGCGTGAGTGGACGGAGCCATACAGGTGCCCAATATCTCGTCGGGAGTGTTGCTGCTCTTGCTGTCGTTGTCGCCTTTCTCTCGGGCGGCCTCATAGCTCGATAACTCTCGTACATATTCTGTTACAAACGCGTAGGCTTGGTTTGGCTCTGCGCGAGCGATGCCACTCGCTGACAGCAACACTAGTAGTGCGAGCAGGCTGATCTTCATTTTCTCGCCCCGCCTGTTCCCTACGGGAACCTACTAAAGAACAGCCCACCATGCGAGCGCCCACGCTGGCAGGGCCACATTGGTGGTAGCACCGCCGCTGGTACCGACTGCAGGTCTTTACCCATCTGTTGGATGTTCGAGAGCATAATGTCGAGTTGCGCCTGGCTGACGTTGCCAATCGCCATGATATTGACGAGCTGCTCGGCGAACGGTTCACTCGCTCAGAACGTGGTGGCGATGATCCGCGTTTCGCCGATCCGCCACTCTGGCGGAAGTAAGGGAGCGCCATGATCCAGCGCCGCCGCCGCACTGGCGACCGGCCCCACTCGCACAGCATGCGGTTCGTCAGCGATCAGTACGAGGATATGAAACGCCCCCCATGGACCCCCTTTTTAAAAGGAGTCCCAGTCGCCCGGACGCAGAGCGGTTTTTTGTTAGGGTCGCAATTTGAAAATCGAAGGCTTGGCCGGGAGGATAAACGTTGCACCCAACCGAACCGCCTCTCTGCCCCGCGTCACCGCCACCAGCGAAATTTGGCCCTTGACCAGTGACGACCTTCGAAGTGAATCCCTCGCGCATCAAGGCCACCGTTAAGGCCTAACCGCCCCCTTTCTTTTTGTCTGGCGTTCAGCGCAGCGTAATCCCACCAAGCTACCGAAGCTTCAGTCGTAAGCCGTTGGGGACAAAGCGGAGGATCGTCATGGCTGGCAGGCGGCCGATTGGCCGGCGCGGTCTCGCGCTTGGCGTTGCAGGTGCGGCGTTGGTGCCTTCTGTCGCGCGGTCGCAGGATTTTCCTAGCAAGCAAGTGCACGTCATTGTGCCCTATCCTCCGGGCGGCGGCACCGACATCGTGGCGCGGCTGATCATGTCGCGGCTTGGCGAGCGCTGGAAGCAGACCGTCATCGTCGACAACAAGGCCGGCGCCAGCGGCATCGTGGGCAGCGAGATCGTCGCGAAGTCGCCGCCCGACGGCTACACCCTGCTGGTGACAACCACCGCCCACACCATCAATCCCTTCTTTACCAAGCATATGCCCTATGACACCGAGCGCGACTTCACGCCCATCACCGTGCTGGTGATCGGTGCGCTCGCGCTGGCCGGCTCGACCAGGTCGGGTTTCGACAGCATCCAGAAGTTCCTCGCCGCCGCCCGCGCCGCTCCGGGCAAGTACCAGTTCGGCAGTGCCGACAGCACCACGCGCATGATCGGCGAGCTGTTTCGCGTCAAGAGCGGGCTCGATATCGAGAACGTCGCCTACAAGGGCGCCGCACCGATGATCCAGGAGCTGGCGGGCGGCCACATTCCGGTCGGCTTCCCCAGCCCTTTGTCGGTAATGGCGCACCATCGCGCCGGCACCGTCCACATACTGGCGGTAACCAGCGAGAAGCGACTGGCGCTGCTGCCCGACGTGCCAACCATGGCGGAGGCCGGCGTGCCGGATGTCGACCGACCGCAGTGGTTCTCCCTCTTCGGGCCGGCCAACATGCCGCCGGTCCTGGCGCGGCGCATCCGCGACGACGTCGTGGCGGTACTCGCCGGTCCCGAGATCCTGACCAGGATCCGCGATCTTGCCAGCGAGCCCGGCGGGGAGACGCCGGAGGTCTTCGCCCAACGCGTCAGGAGCGACCTCGCGATCTGGCGCGATACGGCGAAAGTCGCCGGCATCGAGCCCGAATGAACCCGCGTTCTTACCCGATCATCCTAGATGCATTCAGTTTTTGATAGTGAACGACCCGAACGTCAGTCCTAAGCCGTTGAGAGATGGCAATGAGTGACGTGGTTTTCCTGCCTGATGGTGGCCTTCCTAGCCGCGGTTGCCACTTTGAACGCCCCGCAGAAAGTCAGACGGATAGCCAACAGGGTGATCTATGGCAGCTGTGTCGCTGCCCTAGTCTCAATAATGTTCGCGGTTTGGTTTCTCTTTCGGCCGCCGGCATAGGATTTGTGATCAACGCCACAGAAGCGGATGCTTTGAGTCCGTTACCTTGCATCATCATCGGAGCCATCCAACTGATTGGACGCAAATAGAGCCGGTGTCCGACAGCGGCAACAGTCACACTCTACGAACGTCCCGCACAGTTCCACGGTCAGGCATGATCTGTGGGCTAGCGCGCAGGTCGCTATCCTCGTTGTCGGCGAGGAAGGGTCACTCCACCCTGCCGTGACGGCTGGCGCGCTTTTCATCTCGCTCCTCGGGCGTACTGGAGAAGTTCAACACGTCCCCGAAACGCGGCGCGCGGCGCCGCCGGTTGTACGGTGAGCGTTGGCGGAACACCGCCGCCGGTCGGGCGGCCGAATTTGCCGTCGTATTCTAGGCTATTTTAGGTGGCCCCCTACGCCGATCTAGCGCGGCGATCGCGTCTTGCAACAAGTCGCGGATGCGGCCCTCGGCAGCGTCGTCGACAGCACCCAAATCGAGATAGAAATCGAGGCCGGCTGCGTGCTCACTGAATTTTTCGATCTTTGTGCCGGTCGCGTCCAGCAAGCCGTCAACTAGGTAAGGCACGATTTGGCGATGAATGCCTTTAACCGTGATAGAAGGCAAAGCGTGGGTGCTCACCATTTCGCGCACCAGCATGTAGGTCTCATAGCTCAACACGATGTGGCCCGGTTCGGCAATCGATTGAAGGCGCTGTGCAAGATTCGCCTCGGCGCCGATGATCGTATAATCCATGCGATCCTCGCTGCCGAAGTTGCCGACATTGCAGTAGCCAGTGTTGATGCCCATGCGAACGCGGAAAGGGTGCTCAATGCCGCGCCGGCGCCATTGCGCGTTGAGCTCGGCCATCCGGCCCTGCATGTGGACCGCCATAGCAAGGCACGCCTTCGCATCTTCCGCCGCGCCCTTGGTCTCGGGATCGCCGAAAAAGATCAAGATGGCATCGCCGATGAATTTGTTGAGCGTGCCGCCATACTTGGCCGCGATGTTCGACATCTCCGTGAGGTACTCGTTCAAGAGACTCGTGGTCTCCTCCGGCTGCAGACGTTCCGTGGTGCCGGTGAAGTCCTCAATGTCCGAGAAAAAGACCGTGAGCTTCTTGCGTTCAGTCTGGATAGCTACCTCCTTCTTGCCGCTGAAAATGCTCGAATAGACCTGAGGTGCGAGATAGCGCGAGATATTCCTTGCTACGTTGGTCAATACATCGTTGGTACTTTCGAGTCTTCCGTTCATACCCTCGATTGTCCGGATGAGCCGCCGCTGAACGACTATAAAGCCAAATCCCAGCACCGCCATGAAGGCGAAGTAGCCCAGCAGATACTTGAAGGAGAAAATGTTGGATGCCATTGACGTCGCGATGATGACCTCCTGAATGCCACGCACGTCGCCGACCTGCCAGTCGCGCTTGGGACTGTCGGGACGGGTGTTGTGGCAGCCGACGCAGGAGGCTGCGTCCATAATGACCGGCGAAATGAGCCGAACACGACCGGTCAAGCCGGACCACGAGACATCGCTGATGGTCTGTTTGGGGTTCTGGCGCAGGCTCATAATAGCCGCCCTTTCGAAGGCATCGAACTCGCGCGACGTACGCTCGGGAAACGGAAAGTCCGAGACGAAGCGAGCGGAGATTTCGGACTGCTGGTCGCTGATGATACGCGCCAGCTCAATTGAAAGCGTTGGCGGGCTGGGAATTGCGCCAGGAATAGACTGATAGTTGTGCACCACCTCGCTGTGCCCGGGCGTCGCCAGGACCCGCGCGACGACGTTGGTCGCATAGTAGGCGCGCACGCTGGTGATTATTGAGTTAAGGTCGCCGGCCTGCAGACGAAGAGCGCGTTCCGACAGGGTTTTGAGATCAAGCCAGACAGCAAGTGGGAGGCCGGCCAGCAGGAGGAGCACCAGTGGCACCAAGGCCCAACGGTGGACAATAGCGGTCCGAGGATCGGTGTGTGCCATGGTGGCCTTTCAGGCGGGCCGCCCAGGTTAAAGTGGCGTCCCCATTGTACACTTGTTTGGGGTCTACCGGGGACGTTCTGGGTGGTCCGCTGGTTGGCCAAAGGTTACGCGCACAACGCAACGACCAAAGCCAACCTCGCTTGGCCCGGTCGTATTTTACGAACACAGTACCACCCACCTCAGCGGTCTTCGGGCTCTATGGCAGTAGCGTCGCGCACGGCGGCGCTGTCGGCAAACTGCCCGAGACCGCACGCGTCTCGTCAAGGTCGCTGCGTAGAACCGCTCGATTGGACCGAACAGAAACACATACGACAATTGTCTATAGTCCACAGGGCCCATACGGCGAGCGACTCGCGCCGAACGGCACTTCTAGGTAGCTCGGCCGCCACAAACCAATCATCGAACACGAAGGCCAACAAGGGGGCCAGGCCCCGCTCTCGCTTTCTAAGGCCAGCCTAAGGCCCGGCTCCGGGCAGGAAGTCATCAAGCGGCACGCCGAAGCTGTTGAGCTGCATGGATCTTCGTGTTGCGCCCTCCGCGAGAGCGGCCAATCGCCTGTTTCTTCTCCCCCCCCTTTTCCGCCTGAAGCCGAGCGGTGCGCCTTGATGTGCGTCGTATCGATCATTTGCGTCTGGCCCGATCGACCTCGAACCGCCAGCTCCCGGAAAAGCTTCTCCCAGACGCCGCGTTTGTCCGAGAGGGCGGAAAATGGAAAGTCCGGATGCTGTCGGGAATTTCGAAGCCGCCGCCGCCCGCGAACTAAACTAATCGGGACACGTGTTAGTGTCTCGCAGTTTCGACCCTAGCGTTTCCTTCCTAGTCATGACCCCACAAGGGTGGCTTGTCGAACTTTATCGCCACCGAGCGGCTTTCCAGCGCCTGGAAGCCGCCACTGGAGTGGCGCGCGCACCGCGAAGCTGCCACGATCACTGTCAGGGACGGCAGAACGCAGCGCCGCAGGAACGTGATCCGTGGACTCTTCCCGCCGGGACATTCTCCATCTGACGACGGGCGCCGCCGCGCTTCTCGCCCTGTCGCGCATCGCGTCGGCCCAGGCGTATCCCAGCCGGCCGGTGAAGTGGGTGGTCGGATATGCCCCCGCGGGCGGCAACGACATCGTCGCCCGCCTGATGTGCCAGTGGCTGAGCGAGCGGACCGGGCAGCCGTTCATCGTCGAGAACCGGCCGGGCGCCGCGACCAACATCGCGACCGAGGTCGTCGCCAACGCGCCGGCCGACGGCTACACGCTGCTCCTGCTCGGCGTGGCGGGCGCCATCAACGCGACGTACTACGACAACCTCAGCTTCAATTTCATCCGCGATATCCAGCCGATCGCGGGGATCATGAGCATCCCGCTCTACGTCGCGGTCAACCCGTCGTTCCCGACCAAGACGGTGGCCGAGCTCATCGCCTTCGCCAAAGCCCATCCCGGCAAGGTGAACATTGGCTCGGCCGGAATCGGAAGCATCGGCCATCTCGCCGGCGAGCTGCTCAACGTGATGGCCGGCATCGACCTGATTCACGTGCCCTATCGCGGCAATGGACCCGCCCTCCAGGCCCTGCTGAGCGGCGAAGTGCAGGTCGTGTTCCCGACGCCGCCGTCGTCGATCGAGTTCATCCGGACCGGCAAGCTGCGCGGGCTCGCCACCACCGGCGCAACCCGCGCGCAGGCCCTGCCGGACATGCCGACCGTGGGCGAGTTCGTGCTGGGCTACGAGACGAGCGCCTGGTATGGCATCGGCGGGCCCAAGGGCACACCCGCCGACGCCGTCGACAGGATCGGCCGGGAGATCAACACGGGCCTTGCCGATCCCAAGATGCAGGCGCGGTTCGCCGACCTAGGTGGCGCTCCCATGAAGCTGGCGCCGGCCGAGTTCAGCAGGCTGATCGCCGACGAAACCGAGAAGTGGGCCAAGGTGATCCGCAAGGCCAACCTGAAGCCGGCGTGAAGCGGCGCCCTGCCGGCCTCCTGTGCGTTGTGCCTGCCAGAAACTAGATCCGACAACACTGATGATGAAGTCCGCCGAGGATCGGCTGAGCAGCGAGTTGGCCGAGCCGCTGGACGGGCCGATAGCCCGGCGGATCCTTGTTCAAGGACAGATGCGTTCGGAACCCGTTGTAATAGCCGGTGTAGGCCGCAAGGATTCGGCGCAGGTGGGTTTCGCCGAAGACGACGATGTGATCGAGGCATTCCCGCCGGATCGAGCCGATCAGTCTCTCCGCATGCCCATTCTGCCAGGGCGACCTCGGGGCGGTCGGGTGATCGCGTACCGGATGGACTCTGCACGACCTGCGGCGCACCGGCAGAACCATCATGGCCAATCTAGAGGTGGCCGACGAAACTGCCGAGCGTGTTCTCGGTCACAGCCTCGGCGGGCTAATGGCCACCTACAACGTCTCGCGGCATCGAAAGCAGAAGATGGCCGCCCTCGTAGCGCTGGAGGCCGAGATTCTGCGGGTCGTTGGTGGGGATACCAGCGACGCTGACATACACGTCACCGCGTGCGGCTGGTCCAATGTCCTGGAGGGACGGCCTGAGCGCACGCGTGAGAGATAATATGCCGCCAGCGTGCCACCAATCGCCGTCGCGAGTGCTCCAACGAGGGGCGTAAGCAGATCGTTCATTTCACTGCCCGTACGTCTTCTTGATATATGCGCCAAGCGCCGCTTCTGCCGTGCCGATTGCTGCTACTTCCCGCTTGAGCTCCGGCAACAACACATCTCGAATGGCTGTTTTATCTTGCGCAGATGCTGCGAACTTCAGGTTGCATAATCTGCTTTGCATGGGGCTGTTCCTCGTCTCCCGAAGCAGTCCTTCCCCCGGGGTAGTTACGGCACCTACGACAGCCCGTCCGAACCTGCGCTGTGGCATATCTCTCAGATTTTTCCCCTAACCACGGGAAAAGCGCGGATTCCGAAGGGTTTAGCCCCAGATTTATCCTCAATCTAGCTCGATGACTGTGCGTGCCATAAATAGTAGCTTGGGAGACAGGGTGTCCCAACATGTGGGGCTAAGGGTGGTTTCATTTCTTCTCAAGAGTCGAGCAGCTGGCCGCGGGGCTATTCATTGAGTGAGCGCGCATCGGGCGTCGAGCCCGCCGCGGGCGTGCGAACTCGAAAGCGGGTCGCCGCTTTGAAAAGACAGTGGGCTTTGGGTTCGGCGAGGATGGAGCCTGCGGAAGCAAGCTGTTCAGCACTCCCCGCAGGCGTGGGCCGCCCCCGATCATCCATGCCTGTGCGCCGGGCGATTTCCCTGCTGCCCCATCCAAGTCGCCCGGCGGTTTCCGCATTAAGGCGATCGACCGTCGGATCGATCTTGGCGGCAGGGCATGGGTGCCGCTGGGTTCTCGGCACATTCAACGGCAATCGACGCTAGGGCTCTTTTTCGCCCTAGGGAGAAGCCAAATGATGACACATGCAAAACCCCGTTGCGAGATGTTCGATCCCGCATACCCCGACATAGTCGAATCTATTGAGGAGTGCCGCCAACGTGAGCCAGGACAAGTGGAAGATCGAAGCGCAGAAGTGGCGTTACGACATAAATCGTCTCTACGAAGACGACAAACCGGAATACGCCGACACACTGGATGATGCCAAGAAGCACCTGCAGGAATGGACCGACCAGCGCAGGGACAAACATCTGTCTGCAAGCCGGCTATGTAAATGGGCTCACAGGCTGATGGCTGACAACCCCGGTGCCTACTTCAACGACAAGGGTAAGACCCGACAGGAGATGGACTGTCTGAAATTCTTAATCTTGGTCCGCAAGTGGGCCGAGTGGTCGGAGCAAGAAGCATGACCGGAGAGGCACCCCTAACCGATCAGTTCAACTCACAGAGATTAGGAGAAGCAATCCCCCTCCATTCGACGAGAAACCACTGAGGGGGTAGACGGAGAACAAACGCAACGCAATCTACGTTGATCGCTTTCCAGCCTACCCCATCAGTGGAGTCGTTCGATCAACTATGGAGAGCGGCCCAAGTCTTCGGACCAACTATGCCATCCGGGGGTGGCGCCAAAAACGTCTGGAATGCTTTGACCGCCGCCTCAGTATTAGGCCCAAAAAAACCATCCGCAGGTCCCGGATTAAACGGGGGGAACGCAAATGATGTCAGTATGAGCTGGCAAAGCCTCACATATACGTGCTGTACCGAGTCCTTCTTAATCTCAGGAGGGTCCAGCCTGCCCCACGTGTTAGGCCCTACTATGCCGTCCACGGCTAAGGGCAAATTAAACGCATTTGGATGCCCGATAGAACGGTCAGTCTGGTATTTGAGAACTGCGGTTCTGGTTAGCGGGCCGAAGAGGCCATCGATGGCACCGAGAGTATAGCCTCGTTTGGTGAGGGCCTGTTGAGCCAGCGTGACCTCTGGACCGCTCGAACCGAAGCTGATGGTGGGATGAGCCATATGCTTACTCCTTCGTTAGCGTGACAGGGAAGCAGCGTGAAGGGGAAGCGGCAGAACAATACGGTAACACAAAGCCGCCTCAACGTACGCCGGCTTCAATGCAGCTGCACGTTGCAAAAGTAATCGCCCTTCACAATTCACCTAACCATACTAAGCTTGTATTGTCAAACCTTTTACAACTTAATGGAGTAGCATGCGCGGGAGTATCTTATGTGCAAGTAAATTCGCTCTCCGATCTCTCGATCCGATTGGCCACGTCGAACGGCTCATCGGTTCGATCCGGCGGGACTGCCTGGATCACGTGATCCTATTCGGTGAAGCGCACCTGCGCCGGAGTCTGGCCGAGTATGCTAGCTACTATAACAAGCTAAGAACCCACCGATCTCTGACTAAAGGCCCTACCAAAACGACCCCAAATTGACTCCACGAGTCTATTGGCCTCTCAAGAGAACCCCCGGCTTGCTCCGAATTGGCCGAGGAAAGGGCGACCTCCGGGGTGCGCAACCTTATGGCGACGATCGAGGCGCGCAAGGCAATTTCCCTCGGGTGATCGGTCAATCTGGAGCCCCTGTCAGTCGGGTCAACATACCCCGCCTAATGTGATTTTACCCACTAACGGAAGGGGTCGTACTGCCTATCGTATGGGTAGTATGCGTTGCGTCGCTGCTCGCAACCCGAAGCTGAGACCCCCATCATGGATCTTGTCCAACTGATCGAAGCCTCGCGCGTACTCGAAATTATGGGGCTGCTGCTGGCGTTGGCCGCCCTCATCTTCGTGCTCTTCTCGATGTATCTGGTAGGTCGTGAACTGGTGAAGTATATGCCCGATTGGGTAGCAGCGAGGTCCAGCAGGACGAACGCTTCCCTCATCAGCCGGCCGAACACGTGGACGGAGATCCTCAAACGTCGCGAGTATCTCGGTATTGCTGACTGGTTCATCGCTCGCTTCACCCTTATCGGCGTGCTTGGCGTCTTGGCTGTCGGCTGCGCCGCCTGGCTGCAGCAAAAAAACTTCGCCTTCGGCATGAGAGTGCTGGCGTTAAGTATCCTGTTCGGCGGCGCCTGCTTGGTGGGCGGCTGGCTGTTTGGCCTGCTGTTCGGCGTGCCGCGAACGGTCACCCAGCTCGACGCCGGCAATTCGCCTCCGCCTCCACCCCCACTACCGCCTGCTCCTGCACCCGGATCTGCGTCAGCGCCCGCTGGCGGCCAGGCCGCTGGCACGGCAGGCGCTGGTGCCGCGTCGGCTGCTTCGGCAGCCGCCCAGGCGGCCAATCACGAGCGCCGGCGGCAGAGTGGCGTCAATACCAACCTCACCGACATATCTGACTGGTTGACCAAGACAATTGTCGGCGTTGGCCTCACTCAACTGTATCAGGCACCGGGATTCATCTGGTCGTTCGCCGGCAAGGTAAACACGGTTGGCTTCCAATGGCCGGGGCATGGACAACTCCTCGCCCTGGTGTTGTTCGTATATTTTGCCGTCGGCGGTTTCTGGCTCGGATACGTTGCCACCCGCACGGTCCTGACGGCGCTGCTCAATCAGTTTGACAGTTCCGATCAGGAGCCCAGTGTGACAGCGCTGTCGCTCAACGAGTTGACCCTCACTTACTCCGGCAGCATCGAACCTGCGCCTGCTGGCTCGCTGCTTGCAGCGGCCGATGCCGCGCACTTGGCACGTCCGCGTGCTTCGCTGACCAACCCAGTGGAGATTGCTGCTTGGGGTGCTGCGCAAGCCCGAGCAGGCAATCTCCCGGCGGCGCACGAGGCGCTCCAGACCGCCCACGAGATGGCGCCCGCGGACCCGGTTTACCGGGCGCTTCTCGCCAAGGTCTTGTCCGCGATGGGCGACCGAAGGGCGTCACAGCAGTTGGGTCCCGATCCCTGGCTCGAGGTTTTGAACGCTCTGTACGACCCGGCGCCGGTAGGGTTCGCGAAGGCGATCGAGAAGGGCGAGACACTTGCAAGGGATAGGGAGGGTGGAACCGGGAGCGCCTCGCTGCATCTGTGGCTCGCCTCCGCCTATGGCCAGAAGTACGCCTTCGAGAAGGCAAGGAACGCATCGGAAGAAATACTTGCCCCGATCAAGGCGAAGGCACTCGCCGAGGCAAGGAGCGCGATCGAGATTGACGTCGCTGTTCTGCCCACCCTGCGAGGCCTTTGGAACCCGGCACCCGGTGCCGAGGATAATGACCTCGCCGTATTCAAGGATGATCCGGACTTCAGGACCCTGCTGGGAGGATCGCTTTAGACTGGCGGGGCCCTCGGATTGAACCGCCCCGGGGTTTTCCGGAGGCTGTTTCGTTTGAGTCACGCGACCAGCTTGGCATAGTATCGCTCCTCGGCTTCGGCTGGCGGGATATTGCCGACGGGCTCCAGCAGCCGTCGATTGTTGAACCAGTCCACCCATTCCAGCGTCGCGAACTCGACCGCCTCGAACGATCGCCATGGTCCGCGCCGATGGATGACCTCGGCCTTGTAGAGACCGTTGATGGTCTCGGCGAGCGCGTTGTCGTAGCTATCGCCGATGCTGCCGACCGACGGCTCGATACCGGCCTCGGCCAGGCGCTCGGTATACTTGATAGAGACGTATTGGCTGCCTCGATCGCTATGATGCACCAGCCCGCCGCGATGCGTAGGCCGTCGCTCATGGAGAGCCTGCTCCAGCGCGTCGAGCACGAAGCCTGCATGCGCTGTCCGCGAGGCACGCCAGCCGACGATGCGACGGACATAGACGTCGATTACGAAGGCGACGTAGACGAAGCCCGACCACGTTGCGACATAGGTGAAGTCGGACACCCATAGTGCATTCGGCCTCGGGGCCCTGAACTGCCGATTGACGTGGTCCAGCGGACAAGGCGCCGCCTTGTCGCCGATCGTAGTTCTGACTGGCTTGCCGCGGATCACGCCCTGCAAACCGATGCTTCGCATCAGACGCGCCACGGTGCAGCGAGCGATCCGGTGCCCTTCGCGCTTCAGCTGCCGCCAGACCTTGCGCACGCCATAGACCCGGAAGTTCTCCTCGAAGACCCGCCGAACCTCCGGCAGCAGGGCGGCATCATGCTTCGCCCGCGCCGAGAGCCTGGCCGGATCGACACGCATGGCAACATGGGCACGATAGGTCGAAGGGGCGATCGGCAACACCTTGCAGATCGGCTCGACCCCATACGCCCCCCGATGATCGTCGATGAAAGCGATCATGGCTTGAACCGGCGGTCGAGCTCCGCCTGGGCAAAATACGCCGATGCCTTGCGCAGGATCTCGTTGGCTTGCCGGAGCTCCCGGTTCTCCCGTTCCAGCGCCTTGAGCCTGGCGGCCATATCCGTCGTCAGTCCCGGCTTGCGACCGCTATCGACCTCGGCCTTCCTGACCCATTCGTTCAGCGTCTGCGCCGTACAGCCGATCTTCCCCGCGATCGAAACGATCGTCGACCATCGCGACGGGTGTTCCGCTTCATGATCCAGCACCATCCGCACCGCGCGGCCACGCACTTCAGGCGAAAACTTGTTCGTCGTCTTGCTCGTCATGGCTCCACCTTCTCAGGAGTTGGAGCCTCCGACAAACCCGAGGCGGTTCAAGATG
>Ga0193726_1000583_pt1 | contig 37309 bp, 22 predicted proteins | sample H2c1metaG_FD_144928 | JGI IMG/M metagenome (GOLD analysis project Ga0193726, IMG submission 144928) | Soil microbial communities from a riparian zone of the East river system, Colorado, United States - H2c1 | ecosystem: Environmental > Terrestrial > Soil > Riparian zone | place: USA: East River... | reverse complement strand
CACGCGCGGCAGACCCATAGAGAACCACAGATTTGAGGTTTGTTGCGGCGACGTCCTTCAGTCTATTTACGAATTCTGACAGCTTTGTATTCATAGAGAGCATACCGTTTTCACTCCTGAACCTCTCAAGCTACCAACTGCCCGAGGCCCCGCCGCCTCCGCTGCTTCCCCCGCCGAATCCCCCAAAGCCGCCCCCGCCGGAAGAGCCGCCCCCAAATCCGCCGCCGCCCCATCCACCGCCACGAGAGCCTCCACCGGCGCTATTGGCGAGCATTCCCAGGACGAACCACAAGAGGCCGCTACCCCCGCCCGAACCCCCTCCGCGTCCCCCTTTATTGCGTGACGAGACTGCACCGAGAAAAATGAAGAAGACAATGATTCCAAGAATGAAGAGGAATCCCAAAGGTCCGCCGTCATTGCGGGTTGAGCGAACCGGTCTTTCTGGAGGTTGCCCCGTGAGTTTTACATGGGCGTCATCAGCAATGTATTGCGCCAGTTGCCAGGCCCCCATTTCGGCGGCTTTGCTGTAGTTCCCCAGGCGCAGGAAAGGAACCATGGCCCGGCCGGTGTCTCCGGCGCGAGCATCATTGATGACCGGCTCAAGCCCGTAGCCGATTTCAACCCGGTACCTGCGGTCCGCTGGAGCGAGGAGCAGTAACGCTCCGCGATTGTCCTGCTTGCCTCCGACGCCAAGCTGCTTGTAGAGATCGACGGCGTAGTCTTCGACGCCGTTCCCGTCGAGAGATTTCACGGTAACCACGGCAATCTGCGCGCCGGTTTTTTGCTGGACTTCAAGGCCCAACGCTTCGAGCTTGGCCCGCGTGCCCGCGTCAATTACGCCTGCCAGGTCGGTTACATATCCGGAAGGCCGAATGCTCTTGAGGTCCTCGGCATGTGCGACTGCCGCTGCGCAAAACAGCAAGCAGAGGAGGGAAAACAATCTGTGGAATGAGAGTCGGTTCATCGAGGGATGAAAGCGCTGTGCTTCTTGACTATAGGGCCGCCGCATCTCCCTGTAAAGTGCGCCAAAACGCGGAACTGGGATTTCGCGCACCGCAGCTGTCTTTAGTTGATACGCAGGCCGAAGCGCAAAGTTTCAGTCCGCCAAACGCAGCAAATCGAGTACGCAAGGGAACTCCGCCACTAGCCGCAAACTGCCCAAATCGGCTATTATTAACGATACAGGTGAATCCATGAGTGAAGTGAAAGCAGCCCGGCCCGTATGGAAGCCGGCCGGGAGGGTTGCGGCAAGTCAGCAACCGTTTACCTATCCCCTGCAGAGGGAGTTTGCCGAGCCGGACTGGCGCCGGCTGCCTGGCTATAAGGATGTCACCGCCGCGGAGTGGGAAACCGCGCTTTGGCAGCGCCGCCACACCGTCAAGAATCTGAAGGAACTGAAAGAAGTTTTCGGAGCTTTGCTGCCGGACACCCTCCTTGAAGGCATCGGACAAGACATCCAGCAACGGGCAACGATGTCCTTGCTCATTCCGCCGCAGATGCTCAATACGATGAATGAGCGGGATTTGTGGAATGATCCGGTGCGGCGCTACATGCTGCCGGCCCTGGAAGATCGCCAGCCTGACTGGCCGAGCCACCCGAAATCCAGCCGTGACAGTTTGCATGAGGCGGAGATGTGGGCCGTTGAAGGGCTCACGCATCGCTACCCTTCGAAAGTTCTCGCGGAGATGCTTTCGACCTGTCCGCAATATTGCGGACACTGCACACGAATGGATTTGGTCGGCAACGATGTTCCGCAAGTTGTAAAGCTGCGTTTTCAGATTCCGCAAAAAGATCGCTACGAGCAGATGCTCGAGTACCTTCGCAAGACGCCCGCTGTTCGCGACGTTGTCGTTTCCGGCGGAGATTTGGCCAATGTGCCGATCGCGGCGCTGGAATCCTTTGTTTCCGCGCTGATGGATATCCCCAATATCAAGGATATCCGGCTGGCCACCAAGGGTTTGATGGGAATTCCTCAACACTTTTTGCAGGAAGACGTGCTGAAGGGACTGGAGCGGCTTGCGAAAAAATCGCGCGAGCGTGGTATCGATCTTGCCGTGCACACTCACGTCAATAGTGCGCAGCAGGTGACGCCGCTGGTTGCCAAGGCAGTTCGCCATCTTCTGGATATCGGCTTCCGAGACGTGCGCAATCAAGGCGTGCTGTTGCGCGGCGTGAACACGACTCCGAAAGACCTGCTCGATCTATGCTTCACGTTGCTCGACCACGCCAAGATCATGCCGTACTACTTTTACCAGTGCGATATGATCCCGAACGCTGAGCACTGGCGGCTGGCGATCCACGAAGCGCAGCAATTGCAGCACGACATCATGGGTTATCTGCCCGGATTTGCGACGCCGCGAGTTGTTTGCGATGTGCCATTTGTCGGCAAGCGCTGGGTGCATCAGCTTAAAGACTACGATCGCGAAAAGGGAATTTCTTACTGGACGAAGAATTACAAGACCGGAATCGAAACCGACGATTCCGATGCCTTGACGCGCCAGTACGAATATTACGATCCCGTTTATACACTGCCTGCCGCGGGACAGGATTGGTGGCGTCGCCAGATTTCCGCCGCCAGCTAAAGGGCCACAATGCCGGAAAACAATAGTCCTCGCCAGGGGCTGGCGGAGCGCCGCAGCGCGCTTTCTCCGTCTGCTGAGCAACCCGATCAACATACGGAGATAGCAAATCTGGACGGCAGGCCGCTGCAGCCAAATCGCGGAGTGCCGCTGAATCTGGACTGGGTTGACGCCGTGCGCGTAAACACCAGCGCCGTGGAACGGCGCGCACAAACTCTGGGAACGCGCCGCACCGTAAAAAAAGAATGGCAGGCCGCGTGGCTGTTGCGCGCTATTTCCTGTATGGATTTGACCACGCTGTCCGGCGACGACACCGATGAACGTGTGCGCCGGCTCTGCGCCAAAGCGCGGCGTCCCTTGCAAGCCGAACTCGTCAAACAACTCGGAATAGCGGAGTTGGAGCTGAAAGTTGGCGCGGTCTGCGTGTACCACCTTTTTGTGGAAACGGCAGTCCGCGCGCTCGAAGGCAGCGGCATTCCGGTTGCGGCAGTCTCGACAGGATTTCCGGCAGGTCTTTCGCCGCTGGCCGAACGAGTCGCGGAAATTCGACGCTCGGTTGAAGCTGGCGCTCAAGAAATTGATGTGGTGATCACGCGCGGCCACGTTTTCGGGGGCAAGTGGGAAGCCCTTTACAATGAAGTTGCAGCTTTCCGCGAAGCTTGCGGTCCGGCGCATATGAAGGTAATTCTGGGCACGGGTGAACTTGTTACCCTGCGCAATGTCGCGAAAGCGAGTGTAGTGGCCATGATGGCGGGCGGAGATTTTATCAAAACTTCAACGGGCAAAGAACCGGTGAACGCGACACTTCCCGTGGGATTGGTAATGACCCGCGCGATCCGCGAGTACGCTTTGGAAACGGGTATGGCGGTCGGTTTCAAACCGGCAGGCGGGCTGCGAACCGCGAAGCAGTCGCTCGATTGGTTGTCCATGATGAAAGAAGAGCTGGGCGATTCCTGGTTGAAGGCGAGTCTTTTTCGATTCGGCGCCAGTGGAATGCTTGCCGATATTGAACGCCAGCTGGAGCACCACACTACCCAGCGATATTCGGCGGACTATCGTCATCCAATTGCCTAGCGATTCAGGCAGACCAGAGATGTTCGTGCGAACTGAAATAATTTTTGCTATCTTGCTTTGGAAATCGGGCAGAACAACATGAGCATTGTTGAAAAGTTCAGAACGATGGAGTACGGCCCCGCGCTGGAAGACACCAAGGAAATTAGCGCCTGGCTGGGACTGCACAACCGGCGTTTCGGCCACTTCATCAATGGACAATGGCAGGCTCCTTCCAGCGGGCAGTATTTCCCGTCAGCGGATCCCTCGACGGGCGAGAAAATCGCTGAAGTTGCCCACGGCTCGGCCGCTGATATCCAGGCCGCGGTTCAGGCGGCGCGCAATGCTTTTTCTGCGTGGCGCGGGCTTAAACCTCATCGGCGTGCGCGCTATCTCTATGCAATGGCGCGGCAGATTCAAAAACATTCCCGGCGTCTGGCTGTTCTGGAAACGCTCGACAATGGAAAACCAATTCGTGAGAGCCGCGACATTGATATTCCCCTGGTCGCACGGCATTTTTATTATCACGCCGGCTGGGCCCAATTGCTGGACCAGGAGTTTGCCGGCTACGTTCCCTGTGGCGTAGTGGGCCAGATTATTCCGTGGAACTTTCCATTGCTGATGTTGGCTTGGAAGATTGCACCTGCGCTGGCGACCGGGAATACCGTGGTCCTCAAGCCCGCGGAATTTACGCCTCTGACGGCGCTGGCATTTGCCGAGATTTGCCAGGAGATCGCTTTGCCGGCGGGTGTGGTGAATATTGTCACCGGAGATGGAACGACCGGCGAAGCGCTTGTGGCCCATCCGGACGTGGACAAGATTGCTTTTACGGGCTCGACCGAAGTGGGGCGCGCGATTCGCAAAGCCACTGCAAAATCTTCCAAGAAACTCTCCTTGGAGCTGGGCGGTAAATCTCCGTACATCGTTTTTGAAGATGCGGATCTGGACAGTGCTGTCGAGGGGCTGGTTGACGGGATTTGGTTCAATCAAGGGCAGGTCTGCTGTGCCGGTTCGCGTCTGTTGATGCAAGAAAGCATTGCAGAACGGCTGCTCGCAAAGATTCGTGAGCGCATGAGCAAGTTGCGCATTGGCTCTCCCCTCGACAAGGCAATCGATATCGGCGCCATCGTTGACCGCATACAGCTTGAGAGAATTCAAAGCCTGGTGCAGCAGGGAATCAGCGACGGTGCAACCTGCTGGCAGCCCGCGCTGGCCATGCCATCCAGCGGACTTTACTTCCTACCGACCCTTCTGAGCAATGTGCATCCGACTTCCATCGTGGCGCAGCAAGAGATTTTTGGCCCCGTACTTACGGCGATGACCTTCCGGACCCCGCGCGAAGCAGTCGAACTGGCAAATAACACCGTTTACGGTCTGGCTTCTAGCGTGTGGAGCGAGAGCATTAATCTCGCCTTGGACGTTGCTTCGCAAATAAAAGCCGGCGTAGTTTGGATAAACAGCACAAATCTTTTCGACGCGACCTGCGGTTTCGGTGGCTATCGCGAAAGCGGCTTTGGACGAGAGGGCGGCAGGGAAGGGCTTTACGAATATCTCGAGCCAAAGTGGCTGCAGGAAGCGCCCGCCATCGCTGCCAGCCGGCCGGCGTCAGGTACAGGTGGTGCTAGCGCCGCGGCAGATTCACTGTCCATCGACCGCACCGTCAAACTTTATATTGGTGGCAAGCAGGTGCGCCCGGATTCGGGCTACAGCATGGAAGTCCGCGCCTTCGACGGACGATTGCTGGGCGAAGCGCCACTCGGTAATCGCAAGGACATCCGCAATGCCGTAGAAGCGGCCAGGAAAGCCGATGGATGGGCCAAGACCACCGCGCACAACCGCGCACAAATTCTGTACTACATCGCAGAGAATTTGGCGCAGAGGAGCGCGGAAGTCGTTAGCCGTCTCTCCGATGCGGTTGGAAAACAACAAGCCGAAGCGGAGTTGAATGCAGGCCTCGAACGGCTATTTTCCTATGCGGCTTGGGCCGATAAGTTTGAAGGCACGGTTCACAATCCGCCGTTTCGAAATGTCACGCTGGCGATGCGGGAAGCCATCGGCACGGTGGGAATTATTTGCCCCTCGCAGACTCCGCTGCTCGGATTTCTCTCTCTGGTGATGCCGGCCATCGCATCCGGGAACACCGTCATTGCCATCCCTTCTGAAACGTATCCGCTCGTTACCGCAGACCTCTACCAGGTCTTTGAAACCAGCGATGTGCCAGGGGGCGTAATCAATATCGTTACCGGCCGCGCGCCCGAACTCCTGAAGGTCCTCGCGGAGCACGACGATGTTGATGCCATTTGGGCCTTCCATGACGCGGAAAGCGCGATTGCTGCCAAGGCGCTATCGACCGGCAATCTGAAACAGGTGTGGACCAACGAAGGCCGGCAGATTGATTGGTTCAGCCTCAGTCAGGGGGAAGGACGTTGGTTTCTGCAGCATGCCACCCAGGTGAAAAATATTTGGGTTCCGTACGGCGAGTAATTTTCACCTGGAAATATCTCAGGCTTTGCCATTCTCCATGAATATTGAGCTCACTGAAATTGAAACACGTGTTCTCGGCGCTCTGGTCGAAAAGGAAATCACCACGCCGGAATACTATCCACTCTCGCTGAATGCGCTGGTCAACGCGTGCAATCAAAAATCCAATCGCGAACCGGTAATGAATCTGGATGAGGATACGGTTCGCGGCGCCCTTCGTTCTTTGAGCGACCAACTCTTAACCCGATCAAGTAGCGGGTCGGACAGCCGAGTGACCAAGTACGAACATCGCCTCCAGGAAGCTTTCAACTTTCACCGTCACGAAATTGCCGTGCTTTGCGTTCTCTTGCTGCGTGGTCCGCAAACTCCTGGTGAACTTCGTACCCGCACCGATCGCATGTATTCGTTTGAAGATCTCGATGGCGTGCATTCGGCGCTCCAACACCTGATGAAGCGCGAACCGCCCCTGGTCAAGATCTTGCCGCGCCAGCCCGGCACCAAAGAATCGCGCTACGCGCATTTGCTCTCGGGAGACGTGCAGGTCGCCGCAGAACGTCAGCCGGAGACGGACTCCGGTGCATCCCCGGTTACCGCCGTCAATGAACGAATCGTTCAGCTGGAAGAAGAAATTGCCGGTCTTCGCAAGGAAATAGGGGAAATGAAACAACAATTTGCCGAGTTTCAAAAGCAATTCCAGTAAATGGGTGGAATTCCAGGTCGCATCCGGAACAGCACAATTTTTTGCGGCAACATGTTCTGTTTTGGCTCTTTCCGGCGCTTGGCGAAGTCGCTTAGACTGCTATCCGGAATCAGGGTCGTGCAATGAGAGGTTTCTCGGGAGAATCGACGATGGGAATTCTTACGCGGTGCGCTGCATTCTTGCTAGGCTTGGCCCTGGTTGGAGCGAATTCGCTATCGGGGAATGCAGGGGGCACGGGATCCATGAAAAAACAGGCCTTCGGAAAACTTGCAGACGGAAAAGCAGCTACTCTCTACACCCTCAGCAACAAGAATGGCGTCGAAGTATCGATAACCGATTTTGGTGCTACGGTTGTCTCGATCAAAACACCGGACAAAAGCGGGAAAATTGCCGATGTCGTCGCGGGTTATGAATCCGCCGGGCAATATGAAGCGGGAAAGAACTATTTTGGCGCAACCGTCGGACGATACGGAAATCGCATCGCGCATGGAGAGTTTTCCCTTGACGGCAAGAAATACACGCTTGCCAAAAACAATGGCGAAAATCATTTGCACGGCGGCATCAAAGGATTCAATAAAGCGTTGTGGTCCGCGGAAGATATTTCCACCAAGGATGCCCCGGCGATCCGCATGCATTACCTCAGCAAGGATGGCGAGGAGGGATATCCTGGAAGTCTGTCGTGCTATGTCACGTTTACGCTCACTGACGCCAACGAACTTAAAATCGGATACTCGGCCACTACCGACAAAGACACAGTTGTGAATCTGACGAATCATTCCTACTTCAATCTTGCCGGTACCGGATCCATTCTGGATCACGAGCTCGCATTGTTCGCCAGTCGCTTTACTCCAGTCGATGCTGGCTTGATTCCCACAGGCGAGCTGCGCCCCGTCGGGGGCACTCCGTTTGATTTTTCAAAAGCCACTGCCATCGGGGCGCGCATTGGCCAGGACGACGAGCAGCTGAGACTCGGCAATGGCTACGATCACAATTTTGTGTTGGATGGCAGCGGAGGCGGAAAATTAGTCTTGGCGGCCAAAGTCCTTGAACCGAAAACGGGACGGGGGCTCGACGTGTGGACTACCGAACCCGGCGTACAGTTCTACACAGGAAATTTTCTTGACGGTACTTCATCGGGGAAAGGGAAGACCTACGAACGCCGGAGTGAATTCTGTCTGGAAACGCAACACTTTCCCGATTCTCCAAACCAGAGCGCGTTTCCGTCAACGGTCCTGCACCCGGGAGCAAAGTACAGTTCTGAAACGGTTTACAAATTCTTTGCGAAATAAAGAAACCGCTTCCTTTCCAAGAGCCTATGGTAGGGACGTGGCAGAGGCGCGGGCCCGTGTGGAAAACGTTTACTCTTCGGTGCCGGCCGGTGTTTTGCCGGCTTTTCTGGAATTTCAATAAGGCGTTGACAAAGTACGGCTGGTTTCAGTAGGGTGCATATCTAAGTAATCGTTTACTTCGCGTAGCTCAAGCCTCCTACAGATGGCGGACGCATGTTGCTTACAGAATTGCGCAAACAGGTTTTAGAAGCCAATCTCGAACTCGTTCGCCGCGGCCTGGCCCTTTACACGTTTGGCAACGCCAGCGGGATTTCTCGCCCGGACGGCCTTGTCGTTATCAAACCAAGCGGCGTTCCGTATGAAGACTTGCAGCCGGAACACATGGTGGTTGCCGATTTGCAGGGAAAAATCGTCGAGGGAAGCCTGCGTCCGTCTTCTGACTTGCCCACACACCTGGTTCTCTACCAGGCCTTTTCTACAATCGGGGGAATTTCCCATACCCATTCTGAATTTGCCGTTGCCTGGGCGCAGGCGGGGGCAGCAATCCCGTGTCTGGGAACCACTCATGCCGATTATTTTCACGGTTCCGTGCCGGTCACGGCCGCTCTTTCTGCAGAGGAGATCGCTTCGGACTACGAGAAAAACACCGGCCATGCTATTGTCCGTGCGTTTGCAGGCCTAGACGCCGCATCTATCCCCGCTGTTCTTGTTCGCAGCCACGCTGCTTTTACCTGGGGACCGGACCCGGCGGCGGCGGCGCACAATTCTGTGATTCTGGAGGCGGTTGCTCGAATGGCGTATTACACGGCTGGACTCGTCACAAATCTCCAATCCATTCCGACTGCTCTTCATGACAAACATTTCTTGCGCAAGCATGGCGCCAATCGCTACTACGGACAGGAGTCTAACGAGCAATGAGCCACGTCACGGCGGCTGTCGCTGCAACGCAATTAGTGCATCTGTCCCCGGTGGATTTTGCAATTATCGTCTTTTATTTCGTCCTGGTGCTGGCAATCGGCTTCTATTTGAAATCGCGTTCCAACACCAGCGAAGACTACTTCATGGCCGGGCGGGAAATGACGGCTTGGATTGCCGGTCTCAGCTTTCTGTCCGCCAATCTGGGTTCTCTCGAACTGATGGGGTGGGCCGCAGCGTCCTACCAGTACGGGATTTTGGCGGCTCACTGGTATTGGATCGGTGCTATTCCAGCAATGCTTTTTCTGGGCATCGTGATGATGCCGTTCTACTACATTTCAAAAACCCACTCCGTGCCGGGTTACCTGAAACTCAGATTTGGAGAACCGAGTCGCGCGCTGTCCGCGATTTCTTTCGGATTGATGACCGTCCTAATGAGCGGTATCAATATGTATTCAATGGCGCTGGTCATGAAGGTGGTTCTTGGTTGGGATATTCATTTCAGCATCTGGATTTCTTCCATCACTGTGGCCGTCTATGTGACGCTCGGTGGTTTGCGTTCCGCCATTTTCAATGAAGTCCTGCAGTTCATTTTGATCTGGGCTGGTGCGTTGTTGATCCCGATTCTGGGACTCGTTGAAGCGGGCGGCTGGAACAACCTGAAAGCACAAATTGCTCGCAACGCTTCTGCCGAATATACGCATCTCTGGAGCACTCTGGGTTCGTTTCAGGACAACCCCATGGGAATTCACTGGACCGGAATGGTTTTTGGTCTGGGGGCCATCATTTCTTTTGGATACTGGACTACGGATTTTCTGGTGGTGCAGCGCGTTCTGACTGCGAAAGATTTGCGCGCGGCAAAAATGGCGCCGATCATTGGCGCGGCATTCAAGATGTTTGTGCCCTTTATCGTAATCCTGCCCGGCTTACTCGCAATTGCCGTGCTGCCGATGAAGCTTACCGGGGAAAGCGCCGCGGTGGCCACTGGCGGCCACAGCTACAACGAAGTTCTTCCGCTGATGCTCGCACGCTATTGCGGGCCCGGTTTGCTGGGGCTCGGTATTACGGCGTTGATGGCGGGATTTATGTCCGGTATGGCAGGGAATGTCAGCGCCTTCTCGACGGTGTGGACGTATGACATTTACGGCGCCCTCATCAACAAGAGCGCGACGGACAAGCAATACGTCACGATGGGGCGTTGGAGCACGGTGCTCGGAGTCCTGATCAGCGTCGGCACCGCGTATCTCGTAATGCAATTCCTCAGCATCATGGATTACGTACAAGCGCTCTTCAGCTTTTTCATCGCGCCCCTGTTCGGTACCGTCATTCTTGGCATGCTCTGGAAACGCGCTACTCGCGCCGGCGGATTTTGGGGGCTGCTGGCGGGCACCGCTTCTTCCATCGGAATGTGGGCCTGGGTCAAGATTAACCCCGCGGCGTTGGCTTATGTCGCGCTGTCAACGCATGCCAAAGACATGGCAGAAAACATGTACCGCGCCCTCTGGAGCGGCCTAATTTGCGCGCTGGTGACAATTGTCGTCAGCTTGGTGACCAAACCGCAAACCGAAGCGGAACTGAAGGGGCTGGTCTATGGAGCAACTGATATTCCGTCCGAGCAGGACATGGTTTTCTATAAGCGGCCGATTTTCTGGGCCGGAGTTGTTGCCGTGGCGGTGGTGGCGATAAATATCTATTTCTGGTGAGCGATTCGCCAGGACAAATATAAGGAGATTTGGCGATGCGTGGACAAGGCTCAATCTCGATCTGGTTTTTCATCGGCATTTCACTGCTCGTGAATGGGCTGCTGATTTTTGCAGCGGGCGTGCATGAGTTCTACCACCCACCAGCCAATCCGGTGCACCTTTACCACGTGCATGCGAACGTCTGGTGGGGCGCATTTTTATTTGTGATCGGAGCCATCTATTGTTTTTTCTACGCGCCGAACAGACAAAAGGCGTAGGTTGATTTTGGAGAACGAAACGATCATGGGGACCAAGAAGAAGAAAATGACGATGGGTGTGATTGTGGGGAATCGCGGTTTTTTCCCCGATCAGCTGGCCAAGAGCGGCCGCGAAGAAATGATCCAGACTCTGACCAATGCCGGAATGGACGTCGTGGTCCTCGGTCCGGAGCAAAGCAAACACGGAGCTGTGGAAACCCACGAAGAGGCCAAACGCTGCGCGCAGCTTTTCAAGGCCAATGAGAAGCGTATTGATGGGGTGATTGTAACCTTGCCGAATTTTGGTGACGAACGCGCGATTGCAGATACGCTGCGCCTGGCCCGGCTGAACGTTCCAGTCCTGGTGCAGGCGACCCCGGACAACCGCACAAAAATGACCATCGCGCATCGCCGCGACAGCTTCTGCGGGAAAATGTCGGCCTGCAACAATCTTAAGCAGTATGGCATCCCTTATTCGCTGACAACTCTGCACACCGAGAGTCCGGAGTCGGGCGAGTTTCAGAAGGACCTGGAATGGTTCGCAGGCGTCTGCCGGGTAGTGAAGGGACTTCGCAATTTACGGATTGGTGCGATTGGCGCGCGGCCCGCTGCATTTAACACCGTTCGTTACAGCGAAAAGCTTCTCGAAGCCAGCGGGATCTCGGTTGAAACACTGGACCTCTCGGAGGTTCTCGGCCGCATCGGACGAATGAAAGACACTGACGACGCAGCGGTAGCCAAACTCAAATCCATCGAAAAATATGTTTCCACCAGCGGAATTCCCGCAGTTGCGCTTATGAAGATGGCCAAGCTCGGAGCGGTCATTGATGATTGGATGAAGTCCGCTGCGGTGGATATCAGCGCCGTCCAGTGCTGGACATCTATGGAAGAAAATCTGGGCGTCGTTCCCTGCACCGTGATGAGCATGATGAGCGACGCGCTGCTTTCCAGCGCCTGCGAGGTCGATGTATGCGGCACTCTCAGCATGCACGTACTTCAGCTTGCTTCAGAAACTCCCAGCGCGCTCCTTGATTGGAACAACAATTACGGAGACAACCCGGACAAAGCCGTCTGCTTTCATTGCAGCAACCTGCCAAAACATTTTTTTAACGAAGTGCAGATGGATTTCCAGGCGATCATCGCGGGCACAGTTGGCAAGGAAAATACGTTTGGCACCTGCGTTGGGAAAGTTAAAAGCGGAGCGATGAGCTACGCGCGCTTTTCCACAGACGATCTCAGCGGGAAAATCCGCGGATATTCCGGCGGAGGAAATTTTACCGATGACCCCCTGGAAACATTTGGCGGAGCAGGAGTTGTCGAGATTCCGCAAATGCAAAAACTCCTCCGCTACATCTGCGAAAACGGTTTCGAACATCATGTCGCCGCAAATTTCTCGAGCGTTGCGCCTGTGGTTCATGAAGCCGCGACTCGCTATTTGGGCTGGGATATGTACGCGCACGGGGCCTAGAACTACTTCGCTCGCGGCAAGGGAAATGAATTCCGACAAAAGAGAAACTCCATGGCCACGGTAGCCGGTGTTGATTTTGGAACCTTGAGTGTGCGGGTCACGCTTGTCGATAGCGAGCGCAGAACGCTCGGCTCGGCCATTGCCGAATATCCACTGCATCGCAAAAAAGAAGACCCGGATTTCGCCACACAGTCGCACGACGATCATATGCGGGCGCTTGCCACCGCGACACGCGAAGTGCTGAAGCAAAGCGGAATTTCTGGTGACCGGGTGGAGGCTATCGCCCTCGACACGACCGGTTCCTCGGTGATCCCGGTTGACGCTGCCATGCAGCCGCTCGATGAGTACTATCTGTGGTGTGATCATCGCGCAAAAGCCGAGGCTGCGGAAATTACCGAAGCGGCACACCAGTACGGTCTGGAAGCGATTCAGTGGTGCGGCGGGATCTATTCCTCCGAGTGGGGATTTGCCAAGCTGCTGCACTGGCTGCGCCACAATGCCGCGAAACGCGGAAAGTTCGCGAGCGCCTTTGAACATTGCGACATGGTCGCTGCGACCCTGTGCGGTGTCAGCGACCCGGCAAAGGCCAAGCGCAGTATTTGCGCGATGGGACACAAGTGGCTGTGGCATGCGGATCTGGGGGGCTTGCCTTCTGAAGATTTTCTCGTCACAGTCGATCCACTCTTTGCCGGCGTCCGCGCAAAATTGCAAGGTGAGTATGCTACGTCCGATAAGATCGCCGGGACGCTCAGCCGAGAGTGGGCAGAAAAGCTCGGTTTGCGCGAAGGAATTCCCATCCCTGTCGGTGCATTTGACGCGCACTGGGATGCCATCGGAGCGGGGGCGCGTGAAAAAGATGTAGTGAACGTGATTGGCACATCCACCTGTATTATCGGAATCTCGCGCGAGACCAGGCTTGTGCCTGGCGTTTGCGGCGTGGTGAAGGGCAGCGTAAATCCCGGCTATACGGGAATTGAGGCCGGGCTTTCCGCCACCGGCGACATCTTTGGGGCGATTGCGCGGCGCGCTGGCACTTCGGTTGCTGAGCTGAGCAAAGGTCTTGAAGCCTACCGCGCAGGGCAAACCGGACTTCTGCGATTGACCTGGGACAACGGGGACCGCACAGTTCTCGTAAATCCGAGTCTGGGAGGAATTACCCTGGGCTGGAATTTGCAGCACACCGCGCAGGATGAACTTTTTGCGGCTATTGAAGGGACCGCGTTTCACACCCGAATTATCTTGGATCGCATGGCGGAATATGGGGCCTCCATGGATCGCATCATCAATGCCGGAGGGATCTCCACAACGAATCCTGTCTTGAATCAGGTTTACGCCAACGTTCTGGGAAGGCCGGTGCTCGTTCCGAGCCAGAAAATTACCAGCCTCGGCTCGGCGATATTTGCATTCTTGGCGGCAGGGGTTTTTGCCACCATCGAAGAAACGCAAAAGCAGATTTGTCCGCCACACGTTGTATTTGAGCCGCAGCCGGAAGCGCAAGAGATCTACGATCGCATCTACCAGATGTATCGCAGGCTGTATTTCGATTTTGGGAATCCGAAAGAGACGAAGTTTGGCAACGTTCTTCCTGATTTGATGAAAATCTCGCGCGAACAATCCGGCGCTGCCGCCTAAATCTCGCTTTTATTTGACGCTACTCGTAGCGCAACGCCGTCAGTGGATCGACTCTGGCCGCGCGTCGTGCGGGGATCCAACTTGCCAGAAGAGCAACTCCTCCTAGGAATACCGGGACGATCGTAAAAGTCACGAGATCGTGCGGTTGCACTCCATAGAGGAAAGAGGAGGCAAGTTTGGCCACAGCCAGTGCGGCGCAAAGCCCCAAAGCTGCAGCGATCAGGGTCAGCGTCATACCCTGGCGAATGATAAGAATTTGAACTCCGCCAGTTTGCGCGCCAAGCGCCAGCCGGATGCCAATCTCCTTGGTGCGACGGCTGACCGAATAGCTCATTACTCCATACAAGCCAACGGCAGCCAGCACCAATCCGACAAATCCAAAAACTCCGAAAAGTGTGCCTGCCAGACGCGGCAGAAATAGTGCACTGCGCATGTGCTCTTCGATTGTTTCGGAGTTGTAGACCGCCAGCGTGGGATCGAGAGAGTGAATTTCACCGCGCACTGCCGCAGCGAGTAGACCCGGCGCAACGGACGACTGTACTACCAGCGAGTAACCCATGAACGAGGGATCGGAGCCGATGGTTTGATCCACCGAGCGATAGAGGACCATCCGCTGATTTTCTCCAATCGTCCGGGCTTTAATGTTTTTCGCGACGCCAATAATTTTGTAGCGCACTCCACCGCCGTTGACATGTTGCCCGAGGGGGTTTTCGTTCTTGAAGAATCGCTGCACGAAAGCTTCATTCACCACGGCCAACTTCGGAGCCGTCGGGCTTTCCGTTGCAAACGCTCGCCCGGCGATAAGCGGTGTTCCCATGGTTTCAAAATAGCCGGGACTCGCCATGTACAGTTCGGTGGACGTCTCGTCGTCCACCGGCGGACGGCCTTCGGCTTGAAATCCGTCGCTTCGGTGGCCGCCATACAGGGGAACGACATCGGTAGCGGCAACGGAGGAGACCCCAGGCAAGGCGCTGACCTGTTCCCGCAGTTGGTTTAGAAACTGCGCCGTGCGTTCCGGCGTATAGCCGTTGAGTCGCGGATCGACAGACATCATCAGCAGTCCGTGTGAGCGAAAGCCCACGTTCGTACTTGCCGCACTCTGCAGGCTTCGCAGAAACAAACCGGTGATGCACAGCAGAATCAAGGACATGGAAATTTGAGAAACGACCAGGACGTTGCGCAGGGTCCAGCGCCGACCCGGGCGTGCCAGAATGTCTTCGCCCTTTAATGCGCTGGAAAGAACTGGACGCGACACGGCCCATGCCGGCGCCAGTCCGAACAGCAGTCCTGCCCCGATACTCATGAAAAACGTGTAGAGCAAAACCTTCCAATCAACGCTGACTCCGAAATCCAGCGGTACGGGCGCGGGAATGCGGAATGCGCTCAGTGCCTGTGTGGCCCAGAGCGAGATCGCCACACCGACGAGTCCTCCGCCAATGGAAAGCAACACGCTTTCAGTCAACATCTGGCGCAGAAGTTGTCCGCGAGTTGCGCCCAGCGCAAGCCGCACGGCCATTTCCTTTTGGCGTCCGGAAGCCTGCGCCAGAAAAAGATTGGCGACATTGGCGCAGGCGATGCACAGCACCAGCAGCACCACCACCGTTAGGGCCCCCAGAAAAAGCAGTATCGTGGATTTATCGCGGGAAGGCTGCAAAGAGCCGGCCTGTTCGAATCGGAAGCCCAGATCCTTGTCCGTCGATGGATAAGCCCGCGCGAGCCGCTGGCCAATTCCATTCAATTCGCCGGAAGTTTGGGCCGGCGTAACCCCAGATTTTAGCCGCGCGATAACGGCCACCCAGCGAAACTCGCGCGAGGTCAAATTCGCAGTATTGGGTTGCAGAGCATCTAAGTTGCCCAAGGGAACCCAGAATTCGCAATCAAGAACAAGATCAATTCCGCGGAAAAGAGGTGGAGCCACGCCCACCACCGTGAAAGGCCTCCCGGAAAGCAAAACAGTCTTGCCCGCAATTCTGGGATCCGCGGCAAAACGCCGCTTCCACAAACGATTGCCCAACACGACAACCGGACGGTGCTCCTCGTCGCCGGCAAAACCACGTCCGAGCGTCATCCCAAGCTGAGCCACATCGAAGAAATTTGCGGTCGTGGCTTGTCCCCACACGCGTTCCGGCTCGCCCGTGCCGCCAATGGAAGCGGGCAATAGTTCGTAGTAGCTGGCAACTCCCGAGAACGATTTGGTTTGATCACGAACATCGGTGAACAGCGGCCAAGAAAATGCATTGCAGCATTCATTCGAATAAGTCGTATGCAGCGCCAGGAGCGTTGCCGGGTCGCCGACTGGAGCTGTGTGCAATACAAACTTGCTGACCATGGAAAAAATAGTCGAGTTTGCGGCGATTCCCAGCCCAATGGAGATTACCGCGGCCGCGACAAAGCCAGGCGACCTTGAAAGTCTGCGCAATGCGTGCTTCATCTCACTGATCCAGGCCAGCATACGGTTCTCTCCTCGCGTATTGATACGTCGGACCCGGCCAGATTGTTCCCGTAACCGATCACGGCTCTGAAGAATTATTCCATCCCCAGAAAGGAAGCCGCCAGCTACACCCTCCGATCGACTGGATTCGCTCCAGGTCTTTTTCCCTACCAACTCCTGATACGTATTGCGCGAATCATGATCGACCGCTTGCTCAGTCCACAGATAAGCCATACAAGACGGTCCAGGGCTTCACTTTGGAGCGGTGCGTTGTGAGGCAATGAGGGTTGCGGCGAGTTCGAATTGCGCCTTGGCTTTTTCCGCCATTCCTTGCTTTCGATACACCTGAGCCAGCAGGTAATGATTGGCGGCGTTGTCTTTGGCCAGGCGAATGGCTTTTTCCAGGTGGAGTTGCGCTTCTTTCAGCTTGTTCTGACGCCAATACGTTTTCCCGAGTAATTCGGGAACACGCGAATCTTCCGGCGAAAGTGTATCGGCTTGCAACAATAGCGGAAGAGCGTCGCTTTCGCGATTTTGATCGAGGAGGAGAGCTCCCAGGTCGATATAGGGCTCGGCCACCTGGGAAGAAGCTGCAGACTGCCAGGCAATTGCGTTGCGATATGATTTTTCCGCTTCGGCGAATCTTCCGAGTGCGGCCAAGCTAAGACCCAGGTTTGATTTGGCCTTGACGTTCCCAGGATCCAACCCGAGGCAACGCTGGAACGCCGAGACTGCTTGTTCGAAGTGGCTCTCGTTGTATTTTGTGCGCCCCAAGTGATACCAGGCTTCTGCGTCGTGAGGATTCCAAATAGTGGCACGGGTCAGCCAGTTGTCAGCTTCAGCAAAATTTCCGAGGAGCACATAATCAAGCGCCACTATCTTTAGATCCTGAGAACTGGGCGGCTGATACTTCGCGGCTTCCGTATATTCTGCAAGGGATTCGACGGCTTTTCCCTGCTTAAACAAGATCAAGCCGAGCAAATAATGGCCCTTCGCGGAGTCCGGTTTCAACTGAAGGTGAGTGCGAATTTGTTTCTCGGCATCAGATGCGTGACCGTCTTTGAGCAGCCTTCTGGCAAGTTCGAGTAGTTGATCAGGGTCCAGATCTTGAGGGTCTGGTGGCGAGACTTCCGCCGGCGGCAACTCGGCCAGGGAACGGTTATTTTCGCCAGGAAAGGAAGAATCACTCCCCAAGAAAAGCGTCCGGTCTGACGAAGCACAGGTGGTGGAAAGAAAGAGAATAGCGACGAGCAGCATCGAGCCAATCATTCGGAGAGCTTTTCGCTGCGCCATTGAAGGAACCCTTTTTCGTTTCCGCTGCCGATGGAAAAATTCTATGTCACAGCCCCACAAAATGAAATGGTAAGAAAATGCACGAGCGATCGAACAAATGAGCAAGCGAGCACGAAACGGAGCAGTGGCGCCAGTATTGAACTACTTTCTGGCCGACAGACGAAGAATCGTTGTCGAGTGGTAGGTTTTCCCCGGGCTCAATTCAGTGGAGGGGAAATTATTATGGTTCGGCGAGTCTGGAAAATGCTGGGTTTCTAGACAGAAGCCCGTGCGATGACCGTAAGACTGGCCAGCTTTTCCGCGAACGGTCCCATCCAGGAAATTTCCACTGTAGAACTGAACGCCGGGCTCAGTTGTCAGGACTTCCAAAACTCGCCCGCTGGTTGGCTCGAACACTTCAGCGGCCACTTTTAATCCGGATTTTCCAGTTATGTCCAACACCCAGTTGTGATCATAGCCTTTTCCGAATTTGAGCTGTTCGTCGTTCTCCCCGATGCGCGCTCCGATGGCGGTTGCCTTGGTGAAATCGAAGGGTGTTCCGCGACTAGCGCGCAATTCTCCGGTGGGGATGAGCGTGGAATCGACAGGGGTGAACGCCGAGGCGTGCAGGAGCAATCGATGGTCCAGAATATCCTTTGCGGGTGCACCTGAGAGGTTGAAGTACGAGTGGTTGGTGAGATTGATGACCGTAGGTTTATCCGTGCTTGCCGAATAGTCAATTCGCAGTTCGTTGGCTTCCGCACGGAGCGTGTAGGTGACGGTCACCTTTACGGTGCCAGGATAGCCAGCTTCTCCGTCCGGGCTGACGTAGGTCAATTCCAGCACCTGCGCATCGGGGCGCGAATGGTCGGCGGCGGCCCAAACCTTTTTGTTAAAGCCCTGGCCTCCCCCATGCAGACTGTTGGGCCCGTCGTTTATCGGCAAATGAAATACCTTTCCGTCGAGCGTGAACGTACCGTGCGCGATGCGGTTTCCATACCTGCCGATGGAGGCGCCAAAGAAAGATTTGTCCTGTTCGTAGCCCGCTAAATTGTCGTAACCGAGAACGATATCCGCAACTTCGCCATGGCGATCCGGAACTTTGAGCGAAACCAGATCGGCGCCGTAGGTGATCACCACAGCTTGCATACCTTTCTTGTTCGCCAGCACGTAACGGGAGACGGAAAGACCATCTTTAGTCTTTCCAAAATCGGAAACCTGCAAGTTGCGCTGAGCTTGTCCGATCACCGGGTTCAGTAGGAGTAGCAGAATTGCAGAGGCAAGAACGCTGAGTGATTTAAAGTTGCGCATGTTTCGCCCTCGTCGTCCAACTGGAAGGGATCGCAAAAATCGCTGGCTGTCCCTAGGTAAGCGTTTACCATCCGAGTCTTGGGAAAGCAAGCTATTTGAAGAGAAATTGGCTGGTTGTTCGGAATTGTAACGATACTCCGCTAGTTCGTCTTGAGAAATCGTATACTTAGTGCGCTCCTCTGGCCTTCCGAAAAAGGAAGACTGTGAAAATACGTAGTGTAGCGCGACGAGCAAAACGTTTGAACGGCCAGGGTCGCGCGGACGACCAGTCAAATTCCAGTTGCCTCAGCGATCCGAAACGCAGGGCACTCGCCGCACCTGCGCTTTCAGAAATTGCCGCTCGTGCTTATGGACGCTGCAAAGCCCGCACACTAGCAACATTCGCGTAAACTATCTGGACGAAAGTCGGAAGGCAGTGCAACATTTAGCAGCATTGAGGCCCGAGCGTACGGAAATCATGGATCTTCAGAAAACACGCGAAAGCAGGACGAGAGTCACTACCGCACTCCTCTTTTTGAATCTTCTATGTCCGTCGCTGTGGGCCCAGGTCCAGTCGCAACCCTCCCCAGACAGCAAATCACAGTTGCCGATGGCCACTGCCGGAGTGCATGGGGCGGTCTTCGACGCAAACCACAGACCCATTACAGCAGGTGGAATCGTCGACAACGGCCCTACAGTTTTTCTGGACGTAGCTGAAAAAGCGGGTTTGCGATCGTGGCAGCATGTAATGGGAACGCCACAGCGGAAATTTATTCTCGAGACAGTCGGTTCAGGAGTAGCGCTTCTGGATTACGACAATGATGGATGGCTGGATATTTACATCGTGAATGGCGCGACATATAAAAGCCTGCGCGGGGAAGAGCCTGCTCCACACGCCGCACTTTTTCACAACAACCACGACGGCACCTTTACAGACGTCGCGAGCAAGGCTGGAGTTGCCAATGACCGGTGGGGATTTGGAGCGGCCGTAGGAGATTTTGACAACGACGGCTGGCCCGACTTGTACGTGACCAATTTCGGGAAAAACCGGCTGTTCCGGAACAACCATGACGGAACGTTTACCGATGTGGCCGAAAAGGCCGGAGTAACACTCGGGAATTGGTCCACGGGAGCAACATTCGGGGATTATGACGGCGATGGGTATCTAGACTTATTTGTACCAGGATATGTGCACTATGAGATCGAGCATCCTCCGGTTCCAGGTTCGCCGATCGTGGCGTTTCCAATTTGCCAGTTTCGGTCTGTAAATATCATGTGCGGCCCGCGCGGGCTGCAAGGCGAGTCCGATCATTTGTTCCACAACAACGGCGATGGAACTTTTACCGATGCCAGCAAAAGAGCCGGTGTGGACGATCCGCATAAATATTACGGATTGTCATCGGTTTTTGCGGACGTGAACAATGACGGCAAAGTGGATTTGGTCGTGGCGAACGATTCCACACCGAACTTTCTGTACATAAACAAGGGAGACGGCAGTTTCGAGGATGCCAGCTATGAAGCCGGATTTGCCCTGAATGAAAATGGTCACGAGACGGCATCTATGGGAATCGCTATTGGCGACTACCTGAACAACGGTCTGCTGGACTTGTGTACCACGACCTTTTCGGATGATTACTACCCGCTGTACCGCAACGATGGGGGAGGCAATTTCACGGATGTCAGCTATCAGGCGCGCATTGCCGAAACTACGATTCCATTTTTGGGTTGGGGTGACGGATTCCTGGATTTTGATAACGATGGATGGAAGGATTTGCTGTTTGCCAACGGCCATGTCTACCCGGAGGTGGATCAAACGGATTGGGGAACAACTTTTGCGCAGCGACCATTGCTGTTTCGCAACAAACGGGATGGGAAGTTCGAGGTTGTTGCAGCGAAGAAGGGAACGGGACTGGCGTCAACATTTACTGCGCGTGGTGCTGCATTTGGTGACTTGTTCAACGACGGGAAGATGGACGTGGTGATCAACCAGTTGGGGAATGTGCCAGTGCTTTTGCGGAATGTAAATGCCGATCAAAATCATTGGATGGGACTGAAGTTGATCGGGGGCCGCAAGAGTCCGCGGGACGCGACCGGAGCAACCGTATACGTTACGGCGGGCGGATTGCGACAACGCCAGGACGTTGTTAGCGGCGCGAGTTACGCGTCCAACAACGATTCGCGGGTACATTTTGGCCTGGGCGCTGCGAATTCGCTAGAAAAGGTTGAGATTCGCTGGCCCAGCGGACAGCTAGAAGTGGTTCGTCTGGGGGCCATCGACCGATATTATACGATTGAGGAAGGGAAAGGGGTTGTTGGCAACCCCTCCCAGGCCAAACAAAACAAGGAGTAAACGCATACTTTTCAGATGCAAGATTGGCTCAAGGCTGCGCAATTTGCCGCTTTTTGCCGTGCTGGCTGTGTGGGGGCATTGAGAAAAGGTTTACTTGACGTCGAATAAAGTACTTGACTCCTCGCAAAGTCAGCGATAAATTCCCGATAATGTGTTTGGGGTATTGCAAAGTCGGCGATTGCTGCTGTCCTGCGTTCTGATGGTCACGCTGACCCTCCCTACACAACTCTGTGCGCAAGATGGTGACTCCAGAAAATTGCTAGAACAGGGCAATTCGGAGTTGCGCAACGGAAATCTGGATGCAGCCGCGCAAACATTCTCTCGCCTGACAGAGATGGATCCGAAGTTTGCGGGTGGCTTTTTCAACTTGGGACTCGTTCGAATTCGACAGGGAAAGTGGGAGGAGGCCATCACCGTCTTGCAAAAATGCATTCAGCTCGATCCCAAGCTGCGCGGGGCTCACCTGTTTTTGGGAATCGCTGACTACCGCAGCAACCACTATGCGAATGCTGCAACTCAGTTGAAACATGAAATCGATCTTTCACCTAACAATGCTGACGCCCTGATGTGGCTGGGAGTCGTGGAGCTTGTAGGGAACGACGTGGAGAACGCGGTCGCAAGTTTGGACAAGGCGGCGCGCATTGCACCCGACAATGTAGATATTTTATACCATCGCGGGCGGGCACACATGTTGCTCTCAAAAAAGAGTTACGAACACATGTATGAAGTGGCCCCCCAATCCTGGAGAATTCACCAGGTCTTAGCACAATCTTTTGTGGAGCAGGAACGGTTCGAAGAAGCGGTGCGCGAATGCCGACTGGCGATCGAGAGTCAACCTGCCGAACCGGGTTTGCATGAGCAGCTCGGGGACATTTACTGGAAACAGAATCAATTGGAATCTGCTGAAACCGAGTTTCAGAACGAATTGAAAATCGATGCCGATAGCGTTTCAGCGTATTACAAGCTGGGAACGATAAGCCTGGAGCGATCCAAGCCGGAAGCTGCCGAACAGATTCTGCGCAAAGTGCTGGCCGTTTCACCGGAGTCGATTGAGGGGCACTATCAAATGGGCCGTGCGGAAGCACAGTTGGGGAAATACGAGGATGCCATCAATAGCTTTTCGTTTGTAAAGGCCAATGCGGTTCGCGCGGACAAGGAAATTTTGCGCCAGTCGTACTATCAGTTGTCCCAATTGTACCGCCGGACACAGAACCCGGAAGAATCCAAGAAAGCGATGCAAGTGTTCCTCAGTATGAAGCAAGAATCGGACGCGCAGGCCGCGAGCAAGCTGCAAGACAAAATGAAACGAAGTGAGGGTGAAGGGAAGGAAAACTAGCCGGACTTTTTTTCGGGCGTGAAAGTAAACGCTTACTTTGGGCAGGTCTCAGGATGAAGAGCGGTAACCGGAATTATCAAGTGGCAATGGGCGCGAAATGGTCAGTTAACGCTAACTGGGGTGGCCGGCCAAGGTTTCAGCAGTAGGCATGGGAAGGATTCTTGTTAAGGGGTGCGGGAAAATGAAATCACGTCTGATTCAGATGGTAGTTCTATTTCTTACTTTCGCTGTTGGCGCGCGCGCCCAGTCGAACCAAGGTGCGATTGCCGGAACCATACTTGATCCGTCGGGAGCAGTGGTGGCCGGTGCAAAGGTTACGGCGAGTTCCAATGAGTCCGGTGCGAAGTATGAAGTGGTGTCGAGCGACGCCGGCTACTACAACTTTGCCCATCTGAACATCGGCACGTACGATGTAATGGTCAACGTAGCGGGATTCAAGGTAGCGAACTTGAAAGGAGTCGTCGTGCAGATCAGCACGACAAGCTCCCTGGATATCACCTTGGTCCAAGGGTCGACGTCGGAGACTGTGGTTGTCGATGCGGATACACCACGGGTACAGACAGAGTCTTCTGAAATTGGAACGGTCATCACTGCAACGGAATTGACCAACCTCCCTCTGCCACTGGGAAGCGTTGTGCAGGCCATGCGCTCCCCTGAAGCGTTTGTGTTTCTCACTCCGGGTGCCGTCGGCCCGGGGACGGCGAACGGCAATGGCGGTACCTTCGAATCGAAAATCAGCGGTGGGCAAAACTATGCAACGGAAGTTCTCCTGGACGGCGTAAGCATGTTCCGGTCAGAAAACGGTTCGTCCTTTGATGAAACCGCGCCGTCCGTCGACGCCCTTGCTGAATTCAAGGTAACCACCTCAACCCTGCCGGCGGAATTGGGCCGAACGACAGGAGGCATCGAAAGCTTTACGACCAAAGCAGGAACCAATTTTTTCCATGGGGGAGCGTACGAACTTTTTCAAAATGAAGACCTTAACGCGAATACGTTTTTTAACAATGGCCGTGGTATCCCTCGACCGCTCGACAAGAAGAATGACTACGGGGTGTTCTTAGGCGGACCGGTTTGGCTGCCCAAGCTATACAACGGGAGAGACAAAACCCATTTTTTCTTTGCGTGGGAACAGTTCCGTCAAACGAGCGGAGCGGTCACCACCAGCACCGTCCCAACGGCTGCTGAGCGCGGCGGCGATTTCTCGGATTTGCTCGGCGCGCCTTTGACGCAGACGGGCGGAGCACCTGTGATTAACCCCTGCAACGGTGAACAGATGATCGCGGGGCAAATTTTTGATCCATCAACAACGCAAACTGTGGGAGGACAACTCTGTCGGCTCCCATATGCCGGCAACGTCATTCCTTCGTCGGCGTTTTCACAGGCGGGCGTGAACCTCATCTCGCATTTTCCCGATCCGACCAACAGTTCGCCGGTTTTGAACTACGACTATCCTTTCAGTTTCCCAATTCTTGATACCACGATGACGATTCGCTTGGATCAGGATATCAATGTCAAAAACAAGGTGTACTTCACCTACTCTTCGCGGCAGAATATTCGAACTTCAGTATTTCCGACTTGGGCTGATCCCTCAGGCTCTGGACGAAATCAGGTCTTTACAACCCACTACATAAGGACCGGGTGGGATTACATGATTACCCCATCCCTGCTCAGTCACTTAAGTCTTGGCTACAACCGGACAAACAGCGTCAACGTAGCCAAATCAGTGTCCGGGGTGGATTGGAATTCACAACTGGGCTTGCTGGGACTCCCGCCCACAGACAACGGCACGTATCCGGCCATTGGCTTTGGAGGAGGTACGAATACCCCCACTGGCCAGGGAGACTCGGTTAATGGCGATACGATTGACAACGGTTATCGCGTGAATTACGACCTGAACTGGGTAAAAGGTAAGCACAACATCAAAGCGGGCCTGGACTACCGACTACAGATTTATGATCCCATTACCCTCAATAACAACACCGGAACTTGGGACTTTTCCAATCAGCAGACAGCAGGTGTGAACACTGGTATTGGTGCTGGGACCGGCAGCGCAACGGCAAGCTTGTTACTGGGACTGGTTCGCGATGCAAACGCTATTACTTATGCGGGGCAGCCGAAGTACGTATCTCCTTACTACGGCATCTTCATTCAAGACAGCTACAAGATAACTCCGACGCTCGTGATCAACTACGGACTGCGATGGGACGTCGATTTTCCCCGCCGGGAAGTTAACGGCAACGTTTCTAACATTGATTTAGCAGCGGCAAACCCGGGTGCCGGAGGAATTCCCGGAGCTTTGGTATTTGCCGGAGCCGGGACGGGACGCAATGGAAACGTGAATGAGCGTTGGGCGGACACTTGGTTCAAAGATTTTGGACCGCGTGTTGGATTCGCCTGGTCCCCCACTAGATTCAACAGCAAAACCGTATTCCGGGGTGGTTTTGGCATTATCTATGGTCCGCTCATCTATGCAGATTTTGGTGGCTTCAATCGCGCCGGGTTCCAAGCCAATCCGGGGATCTCGACTTTGGATGGATTCAATCCAGCTTTTACAATTGCGTCCGGTTTCCCCGCGTTTGCCCCTCCACCCAACCTTGATCCATCGCAGTTGAATTTTACCGGCCCCCAGTATGTAGATCCGAGCTACGGACGTCCGGGAATGATTGAGAACTGGAGCTTGGAAGTGCAACATGAGCTCTTGCCCGACTTGATCCTTGACGTCGCTTACGTTGGGCAGCACTCCACCCATCTCCGTACCAACTTCGATGCGGTGAACTCACTGCGTCCGAACTTCTTGAGCTTGGGCAACCTACTTAATGCTTCTATTTCTTCGCCGGAGGCGCAAGCAGCCGGTATCAATCCCCCGTATTCAACATTTCCTTCCAACGCCATCGTGGCACAAGCACTCGTTCCGTTTCCGCAGTACTTCGGATTCAACACGGACGGAGCGCTGGAAAATCTTGGACAGTCCACCTACAACGCTCTGCAAACATCCGTTCGTCGTCGCTTCCGTAACGGGCTTACATTAATGGCGTCATACACCTGGTCGAAAACACTCACCGATGCAGATGCGGCTCTTCCGTTTTTCGCCACACTACATGGAGGTGGTAACGCTCAGAATCCGTTTGATCTGAAGGGTGAGAAAGCCATCAGCAACCAAGACGTTCCCCACGCGCTTGTGCTCAGTTATGTTTATGACCTTCCGGTTGGAAAGGGAAAACGATTCCTCGATAAAGGCGGAGTCTTAAACAGAGTAGTAGGCGGCTGGCAGATTGGAGGCATCCAACGGTATCAGAGCGGACAGCCTCTTTCGTTCTGCTGCGCTACGGGTGCACCTGCTTTTGCAGGAGGGTTCCGATATGATTTAGTCCAAGGGCAGCAAATCTTCAGCCAACAATATCTTAGCGGCCATTTCGACCCGGAACATGACCCGCTCTTTAACACCAATGCGTTTTCCGATCCGAATGCCGGCGTTGCCACAAGTTCGGCTCCTTTCGTTTTCGGAACAATGTCAAGGACCATCGGCAACGTACGAATGTTTAAGTTCGACAGCGAGGATTTTAGCCTGACAAAACGAACCGAAATCAAAGAGAACGTAAAACTTCTGTTCCGGGCCACAGCAACAGATGCTTTCAACCGGCACGTGTTCAATCGGCCGTTTAACTTGAATCCGGCTCCGACAAATCCAAACCCGCAAGGCGATTGCAAAGCCCAGTCGGTGAATGTGTTTGGATGTCTTGATACCAGTAGTACGGTGCTGGGACCCAGAATTATACAATTGGAACTAAGACTCGAATTTTAGCCACCCCGGAGTGAAAAGCGGAGTACCCGGACGCAAGCGTCCTGACACTCCGCTTTTCCTTTTGTAAGAAATGTTCACAGGCGGTTTCGCCAATTATTGGGCTTCTCTTGTCGTGTTATTCTGCAAACATAAGTCCGATGCGAAAACTCTGGTTCATGTGCTTTTCCGTTATCTGGTTCCTTAATCCCACCGCGTACCCCCAAGGGGCTAAAGCCCCCCTGGAAAAGCCAGCCGTTGCCGGTGGAGGCCGGTTTCGTAACGCGACCAAGGAACTTGAAGTGAACTTTCTCCATAAAGCTTCACCAACTTCCCGGAAATACCTTCTTGAAACGATGGGTTCGGGGGTTGCGCTATTCGACTTTGACAATGACGGACGGTTGGATATTTTCCTGACCAATGGTGCGCCCATCAGCGATCCTTCGCCTGCCGGAACGCTTCCTCGCAAAACGGGGCCGGAATATTGGAATCGCTTGTACCACCAGAAACCTGACGGCACGTTCGAGGACGTGACGGAAAAGGCAGGAGTTGCAGGAAGTTTTTACGCTACGGGCGTAGCCGTGGGAGATTTCGACAACGACGGCTATGAGGATTTGTTCGTCGCAGGTTACGGTCGCAACACGCTCTACCACAACAAAGGCAATGGAACGTTTACCGACGTCACCGAAAGTGCGGGAGTGGCGGGATCGGGATGGGCTACCAGCGCGGCATGGGTGGACTACGACAATGATGGACTCCTAGATTTGGTCGTGGCGCGCTATATGGAGTGGGATTTTTCCGAAGTCTACTGTGGCGAGCGCAAAGAAGGGTTTCGTTCCTATTGCCATCCCGATCTTTTCAAACCGGCAACACCGCTCCTGTATCACAACGAAGGCCATGGCAAATTCAAAGAAGTTTCTGTGCCAGCGGGGCTGAACAAACCCGGCAAAGGGTTGGGCGTCGCCGTTGCTGACTACGACCGAGATGGCTGGATGGACATTTTGATTGCAAATGACGCCGTTCCCCAGTCCCTCTTTCACAACAAGCGAAACGGCACGTTTGAAGAAATTGGGATGACCTCAGGGCTGGCTCTGGATAGCGACGGAGCTACGTTTTCCGGAATGGGGGTGGATTTTGGCGACTATGACAATGATGGCTGGCCGGACGTAGTGATTACCGACTTGGCGAACCAAAAATACGCACTGTTTCTGAACGGCAAAGACAACAGCTTCAGTTATTCCAGTACGGCGACGGGTGTTTCAGCGGTAACTTTGCTGCACTCTGGATGGGGAACGAAATTCCTGGACTTCGACAATGATGGATGGAAAGACCTCATGATTGCGCAAGGTCACGTCATGGACAATATTGAAACCACGCAGCCTCACTTGCATTACCGCGAGACGCCGTTGCTCTTGCGGAATCTGGGAGGAAAGAAGTTTGGGGATGTATCGAGAGAGTCCGGCAGCGCATTTGCGGAACGATGGGTTGGGCGGGGCTTGGCTGTTGGGGACTTGAACAACGACGGGTGGATCGACGTGGTGGTCACGTCCAACAATGGACCGGCCTGGATATTGCTAAACGAAACTCCTGTCAAGAATCATTGGATCAGTTTTGATTTGGAAGGGGTTAAAAGCAACCGTGACGCGATTGGCGCGAACATCAAACTCATGACACCGGCTGGCTCGCAATCCGCCACAGTTACCACTGCGGGGAGCTACCAATCGTCCAGTGCGCGTCGAGTCCATTTTGGTTTAGGGAGCGAAAAGATAGTTCAGCAAATTGAGATTCGTTGGCCCAGTGGAATCGTCCAGACCTTCGCCGATGTGCCGGCGGACCAGCACGTCAAAGTGCGGGAAACTGCAACTAACCCAAAACAATAGTGGATGAATCTTGCAAGTGCCCATACAAAACCTTACGGCGCGCAGTTTGAGCAGGGGATATCTTGCGGTAACGAGCGCAGTAAAAGTGCCGAGGAGAATTCCCCGATACCTTGGGTGGGTTTTTCTGCTGCTAACTCCAATTTCTGTCGCGGTCGGCCAAAACCGGGAAACATCCGCGGATGGCAGCCACCTGCGATCGGCAGCGCAATTTCTGGTCCGAGGTGATCTGCCCCATGCGGAAGAAGAAGTGCAGGCAGTTCTCGCCGCCAGTCCGCAAGATTACCGGGCGCTAAATTTGCTCGGCATCATCCGGGCACAACAACACCGTTCAGAGGAAGCGGAGAGCATCTTTCACCAAGTTGTGACGATCGAACCCGACTATGCCGGGGTACACGTCAGTCTTGGACTGCTGTACATGGAGACGAACCGCAAGGAACAGGCAATCGACGAACTGGAGTTGGCTCTGAAATTTGAACCTGGCAGGCAAGATGCAGTTAAACCACTTTTGGGTCTGCTGCGAGAGCAAGCAAAACTCGCTCTGCGCGAGGGCAGTTTTGAAAAGTCCCTGTCGATACTGATTCGTGCCAGAAAGATTACTTCGAGCGATCCGGAACTGAACTATGAATTTGGGATTGTGGCATTACGAATGTCTTTGTTTGAGGACGCTAGAGCAGCCTTCGAACAAGCGGCGAACGCCGAGCCTGCAAATGCCAATGCTATCTATGGACTAGCGCGCGCCCAAATGGGTCTGGCGAAAATTCCTGCCGCCCGCGAACTGCTGGAAAAATATGTTCAGCTGCGTCCAACCGATCCCACCGGACATTTTGGCCTGGGGCTGGTACTGCACATGCTCGCGATGCCAGACGCGGCGCGCAAACAATTCGAACGCTCGATCGAGCTGCAACCGGAGCAAACAGAAGCATATGTACAGATCGGATTTATGGATCTGGAAGCGAATGAACTGGATCTGGCTGCCGGGCGGTTCGGTGCCACGCTTGACCGGGCGCCGCAAAATGTAGGCGCACTGCTGGGCATGGGCCGAATTCAGTTCCAGCGCAAAGACTATTCAAAAGCGGCGGAATTCCTCGAGTCCGCCCTTGCACGGGACCGCTCCGTTAGAGAAGCGCACTATTATCTGGGACTCACCTACGCTCGATTGGGCAGGTCCACAGAATCCGGCGAGCAAATGGCTATGGCCACCGAGTTGGAACGCACAGATCTGGATCGGCAACGTATCATTATGAAGCTTCTTGATCCTGCCGAAGCCGAGGCACTCGAAAAGAACCAACACTAGGTTCCGTCTGCGGTCAGACGAGCTGAATTTTCAGCGCGGTTACCGAAGCCGGAGGAAATTCAACCACCAGCTTCCCGCCATCGACGTTCAGCGCTTTGCTTTGAGGAGCTACTACATTTTTTTGCTCGAACGAATTGTGTGCGTGGATATCTTTGTGTGTAAGGTAGACCATGCTGGCGCTCGTGGCGGTCGCACCGCGTAACGATATTTCTGAAAGACGCGGATCGGTAGTGCTGGGGTTGACTGCGGTGATCGTTAATTCTTTATCGCGCACCGAAGCCGAACCTTGCAATCCCCAGAATGAAGCGTCTTTGCCGTCGCGATCGTAGTGTAAGGTGGGCGTAGAAAAGATGGACCGAAGAGCGCTACCACCCTGATGGCTTGCGTAGAGCTCGAATACCCGACCAACCGGAGTAACGACGAATTTGTCTTCATGCGCAAGGTACAAGCTATTTAAACAGTTCACCAATTGCGCGCAGTTGGCCATCGCCACCTTTTCCGGATGACGATTGAAAATATCCAGAGTCATTCCACTCATCACGGCGTCACGCAGAGTGGGAATTTGTTCCAGAATATCACCTGGAGTTGCTTCACTTCCCGGCCTATACCACGGGCCCCACTCATCGACGATTAATTTGATACGGTGGTTGCGATCAATTTCACTGAGAACTTGCCAATGGCCGGTGATAAGCCCTTCCATGCGTTGGCCTTCGCGCAGCAATTCATACCAATCGACAGGTTCAAACTTCAGTGCGTCGCCCTTGGCGGCTATCCAGTCCTGGGTTTTTCCTCTGGCCATGTTCCAGGCGTAGTGGTGCAACGCCATCCCGTAAATGCGCCGCAACTCGCCCGGACCTTTTTTAACGATCTCCGTAAGAAAATCGCGCGTCCAATTCCAGTCGTCGGTATTGGGTCCAGAAGCGATTAGACTTAACTCGTCGCCGTAGGTGGGAAGCCAGGTGGAATACCGCCGGAACTCCACAGCATATTCCTGAGCAGTGAAATTACCGCCGCATCCCCAAGATTCGTTTCCAACGCCCCAGTATTTCACCTTGAAGGGTTCCGCATATCCAGCCGCGGCACGCGTGTCCGCCAGAGTTGTGCTGCCGCGGGGAGAATTGCAGTAGTCCACCCACTGGTAAAATGCAGATGCCGGAAGACTTCGTACATTTGCAGCAAGGTAGGGCTCTGCGCCAATTAACTTGCAGAAGTGCACAAATTCGTTGGTTCCAACAGCATTGGGGTCGTAGCGATGGCTGGCCGGCGCTTTATCGGATTCCACATTGGCCCAGAAATTTACCCGCCGTGGTCGTTTTTCGGCGGGCCCGATGCCATCACGCCAGTCATAACTATCGGCGAAACAGCCGCCCGGATAACGGATCACAGGTGCTTTAATCTTGCGCATATGCTCGATGAGTTCGGCGCGCAGCCCATCGGTGTTCGGAACCTTCGATTTTTCTCCGACCCAAATGCCGTCATACAACACGCCGCCCAAATTTTCCGCAAAATGACCGTAAATGTTCGGGGAAATCGTACCCAGGGGTTCATCGAACAACACTTCGATGCGCGAATCCGCCGTCGTTGCAGCAGCCAGCGCCTTCCAGGGCGCTTTTGCGGAAAGGAAAAATGCGGTCGTGCCCAGCGCTCCTTTATGCAGGAAATCCCGGCGTTTCATTGGTTCATCCTCCGCAAATGGTTCTGTATAGGGGCGACAGTCATGTGATCGGAGAGGCCATCTCCGGACTCCTGAACCTCAATGTTTTTCTGAAACGCTGTCTCCTGCAACAGCCGCGTGCGGCCAGCCGCCGGTCCAGGTCAGAGTTGAAATCTGCAGAGAAGGAACTCCAGTTTTTGCGTCGTATGCGTGGAAAACGATGATGTCCCCCGCTTCCTGCAGCAAGATGGATTCGCCACCCGGTCCTATCCATTTATGATTCGCCTTCAAAAAGGGTACAGCTGCGCCGTCCAGCATTTTCTTGCCGTCCGCATCTAGGTAAGGCCCAGTCACTTTTGCCGAACGTCCGACCATAGTTCTGTATGTACTCTTGATCCCACGGCAGCATAGATCATAGGAAACAAATAAATAATAGAAGTCGGCGTGACGAACGATGAAAGGAGCTTCTATGGCCTGATAATCCGGAGGCAGGCCGGGTTTGGCAGGATCGTAGTTTGCCGGCCTATACCGGGATGCCAGCGAATACATCTTCGTATCGTCGTTCGCCAATTTTCCCGTTTTGCGGTCCAGTTTCCGCATTTTGATTCCGCTCCAAAAACTTCCAAACGAAAGCCAGGCCTGCCCCCGCTCATCAAGAACTAGGTTGGGATCGATGGCGTTGAAGTCATCTTCCGCGTGCGACACCAGCACCAGCCCTTCGTCAATCCATTTATAATCTGAACTCTCGGGATCGAGCGTCTTGTTTGTGAGGAGCGCAATTCCTGAGGTGTTCCGTCCAAAAACCGAATAAGCGTAGTAGAGATGAAACTTGCCATCGAAGTAAGAAATATCGGGAGCCCACAACTCCTTCGTCGTCGGGCTGACCTTTTTGATCCACTCCGGTGTATCGGAAAAGACATATCCGCAAGTTTTCCAGTGGGTAAGGTCTTGGGAACAGCGAATCGGGAACTGTTCAGAAGTTTTGGAATTTGGAGGAGTCGTCGAGAAGACGTACCACGTGTCGCGCTCTTTGATGATGGACGGATCGTGGGTGGTGACAACGTCTCCGCCGACATCAATGGCCCGGGGCTCGTCGGCAGGATTCGGCTTGGCGGCAATGGGATGCACAACCAGCGCCACCGGGACAAGGACGGTCCCCAAGGATAAACAGAATCGCAGCATACGCTAGAGCCTCCCGATGCACCCCAGATATACACCGGGTAAACGTTTTCTTCAAGCGAAAAGCCGCTTTTGCCGGAATTTTGGACGGCTTGACGTACGGGTTGCGGCGGGCGAACGACTGATCGCTCGCCCGCGCCCGTTCATTCCGGCAGGTTACACACTCCACTGAATGACGGTGTAGGAGCGTGCGGGCACCTCGAATTTCGTGTGGCCGCCGCTGGTTACCGGCTTTCCCAGTTCCTGGGGCGCCACTTTCTGCGGCGCAGCAAAACTATTGAAAGCTTTCAGGTCAGTTCCCGTCAATACCGTCGATTTCAAAACTGCCGATGGTGGCGTACCTTGCCACACCACATCGACCTCATGAGCTTTCGCGAGGTCGCGGTTCAATATGAACACGGCCACCTTGCCATCCTTCTTTGAATAGGTTCCTGTCACATCCAGGTACGGCACTTCACCTATGCCAGGAACTTCATAGCGGGGGGATTCCGACAGAAGGTTCAGCACTGACCCTTGGGCCATCTGAATTCCCCAACTGTAAGGATAGAAAATTGTTTGACGGAATAGCCCGTTTGCGTTGGTCATGATCGGGGCAATCACGTTTACCAATTGCGCCAAACAGGCTAGTTTCACGCGGTCCGCATTTCGCAGCAGGGTGTTAATGATTCCGCCCACGAGCAGAGCATCTTCCAGATTGTAAACTTCCTCGAGCAAATGTGGGGCGTCCTGTCGATGGCCATTCATAGCATCGCCGCTGCGTGCCCGATACCAGACATTCCACTCGTCGAATGAAAGCCAGAGTTTTTTCGCGGAGCGTTTTCGTCCGCGCACCTCATCGCAAACTGCAGCCGTCTCAAGAATTTGACGATCCATCGTCAAGTTCATAGCCAGATATTTCGCGCTATCTCCTCCGGTTTCTTCCTGCGTATTTCCTATATAACGGTGCAAAGAAAGCGCATCCACGTAGTCGTAGCACTGTTCGAGAACCTGACGATCCCATTCAAGGTATGTCGGCATGAAAATACCGCTGGAACCACAAGCCACCAGTTGTAATGTGGGATCCACGTAACGCATTTGGCGGGCCGCATCTGCTGCTTTAAGCCCATACTCAGTCGCGGTCATGTGGCCGATCTGCCACGGACCATCCATTTCGTTGCCCAAACACCAGTGCTTCACATTATAGGGATCAGCGATTCCATGCTTCCGTCGCAGGTCGCTCCACTGCGTGCCTTTTTCCACGTTGCAATATTCCACGAGTGCTGCCGCTTGTTCTGGCGTTCCGGTTCCAAGATTCAGCCCCATCAGGGGTAGCGTGCCTACCTGCTTGCACCAATCCATGAATTCGTTGGTACCAAATTGATTGGAGTTGAGGGAGTTCCACGCCTTGTCCAGAACCTTCGGGCGATCCTGCTTGGGGCCAACACCGTCGAGCCAGTTGTAACCAGAAACAAAATTCCCACCGGGATAACGAATAATCGGAACACCCAGTGTGCGGATCTCATCCAGCACATCCTTCCTGAATCCTTTGGAGTCCGCAAGCTTGGAAGAGGGGTCGTAGATGCCGTCATATATGGCTCTTCCCAAATGCTCGAGAAAGGAACCAAAAAGATTGGGATCGACAGATGCTATCGTCCGGCGCGTATCCAGATAGACCGTTGCAACCGCATTTGAATTCGCAATTGGAGTTTGCGCACCTAATAGTTTGCCGAAGAGGAGTTCCGACGAGCAGGCAGCACCTGCTACGAGCGATTGCTGCAGGAAGCGTCGACGTGCGACTGAGGGCATAGGTAAACCTCCAAGTTGCGGGAGTCCGGGGCTATGATGGAAAAGAAGGATAGCACGACATGGACTTTTTGTGAAAACGATTGCTGGATGGGGCTGCAATATCCATTCGGGCGAAACGGCTCCCGAGAGAAGGCAACCTCAAGCTCTGGACTGTATTGGAATTTAACAATCTAACGGGAATACGGCAGAAACGTAGCGCCTTAATTGGATTTCGGAACTGTACCTCCGCTGCTCCTGGAATCCAGGACTTCTGTCCTGATTATTGGGGAGGGGAACTACTTAAGAAAACGTTTGCTCAAATTGTCGTAATTCACAGAACGAGGCCGCAGTGGCTGCTCCGTCCTTGAGATTCGAGAGTCGCCGCCGGCCGGCAGTTGGAGATTTTATTGACGCTTGCCATCCCTCGCGATCGCGCCATTGCTTCGCGTTTGCCGGCGAGGCGGTGTAATCGCGTGGAGGCTGAATCGGAACGAGTATAGCCGGGACCTCTAACCAGATTATTTTATTCCTGGTTGTGGTTCCCAAGAGAACCATGAATTATTCATAGCGCAGGGCCACCATGGGATCGAGGCGGCTGGCGCGCAGGGCAGGGATATAGCCTGCAGCGCAAGCCACGAGGGCCAGAGCAGCGGTGGTTAGACCCAGCGTGAGCGGATCGTGAGACGTGAGGCCGAAGAGCTGGCTCTGGACGACGCGCGTTAGCGCAAGGGAGGCAGTGACGCCGGCGATAGTGCCGATGGCGACGAGCAAGAGGACTTCCCGCATGACCAGCCAGATCACCGTGCCGCGAACAGCGCCAAGGGCGATACGAATGCCAACTTCACGGGTACGCTGGGCGACCGTATAGGCCATTACGCCGTAAAGACCGATGACGGCGAGCAGAGTGGCGAGGAAACCAAAGACGGCAGAGAGGCTGGCGATCATGCGTTCGGTGGAGAGGGACTCATTGATGGTCACTTCCGTCGTGCGCATCGCGTAAACCGGCACGTTCGGATCCATGTCGCGCACCGTCGAACGAACGGTTGACATCAATTGATTGGCATCGGCGGTCGTCCGGACGTAGATCGTCATTTCCCCCAGGAAGGGGGCGCCAAGATAGGGAATGTAGGCTTGCTCGGGAATTTCGTCGCGAAGATTCGTGTATTTGAAATCCTTGACGACGCCGATGACTTCCATGTCGGTGGGCGTACCTGGATCGGTGCCAAAACCAAGGTGAAGACCGATGGGATTTCGTCCAGCAAAATATTTCTTGGCAAACTTTTCGTTGATCATCACGGTGGTGGGCGCCCAGTTCCACTCTTCGGGACCATGCTTGACGGTGTGGCGGTCATTGATGGTGAAGTCGCGTCCTGCGATGATGGGCACGCCTAAGGTGGAAAAATAGTTGGGGCCGATGGAGTTCATGAAGGGTTGGGCATGTTCATCCGGCTTAGCGGGCGTGAATCCCTCGACGGACATGCCGCTGTCCCATTCGTTGTCTTCGAGAATGCGCATGGATGCCAGACCAACGGAATGAACTCCAGGAATAGAGCTGAGAGCGTCCGCCACTTGGGGATAGAAAATCTTCAAACGTTCCGGAGTGTAGCCGTTGAGCGAAGGGTCGATCTGGAAGCCCACGAGTCTTTCAGGAGAAAACCCGGGACCGAGATTGCGCAAGTTTGCAAGGCTGCGGACGAAAAGACCGGCGCCTACCAGGAGCAGGAGAGAAAGAGTCATTTGTACGACGACGAGGCCTTTTCGCAATCGATGACTGCCGCCGCCACCCACGACGGCACCGGCCTGGTCTTTTAGCGTTCCCGCAATGTTGGGCTTGGTGGTTTGCAACGCGGGAACGAGGCCGAAGATGATTCCCGTAAAAACGGTTACGGCGAGGTTGAACAAGAGAATGCGGAGATCGGGTGTACTGGAAACATTCATGCCGCCGGAATCGGACGGCAGGTAGATTTTCATGAGGGCACGGTCGGCCCAAAATGCGACGGCAAGTCCAGTGATTCCGCCAAGCGCGGAAAGTGAAAGACTCTCGATCAAAAGTTGTCCGATAATTCGCGGACGGGTGGCACCCATCGCTAAACGCACGGCGATTTCCTTGACGCGGCCGGAACCACGGACCAGCATGAGATTGGCGAGGTTGGCGCAAGCGATCAGCAAGACGCCGCCGCTGGTCGCCATCAGGACCCAGAGCGGCGTGGCGAGCTGGCGCCGCGTGTAGGAACGGCCCTGTGATCCGGGCAAGACGTCGATCGAGCATTTGAGAAATTCGTCGCGGTCGTATTTTGAGGCGCGGCTGAATTCTTTCTGCTGCACTTCCATTTCAAGCATGGAGTGCATGAAGGGTTGCAGCGCGGCCAGAGCCTGCTGCTGCGAGATGCCTGGCTTCAAACGACCGAAGGCGTTGACCCAGCGATTGCGGCGCGTCTTGAGCATGTCTTCGGGGTTCCCGACGACGATCTGCGGCTGCATCATGATGGGAATAAAAATTTTCGGGGAGAAGCCCAATTCGACGCCGTCAAAGCCCGCTTGGGCGACGCCGACGACGGTCATTTTGTAATTATTGAGGTTCAGGGTCTTACCGACGATTTGGAGATCCCCAGCGAAACGCGTCTTCCAAAAGTTGTAATTGAGGACAACGAAGGGATGACCGCTGGGAACGACATCGTCCTCGGGAGTGAGAATGCGCCCCATGGCCGGGACGACGCCGAGAGTGGAGAAGTAGGTGCCGGAAACGAGTTCCACCGAGACCCGTTCCGACTGCTGGCCAAAGGAAAGGCTCGCCGAAGTGGGAAACCGGCAAAACATATCGGAGAAGACTTCGTTGTGATCGCGAAAATCCCGGAACATGGGATGAGAAATGGCGTTGCCACCCCAGTTGCTGCCGTAATGGCGGCCCTTCATGGTGAGAAGGACGAGTTGCTGTGGATCCTTGACCGGGAGGAGGCGCAAGAGGACTTGGTCGAGTAGGCTGAAAATGGCGGTATTGGCGCCGATACCGAGAGCCAGAGTCAGGACA
>Ga0193726_1000582_pt1 | contig 37328 bp, 28 predicted proteins | sample H2c1metaG_FD_144928 | JGI IMG/M metagenome (GOLD analysis project Ga0193726, IMG submission 144928) | Soil microbial communities from a riparian zone of the East river system, Colorado, United States - H2c1 | ecosystem: Environmental > Terrestrial > Soil > Riparian zone | place: USA: East River... | reverse complement strand
GCAGAACGGTCCGGACCTGCCCCGCAATGGCCTGCCGCAGCAGAACGGCCTGCCGCATAACGGGCTGCCCCAGCAGAACGGCTTCTCGCAGAACGGGCTGCCCGAGAACGGGCTTCCGCAGAACGGGCTTCCGCAGAACGGCCTGCCCCAGAACGGGCTGCCCCGGAACGGGCCGGCGCAGAACGGGCCGGCGCAGAACGGGCCGGCGCAGAACGGGCCGGCGCAGGGCAACGGGTATCCGGGGAACGGGCCGTCCGGCAACGGCTCGGCGCACAGCGGGCTGTCCCAGGGCGGCCTGCCGCCGGGCAGCAGCATGTCGCCGGGCGGCGGGTTCTCGCCGCAGGGCGGGCTGCCGCAGAGCGAGCAGCCGTCGAACGGCATGTCGTCGCAGGGCAACGGGTACCCCCGGAGCGGGCTGTCCGGGAACGGGCCGGCGCACGACGGGCTGCCGCCGGGCGGGATGTCGTCGGGCGATGCCACGCCGCCGAACGGCCTGCCCCAGGGCAGGTTCTCGCCGGGACATGTCACCCCGCCCAACGGCCTGCCGCAGGGCGGCTTCGCGCAGCACTCCGGTCCCGGATCGAGCGGCGCTGATCCGCTGCGCGGCACTGATCCGCTGCGCGGCAGCGAGCCGCTGCGGGGCGGCGGCCTGCCCCAGCACGGGACGGGCAGCCAGCGGCAGCTTCCGCCCGGCTCCGGGCAGCAGTATCCGCCGAGCCTGAGCAGCCCCTACGGCCAGCTGCCGCCGGGCCCGCCGCAGGCCGCGCCGTCGCCACCCCAGCAGCCAACGCAGTCGCCGTACGGCGGAAACTACGGAGCGCCGGCCGCGCCGTCGCCGTACCCCGCGCCGGCGTCAGGGCCGTACGGGACGCCGCAGCTGCCGGCGCCCCAGCAGCCCATGCCGCCGCAGGGCATGCCCCAGCAGCCGATGTCACCCCAGTCCATGTCGCAGCAGTCGATGTCACAGCAGCCGATGTCGCAGCAGTCGATGTCCCAGCCGATCTCGATCTCGCTGCCCGACGCGGTGCAGTCGGCGCACGCTGAGGGCGCGGCGTTCGGCGAGGCGGTGGCGCGGGACGCGCCCGCGCTGTGGCTGGAGGCGGTGCTGGCCCGCAAGCCGCGGATGCCGTCGGACCTGGAGGCCCGGCTGCTGCAGGGATCGGCGCTGCCGATCGACTCGCTGCTGCACGATGAGGTCCGGCACGCCCTCCGGCGGGGATTCTGGGACGCGCTGGAGCGCTCCCGCCGGTAACGGCTGCCGCCCCGCAGGACCCGAACATAACCGTACGGGCCTTTTTCCGGCCGTTGCGATCACGATGCCATTACTCCGCAGTCGTTTGCGTTGAATCGAGAGCACCGCTGGGTACCGTACGAGACGTGGCCGTCCTGAGTCGTGAAGAGTTCGACGCGATCGAATTTGACGCCGTGCGCAGTGGCGATCACGCCAGGGCGGCGGAGCGGATGAATCAGCTCGCGGCCACGGCGACTGAGACTGCCGGGATGCCGCGGGCCGAGGCGTTCCTCCGCGCCGGCGAGCAGTACCTGATGGCCGACGACCCGGCCGCCGCGGTGGGCGGCTTCCGCCGGGCCATGGCCGACGGCGGGCCGGTATTCGTTGATCCTCGGGTGGGGCTGGCCCGGGCCCTGTTCCAGCTCGGCCGGGACGCCGAGGCGCTGGCGCTGATCGGCAGGCTCAAGGCGGAGGGGCCGACTGACCCCCGAGTCTGCGACCTGGTCGCGGAACTGCTCGTCGACCGCGCGGACTTGCGCGGCGGCCTGGAATGGGCCACGGCGGGCGTGGAGCTCTGCCTGCGCCGGGCCGCGGAAGAGCGCTCCCAGGACGGTGGCGTGGCGGGCGATGACGACGAGTCGGAACTGCGGCTGCTGCTCAGCCTGCGCTACCGGATCCGCAACGACCTGGGCCTTCCTGAGGACAGCTACGACGAGATGCTCGACGAGGCCTAGTTTCGTATGACCTCTGAACCGCCCCGGCCGGCGATCGGCGCACTGCGGGCCGTCGCACTCGATGCTCCGGACATCGAACGCCTGGCCACGTTCTACGAGCAGCTCGCGGGCTGGCAGCGTGTTCCCGACGACGACGAGGACGACTGGATCACGCTTCGCACGGGTGACGGCTGGCGGATAGGCCTGCAGCGCGCCGTCGACCACGTGCCGCCCCGCTGGCCGGGGCAGGACCATCCGCAGCAGGCTCATCTCGACTTCCGGGTACCGGACATCGACGCGGCGGCCGAACGCGCCCAGCAACTCGGCGCCACCCTGCTGCGCCGCAACGAGCGGTGGCACACGCTGGCCGACCCGGCCGGTCACCCGTTCGACCTGTGCCTCAACACCGGCGATCCGCGGACCACCCTGATGGCCGTCATGCTCGACTGCCCCGACGCGACGGCGCTGAGCCACTTCTACGCGGAGCTGCTCGGCAAGCCGCTGACGTACGAGGCGGACGGGGTGGCCATGATCGGCGAGGACGGCGCCCAGCCGGTGATGTTCCAGCAGGTGGAGCAGTACAACGCGCCCCGCTGGCCGGATCCGGCGTACCCGCAGCAGATCCACCTCGACGTGACGGTCCAGGACGTGGACGCGGCGGAACGGGCCGCCCTGGACCTCGGCGCGACCCGGCTGGACGGCGCCGGCCCGAACTGGCGCGTCTACGCCGATCCGGCCGGCAAGCCCTTCTGCCTGGTCTGGGCGGCCTAGGCCCTAGCCGGCCACGGTGGCCGGGACCCCGGGCCGCTGGGACGTCACCGTGAGCGCGTCCGCCGACTCGCCGGGATCCCGGTCGACCGTCACGGCGTCGCCGTCGGCGATCTGACCGGACAGCAGGCCGCGGGCCAGCTGGTCGCCGATGGCCGACTGGATCAGGCGGCGCAGCGGCCGCGCCCCGTAGACCGGGTCGAATCCGGTCACGGCCAGCCATTCCTTGGCCGCCGGGGTCACCGACAGGACCAGCCGCCGGTCGGCCAGCCGCTTGGCCAGCCGGCCCACCTGGAGGTCGACGATCTCGGTGAGCTCGCCGATGCTCAGCGCGTCGAACAGGATGATGTCATCCAGCCGGTTCAGGAACTCGGGCTTGAACGTCTTCTGGACCACGGACATCACCGACTGGTGGCGGGCCGTCTCGTTCAGGTTCGGGTCCGAGATGAACTGCGATCCCAGGTTGGAGGTCATGATCAGGATCGTGTTGCGGAAGTCGACGGTGCGGCCCTGCCCGTCGGTGAGCCGCCCGTCGTCCAGCACCTGGAGCAGGATGTCGAAGACCTCCTGGTGGGCCTTCTCCACCTCGTCGAGCAGCACGACGCAGTACGGCCGCCGCCGGACCGCCTCGGTGAGCTGGCCGCCCTCCTCGTAGCCGACGTAACCGGGCGGCGCCCCGACCAGGCGCGCCACCGAGTGGCGCTCGGAGTACTCGCTCATGTCGATGCGGATGATGGCCCGCTCGTCGTCGAACAGGAACTCCGCGAGCGCCTTGGCCAGCTCGGTCTTGCCGACGCCGGTCGGCCCGAGGAACAGGAACGATCCGGATGGCCGGTCGGGGTCGGAGATGCCGGCCCTCGACCGCCGCACCGCGTCGGAGACGGCCTGGACGGCCTTCCCCTGGCCGACGAGGCGCCGGCCGAGCTCGGTCTCCATCCGCAGCAGCTTGCCGGTCTCGCCCTCCAGCAGGCGGCCCGCCGGGATCCCGGTCCAGGCCGACACGACGCCGGCCACGTCGTCGGGCCCCACTTCTTCCTTCACCATCGGCCGCTCGTCCAGCCCGGCCACCTGCGCCGCCTCGCCGTCAGCGCCGCCGCCGGCGTCGGCCGTGGCGGCCGCGGCCGCGATCTCGCGCTCCAGGGCCGGGATATCCCCGTACATGAGCCGGGACGCGCCCTCGAAGTCAGCATCCCGCTGGGCGCGCTCGGCCTGGCCCTTGAGGTCGTCGAGCTGCTTCTTCAGCTCGCCGACCTTGTTCAGGCCGGCCTTCTCCCGGTCCCACCGCGCGACCAGGGCCGTGAGCTGCTCCTGGCGGTCAGCCAGGTCGCGCCGCAGCCGCTCCAGCCGCTCCTTGCTGGCCGCGTCCTCCTCCTGCTTCAGCGCCAGCTCTTCCATCAGCATCCGGTCGACGGTGCGCTGCAGCTCGTCGATCTCCACCGGCCGGGAGTCGATCTCCATGCGCAGCTGCGAGGCGGACTCGTCGATCAGGTCGATCGCCTTGTCGGGCAGGAACCGGGCCGTGATGTAGCGGTCGGACAGGCTGGCCGCGGCCACCAGCGCCGCATCAGAGATCTGGACCTGGTGGTGGGCCTCGTACCGGCCCTTGAGCCCGCGCAGGATCGCGATCGTGTCCTCGACTGACGGCTCGTTGACCATGACCTGCTGGAACCGGCGCTCGAGCGCGGCGTCCTTCTCGATCCGCTCCCGGTACTCGTCCAGCGTCGTGGCGCCGACCATCCGCAGCTCACCGCGGGCCAGCATCGGCTTGAGCATGTTGCCGGCGTCCATCGCGCCCTCGGCCGCGCCGGCGCCCACCACCGTGTGCAGCTCGTCGATGAAGGTGATGACCTCGCCGTCGCTCTTCTTGATCTCGTTCAGGACGGCCTTCAGCCGCTCCTCGAACTCGCCCCGGTACTTGGCGCCGGCCACCATCGCGCCCAGGTCCAGGGAGACGACGCGCTTGCCGCGCAGCGACTCGGGCACGTCGCCGGCCACGATCCGCTGGGCCAGCCCCTCGACGACGGCCGTCTTGCCGACGCCCGGCTCGCCGATGAGCACCGGGTTGTTCTTGGTCCGGCGGGACAGCACCTGGATGACCCGGCGGATCTCGGCGTCCCGGCCGATGACCGGGTCGAGCTTTCCCTCGCGGGCGCTGTCGGTCAGGTCGACGCCGTACTTCTCCAGGGCCTGGTAGGTGCCCTCGGGGTCGGGCGAGGTGACCCGGGCGTGCCCGCGGACCTGCACGAACGCGTCGGTCAGGGCCTGGGGGGTGGCTCCGGCCTCGCGCAGCAGCGCGGCCGCCTGGCCTCCGTCGGCGGCCAGGCCGACCAGCAGGTGCTCGGTCGAGATGTACTCGTCGGACATCTCCCGGGCGCGCTTGCCCGCGGTGCCGATGGCGGCCAGCAGCGGCCGGGACGTCTGCGGGGCGCTGACGGTGGCGCCGGCCGCCTTGGGCAGCCGGGCGAGCTGCTGCTCGACCTTGGCCAGGACCGCGGCCGGGTCGGCGCCGACGGCGCGCAGCAGGGGGGCGGCGGTGCCGCCTTCCTGCCCGATCAGCGCGGCCAGCAAGTGCAGCCCGTCCACATCCGGGTGGCCGCCGGTCGTGGCCCGCTGCACCGCCTGGCTCAGAGCCTCCTGGCTCTTGCGGGTCAGCTTGTCATCCACGGATATCTACTTCTCTCTCGTCATGTTCTTAACAGGGACCAGGACGCCGCCGCTGCGGTCGCGCACCAGGCCGGCCAGCCGCGCGGCCACCGCGCGGGTCGACTCCAGCTCGGCGCGCAGCTGGGCGACCTCCGCGAGCAGCTCGGCCAGCCGCAGCCGGCTCTCCTGCTCCGCGCTCTCCAGCTCCAGGATCCGCTTGATCCCGGACAGGTTGACGCCCTCCTCCTGCGAGAGGCGCTGGACCTCCCGCAGGATCAGGATGTCCCGCAGCGAGTACCGGCGGCCGCCGCCGCCGGTCCGGCCGGGGGAGACGAGGCCGAGCCGGTCGTAGGCACGCAGCGTCTGCGGGTGCAGCCCGGATAGCTGGGCGGCGACCGATATCACGTAGACGGGTGTGTCGTCAGACAGCTCGTAGGGGCTGGTCAATGTCCTCTCCTCGCAAGCCCGGCTCAGGCCTTCGCCTTGCGGATGAGCTCGTCCCGCGGGTCCGGGCCGGCCGTGGCGTCCCGGAAGGACTCCAGGGCCACCTTGGCCTGGTCGGTCAGGTCGCGCGGGACCTGAACGTCCACCGTGACCAGCAGGTCGCCCACCGTGGCGTCCGAGCGCCGGACGCCCTTCCCGCGAACCCGGAAGGTCCGGCCGGCCTGGGTCCCGGCCGGGATGCGGATGCTGACCGGCATCCCCCGGTGCGACGGGACCTTGATCTCCGCGCCCAGGGTGGCCTCGGCGAACGTCACCGGGACGGTGATGGTCAGGTTGTGCCCCGACCGGCCGAACACCGGGTGCTTGTCGACGTGCACCTTCACGTACAGGTCGCCCGCCGGGCCGCCGCGCTCGCCGGGCGCGCCCTTGCCCTTGAGCTTGATCCGCTGGCCGTCCGCGACGCCCGCCGGGATCCGTGCCTGGATGGTCCGCGTGCTCATGGATCGCCCGCTGCCCGAGCACTCCGCGCACGGGTCGTCCACGATCAGGCCCCGGCCCTTGCAGGTCTTGCAGGGCTCGGAGAACGCGAAGTTGCCCAGGTTCCGGCTCCCGGCCCCGGTGCCCTCGCAGGTCGGGCAGACCCGCGGGACGGTGCCGGCCTTGGCGCCGGTGCCCATGCAGGCCTTGCACGCCGCCTCGCCGGCCAGCCGCAGTGACACGGTCGACCCGTCGATGGCGTCCCCGAAGGACAGCGCGGCCTCGGTCTCGATGTCGGCGCCGCGCCGCGGCCGGGTGGTCTGCTGGGTGGTCCGGCCGCCACCGCCGCCGAACACGCCGCCCAGCAGGTCGCCGAGCCGGCCGCCGGAGCCGCCGGCGTTGCCGCCGAACAGGTCACCGAGGTCGAAGGAGTAGCCGCCGGCCCCCGCGGGGCTGCCCGAGCCGGGCATCCGCGCCCCGCCGGAGCCGAACAGCGATCGTGCCTCGTCGTACTCCTTGCGCCGCTTGTCGTCGGACAGGACGTTGTACGCCTCGGAGATCTCCTTGAAGCGCTCCTCGGACTTCGAGTCGCCCTTGTTAGCGTCCGGGTGGTACTTGCGGGCGAGCTGGCGATACGACTTCTTGATCTCGTCCGCGGACGCCCCCTTAGCTACGCCAAGGGTCTTGTAGTAGTCCTTCTCAAGGAAGTCCTTGGTGCTCAACGGGCCTCTCTCTGGCTTTTACTCGTCCTGGTCGCCCGGGTCGGGAGTGTCATCTCCCGGCTCGGCCACGGCTACCCGCGCGGGCCGGATGATCCGGTCGCCCACCTTGTAGCCGGGCTGCAGGATCTGGACGCAGGTCGGCTCGGTGACCTTGGCGGAGTAGGAGTGCATCAGCGCGTCGTGCAGGGTCGGGTCGAACGGGTCGCCGACCTCGCCGTAGGTGGTCAGCCCCAGCTTGGCCGCGCTGGCCTCGAGCGACTCGGCCACCGACTTGAAGCCGCCGGTGAGCTCGCCGTGCTCGCGGGCTCGCCCGATGTCATCGAGCACCGGCAGCAGCTCGCTGAGCACGTTGGCCAGCGCCTGCTCCCGGACGGCGACCCGGTCGCGCTCCACGCGCTTGCGGTAGTTGGCGTACTCGGCCTGCAGCCGCTGCAGGTCAGCGGTCCGCTCGGCCAGGGCGAGCATGGTCGAGGCGTCCGCCGCGTCCGCCGCGTCCGCCGCCCCGGCCGGCCCCGCCGCGCCAGGGGATCCTGGCCCGGCCGGGGCGCCCGCCCCGCCGCCGGCCGCCCCGCCGCCCGGCGTCCCGCCGCCTGGGGCGCGAGCGCCCTGGGGGCCGGACGGGGACGGAGCGGGGTGCTGGCCGGACGGCTGGGCGGCCGAGTGCTTGCCCGCCTTGGACTGGCCGGGAATGTCCCGGACCTGGCCCGTCTGCGGGTCGATGCGCCGGCGGTCCCGGATCACCGGGCCCTGGCTCTGGTTCTCTTCGTCGGATGGGTTCATCAGGCGGCGCCGCCCTCCCGATCGGCAGGCTCGTCGTCGACGATCTCGGCCTCGACGACCTCGTCGTCCGACTCCGGCCCGGCCGCGGCCTCGCCCTCGCCGGCCTGCGCGTTCGCGGCCTGCGACTGGGCGTAGATCGCGGTGCCCATCTTCTGGCTCACCTGGGCCGCGTGCTCGCTGGCCACCCGGATCGCCTCGGTGTCCGTGCCCTCCAGCGACTTCTTCAGGTCGGCGACGGCGGACTCGACCTCGGACTTGATGTCGTCCGGCACCTTGTCCGCGTTCTCCGAGAGGAACTTCTCGGTGGTGTAGGCCAGCGACTCGGCGCGGTTGCGGACCTCCGCCTCCTCGCGGCGCTGGCGGTCCTCCTCCGCGTACTTCTCGGCGTCCGCCATCATCCGGCTGATGTCGTCCTTGCCCAGCGCCGAGCCGCCCGAGATGACCACGGACTGCTGCTTGCCGGTGCCCAGGTCCTTGGCCGACACGTTGACGATGCCGTTGGCGTCGATGTCGAAGGTGACCTCGATCTGCGGGATGCCGCGCGGTGAGGGCGCCAGCCCGGCCAGCTCGAACATGCCGAGCTTCTTGTTGTAGGCCGCGATCTCGCGCTCGCCCTGGAAGACCTGGATCTGCACCGACGGCTGGTTGTCATCGGCCGTGGTGAAGATCTCGGACCGCTTGGTCGGAATGGTGGTGTTGCGCTCGATCAGCTTGGTGAAGATGCCGCCCTTGGTCTCGATGCCCAGCGACAGCGGGGTCACGTCGAGCAGGAGGACGTCCTTGACCTCGCCCTTGAGCACGCCGGCCTGCAGGCACGCGCCCACGGCCACGACCTCGTCGGGGTTGACGCCCTTGTTGGGCTCCTTGCCGCCGGTCAGGTCCTTGACCAGGTCGACCACGGCCGGCATCCGGGTGGAGCCGCCGACCAGCACGACGTGCTGGACCTTGCTCAGGTCGATGTGCGCGTCCCGGATCACCTGCTGGAACGGCGCCTTGCAGCGGTCGAGCAGGTCCGAGGTCATCTTCTGGAACTCGGCCCGTGACAGCTTGGTGTCCAGGTGCAGCGGGCCCTGGTCGGAGTGCGTGATGTAGGGCAGGTTGATCTGCGACTCAGCCGAGCTGGACAGCTCGATCTTGGCCTTCTCCGCGGTCTCCCGCAGCCGCTGCAGCGCCATCTTGTCCTTGGACAGGTCCACGCCGTAGCTGTTCTTGAAGTCCTTGACCAGCCAGTCGACGACGCGCTGGTCCCAGTCGTCGCCGCCCAGGTGGTTGTCGCCGCTGGTCGCCTTCACCTCGACCACGCCGTCGCCGACCTCGAGCAGGGACACGTCGAAGGTGCCGCCGCCCAGGTCGAAGACCAGGATGGTGGCCTCAGTGTCCTTGTCCAGGTGGTACGCCAGGGCCGCCGAGGTCGGCTCGTTGATGATGCGGAGCACGTTCAGGCCGGCGATGGTCCCGGCCTCCTTGGTCGCCTGCCGCTGCGCGTCGCTGAAGTAAGCCGGGACCGTGATCACCGCGTCGGTGATGGTCTCGCCGAGGTAGGCCTCGGCGTCCCTCTTGAGCTTCTGCAGGATGAACGCGCTGATCTGCTGCGCTGTGAACTTCTTGCCGTCGATGCCGACGGACCAGTCGGTGCCCATCTGGCGCTTGACCGACCGGATGGTCCGGTCCACGTTGGTCACTGCCTGCCGCTTGGCGACCTCACCGACGAGAACCTCGCCGTTCTTCGCGAAGGCGACAACGGACGGCGTAGTCCGGGAGCCCTCTGCGTTGGCGATGACCGAGGGCTCGCCGCCCTCGAGGACGGCGACGACGGAGTTGGTCGTCCCGAGGTCGATGCCTACCGCACGTGCCATGAGATCAGTCCTTGCTCTGGTTGCCTATTCGGGTGGCCCAACAAGGTTGAGCCTAGCGGGCTCAAGACTGCCACGCTGCACCGAGCTTGGCAAACCTCTTGAGTCTGCTTGGCTCAACTTTAGGCAGCGGCCGGGTATTCCCAGGGCCGCCGGACAGACCGGCGGAAAGTCACGGAGTCCGGAGCGCCGGCCAGGACGCCGCCGGCCGGGTCGTCCTCGCCGTCGGCCCGGACCACGTCGGTGCCGGGGCGCAGGATGTCCTTGACGACCAGGGCGCCCAGCAGGGCCACCGTGCCGAACCGGGCCAGCACGGCCGCGAAGTACAGCCCGCCGCCGATCCCGCCGGGCGCCGGGGTCCCCGGCGACTGGGTGATCAGGTAGGCCCAGATGGCGAAGAAGTAGCCCACCTCGGCGGCCTGCCACACCAGGTAGGACCACAGCCGGGGCCGGGCCAGCACCACGAGCGGGACCAGCCAGATGACGTACTGCGGCGACCAGACCTTGTTGACCAGCAGGAACGAGGCCAGGACCAGGAAAAACACCTGCGGCAGGCGCGGCCGCCGGGGGGCGGCGAGGACCAGCAGCGCGATCAGCGCGAACGCGATCACGAACAGCAGCAGGCTGACCAGGTTGAGCGCGCCCAGCCCCATCGTCCCCAGCAGCGGCCACCGCCGGACCTCGAAGAAGTACCAGATCGAGCCCCAGTCGGCGCCCCGGGTGGAGTTCAGCCGGTAGAACCGGGACCAGCCGCCGAAGGACGCGACGGCCACCGGCACGTTCACGACCAGCCAGGCTGCGGCGGCGCTGGCCGCGGTGACCCAGAAGGCGCGCAGCCGCCCGGCTCGCAGGCACAGCGGGAATAGCCCGGCGATCAGGACAATCGGGTAGAACTTGGTCGCGATCGCCAGCCCGAACAGGATTCCGGCGAGCACGCCCCGGCGACTCGCCCACGCCGCCATGCCCACCGCGGTCAGGGCCATGGCGATCATGTCCCAGTTGATGAACGAAGCCAGGATCAGGGCGGGCGAGAGGGCGACGAGCAGTGCCGTCCAGCGCCGCGAGCGGCCCGCGAGGTAAGCGGTCGCGAGCACCCCGGCGACGGCGCACAGGACCAGTCCGGCCACGGTGACGTCGAAGAACTCGCGGCCCCGCAGCGTCGGGTCGGTGATCGGCCGGACCGCCCAGGCGGCCGCCTGCATGGCGGCCCCGATGAGCACCGGGTACTCGACCTGGTGGTCGAAGTACGGGACCTGGCCGTGCCACAGGCCCTCGACGAAGTACAGCGGGTAGATGTCGGTGTAGCAGTGCGCCTGGTACTGCGCCGCGCCGATGTTCCAGGCGCCGGCCCGGCACCCCGCCTTGTTCAGGAAGCCGAGCGAGCTTCCGGCCAGGCTGCCGATGACCAGGGCGGTCACCGAGCCGGCCAGCACCGCCAGCCGGCCGCTGCGGGCACCCGCCGCCGCCCGCCCGCCCTGTGCCTCTGCTCGGGCCACGTCACGCTCCGTATACAGCCGCCGGTACCGGTATAACTGGTTCAGGGTAGCGGCCGCCGGCCCGGCTAGTGGGTCCTTGCTCTCGCCGGGAAAATTACCGCCAGATAACATACCCGGACAATGACGCACCGGGAGGTCGCTCATGACCGTTCGCATCATCATCGGACTGGCGCTGACCGCGGTCGCGGCCGCTGTCGCCGGCCGGCGGCTCTGGTGGCTCTACCGTCTCGCCCGGACCGGGCAGCCCGCGCCGGAGCGGATCGCGGCGCTCCGCGAGCATCCCGCCCGCGGTGCTGAGACGCAGGTCACCGAGGTATTCGGGCAGCGCAAGCTGCTCAAGTGGACGATCCCCGGCATCGCGCACTTCCTGACCTTCTGGGGCTTCATCATCCTGATCCTGACGATCATCGAAGCCTACGGCGACCTGTTCAGCAAGACGTTCGCCATCCCCGGCATCGGGACCTGGGCCTGGGTCGGCTTCCTGGAGGACCTGGTCGCGGTGGGCGTCCTGGTCGGGATCAGCACCTTCGCGATCATCCGCCTGAGGTCCGAGCCGGAGCGGGAGGGCCGGCGGTCCCGGTTCTTCGGCTCCCACACCGGCGCCGCGTGGCTCGTCCTGGCCGGGATCTTCCTGGTCGTGGCCACGCTGCTGCTGTACCGGGGCGCGCAGATCAACACCGGCGACTTCCCGTACCCGCACGGCGCGTTCGCCTCGCAGATCGTCGGGCACTGGCTGCACCCGCTCGGGCACAGCGCCAACTCGGTGATCGAGACGGTCTTCATCCTGGGCCAGCTGGCCGTGATCCTGGGCTTCGGGATCTTTGTCACCTACTCCAAGCACCTGCACATCGCCATCGCCCCGCTGAACGTGCTGTTCGCCCGCCGCCCGAACGGGCTCGGCGCGCTGCCGCCGATGCGGTCGAACGGCCAGGTGCTGGACTTCGAGGAGGCCGACCCCGACACCGACATCTTCGGCCTGGGCAAGATCGAGGACCTGTCCTGGAAGGGCATGCTCGACCTGGCCACCTGCACCGAGTGCGGCCGCTGCCAGTCGCAGTGCCCGGCGTGGGCGACCGGGAAGCCGCTGTCGCCCAAGCTCCTCATCCTGGAACTGCGCGACCATGCGTTCGCCAAGGCGCCGTACCTGCTGGCGGGCTCGGACGAGGCCCGGGCGGGCCTGTCGGACGCGGTCCGGGCCGAGGCGGAGCGGCCGCTGGTCGGCGGCAGCGACGTCAACGGCGTCATCGACCCCGACGTCATCTGGTCGTGCACCAACTGCGGCGCCTGCGTCGAGGAGTGCCCGGTAGACATCGAGCACATCGACCACATCAGCGGCATGCGCCGCAACCAGGTGCTGATCGAGTCGGCCTTCCCCACGGAGGCGGGCTCGATGCTGCGCAACCTGGAGAACAAGGGCAACCCCTGGGGACTGAACGAGGACAAGCGCCTGGAGTGGATCAGCGAGGTCGACTTCGAGGTGCCGGTGGTCGACGGGAAGCTCGGCGCCGACGTCGAGTACCTGTTCTGGGTGGGCTGCGCCGGCGCGCTGGAGGACCGGGCCAAGAAGACGACCAAGGCGATCGCCGAGCTGCTGCACGTGGCGGGCGTGAACTTCGCCGTGCTCGGGCCGGCCGAGACCTGCACCGGCGACCCGGCCCGCCGGATCGGCAACGAGTTCGTCTACAGCATGCTGGCCCAGCAGAACATCGAGACGCTCAACGAGGCCGGAGCGCGGAAGATCGTCGCGAGCTGCCCGCACTGCTTCAACACGATCGCCAACGAGTACCCGCAGCTGGGCGGGAACTACGAGGTCATCCACCACACGCAGCTGCTGGCCAGCCTGCTCGCCGACGGGAAGATCAAGCCGGTCCACCCGGTCGACGAGAAGATCACCTACCACGACCCGTGCTTCCTCGGGCGGCACAACCGGGTGTTCACCGCGCCCCGCGAGATCATGGAGCAGGTGCCCGGCGTGCGCGCCCAGGAGATGCACCGGTGCAAGGAGCGCGGCTTCTGCTGCGGCGCGGGCGGGGCGCGGATGTGGATGGAGGAGCGGATCGGCAAGCGGATCAACACCGAGCGCATCGACGAGGCGCTCGGCACCGACCCGGACACCATCTCCACCGGCTGCCCGTACTGCATGGTCATGCTCGGCGACGCCGTGAACGCCAAGATTAGCGACGGCGAGGCCAAGGAGTCCCTGGAGGTGGTCGACGTGGCGCAGCTGCTGATCCGGTCGATCGACCGGCCGGGCGCCGCGGCGCCGGCCGAGCAGCCGTCGCCCGAGCCGGCCTAGTCCCCGGCCCACCTCCAGCATGGACTCCCGGCGGGCGGAAGCGTTCAGCGACGGCGTGTTCGCTGTGGCCATCACCGTCCTGGTGTTCAACCTGCTGGAGATCGGCAGCCGCAACCTGACGGCGCACCCGTATCACGTGCTGCTGAGCGCCTGGCCCAACTACTTCGCCTACGCCGTCAGCTTCCTGACCATCGGCATCATGTGGGTCAACCACCACGCGATGTTCTCCGCCATCACCCAGGTGGACCGGCGGCTGCTCATCATCAACCTGGTCCTGCTGATGGGGGTGGTCGCCATCCCGTTCCCGACCGCCCTGGTCGCCGAGCAGCTGGCGGCGCGCTCGGCCGCGGCCGGGACGGCCGGCGTCGCCGTCGCCACGGCGGGCGGGCAGGCAGCGGCGGTGGCCTACGGCGTGGTCATGATCGCGATCTCGATCGGCTACTCCGCGATGTGGCAGTACATCGCCAGCCATCCGAAACGGCTGGGCGCCGCCCGGCTCATGGAGCGGCCGCGCGTGATGAACCTCCAGTTCAGCGCGGGCCTGTTCGGCTACATAGCCGCCACGCTGATCGCCGCGTTCGTCTCGGGCCTGATCGCCCTGGCCATCTACGGGCTGCTCGCCATCTACTACATGTTCGAGCACCTGCCCGGTCAGCGGGGCAGTTCCGAGCCGGACGGCGAGCAGGCCGGGGCGGACGGCGAGACGGCCGGCTGACGGTGGCCGGCTGAGACCGGCCGGCTGGTCAGGCGCTTGTCCTGGTCAGGTTCCGGTCCGGTCCGGCAGCCAGACCCGGACCTTCGTGCCCTCGCCCGGCCGGGATTCCATGGTGGCCTGGCCGCCGTGCGCGTGCGCGATGGCGGCGACGATGGACAGGCCGAGGCCGCTGCCGGCCCCCTTGGCGCCATCCCCCTGCTCGGGGGCCGGGCTGCCGGTGCCGGCGGCCGCCCGGTGGAACCGGTCGAAGGCCCGCGCGGCGTCCGCCTCGGCCATGCCGGGGCCGCCGTCGGCTACCTCGATGAGGATGCCGCCGGTGACCGGGCCCAGCCGGACCGCGACCGGGGCGCTGGCCGGCGTGTGGGCCCGCACGTTGGCCAGCAGGTTGGCCAGCACCTGGCGGATCCGCGGCTCGTCCACCACCGCGACCAGGCGGGGCGGGGCCTCGGCGCGGACCGGCCGCTGCGGCTCGACGGCCGCGGCGTCGGCGACGGCGTCCCGGACAATGCCGGCCAGGTCGGTCTCGGTCAGGTCCAGCGATGAGGTCCGGTCCAGCCGGGCCAGCTCGAGCAGCTCGGCGACCAGCGTGCTCATCCGCTCGGCCTCCTGCTCGATCCGGCGCATGGCGCTCGGCAGCTGGTCGGGCCCGAGCGCGCCCTGCCGGTACAGCTCGGCGTAGCCGCGGATGGTGGTCAGCGGCGTCCGCAGCTCGTGGGAGGCGTCCGCGGCGAACTCGCGGACCTTCTGCTCGGACCGCAGCCGCGCGCCGAATGCCTGCTGGATCCGGTCGAGCATGGTGTTGATCGCCGACCCCAGCAGGGCCACCTCGGTGTGGTCGCGGGCGTCGGGCATCCGCGCGGTGAGGTCGCCGCGGGTGGTGATGTCGTGGGCGGTGCTGGCCATCTTGCCCAGCGGATCCAGGCCCCGCCCGATGAGCCACTCCCCGCCGATGGCCAGCATGGCCAGCAGCGCGGCGCCCGTGATCAGCTCGGCGATCACGAACCGGCGCACCTGATGGGTCGCCGAGGTGGTCGGCTGGGCCACGACCAGGATGCCCGGGCCGCCCGTGCCCGCGTTGGTGACGGCCCGGCCCGCTGCCAGCAGCCGGGGACCGCCGGGCGGGTTCAGGGTGAACGGCGCCCGGAGCTGCAGTGCCCGGCGCAGGCCGGGGCGGCCGCCGCGGCGGCGGATCAGGTCCGTGACCGCGGCGGCCAGCGCGCGGGCCGGGGCCGAGGCAGGGGTCAGGGTCGTCACCCGGGCGGCCTGCCCCTGGCCCGCGGCCCGCCTGATCAGCACGGCGGCGTACCCGTTCGGGTGCGCGGCGACGTCATCGGGGGAGTAGCTGGCCTGGGCCACCAGGCTGGACTTGAACTGCGCGGTGACGTTGCGGGCCAGGATCACGGTGCTGACCGTGCCCATCGTCAGCAGGAAGAGGGTCGTCACGCCGATGAGCAGGACGAGCATGCGGGCGCGCAGCGACAGCCGCCGCGTGCTGCCGGGGGCACTCACCCGCCCGGCCCGGCTTGCTCCCGGTGCCGCGGCCGGAAGCTGTAGCCGACGCCGCGCTGGGTGTAGATGAGCGGCGGCCCGAGCGGGTCGAGCTTGCGGCGCAGGTAGCTCACGTACGTCTCGACGACCTGGGACTCGCCCGCGTAGTCCCAGCCCCAGACGTTCTCCAGCAGCTGGGCCCGGGTCAGGACCCGGCCCTCGTGCCGCATCAGGTAGGCGAGCAGCCGGAACTCGGTCGGGGACAGTTCCACCGGGATGCCGGCCCGGTGCACGGTCCAGCGGTCCTCGTCCAGCTCGACGTCCCCGCCGCGCAGCGGGCCGCCGGCGCCCTCGCCGGCCGGCGCGGACCGGGAGGCCCGGCGCAGCACCGCGCGGACCCGGGCCACCAGCGCCTCCACCGAGAACGGCTTGGTGACGTAGTCGTCGCCGCCGATGGCCAGTCCGGTCACGGTGTCCGAGGACGTGTCCCGGGCCGTCAGGAAGATGACCGGCACCTCGTTGCCGGCCGTCCGGAGCCGGCGGCAGACCTCGAAGCCGTCCATGTCCGGCAGCATCACGTCGAGCACGATGAGGTCCGGGCGGGCCGCCTCCGCCTGCCGGAGGGCGTCCCGCCCGGTCGCCGCCGTGGTGACCGAGCAGCCGTGGAACTTCAGGGCCACCTGCACCAGCTCGCGGATGTTGAGCTCGTCGTCGACGACGAGCACCTGGGGGATGCGGTCGCTGTCTGTCATTGGGCCTCGGGTCATTCTCCCGCGGTCGCCCGCGGGCGGTAACAGGGCCAGGCTGCGAGGCTACCGCCGGCGGCCCGGGTGATCGCCGGGCGGTTCCGCCCGGTGATCACGCCGCGGGAGGTCAGGACCCGGACGGAGCAGTCGACGGGGACGCGGCCCCGGCCGCGGCGGCCGGGCCGGTGTAGATCAGCCGGGCGTCATCGGTGCCGTTGACCACCGGGCCGCCCGCGAACACCGGCTGGCCGACGGCCAGGCTGGACGCGCTGATCTTCGTGGCGCCCTGGCGGACGACGGTGTCGCTGACCAGGTGCCAGGTCCAGGTCGTGCCGTCGGCCGCGGCGACGGTCACGGCGGTCCCGCTCACGGCGGTGACCTTGCCCCGCTCGAAGGCCAGCGTCTTGCTCGTGCCGTCCTTCGCCCGGTAGGTGATCTCGCCGTGCTCGCCGCGGATCAGCCGCCGCAGGCGGCCGAGGCGGCCCCGGCACACGGCGGCGGCCCGGCGGGCCAGGCGGGGGTGGCCGGCGCCCTTCAGGGCCGCGGCGCCCTTCGCGCACGGGTGAGCGGGGGTGGCCGGACCCGGAGCGGCCGGCGGCGGCGTGGCCGCGGCCGGGGACGCGGCGGCCAGGTCGGCGCTCGCCGGGGCGCCGGCCGAGCTGAGCAGGGCGTCGAGCGCGCTGGCCTGGCTCGCCGGGGCCGGGGCCGCTGAACCGCTGTTCGCGGCCAGGGCCGCGCCGCCGCCGGCGAGCACGGCCACGGCCGCGGCGCCCGCCGCCCAGCGGATCACGTGCCGGTGGCGGCCCGGTCGGCCGCCGGAGCCGGGCTGGCCGCCGGAGCCGGGCTGGCCGCCGGCGCCGGGCTGGCCGCCGACGGGGCCGAACTGCTCAGTCGGGTGACGGTCTTCGGAATCGCGGTTGCTGTCCATGGCCCCGAGCCTGCCGGGCCCGGATGGGAGATCGGGCGGCTGAACCTGTGAACCGCCTGTGAAGAGCCGGGAGATTTCCCGGAGCCGCCCCGCGGCGAGCTACATGCGGTCGGGGACCGGGACGCCGAGCAGGTCCAGGCCCGTGTCCAGGACCCGGAGCGTCAGCGCGGCCAGGGCCAGCCGGCTCTCCCGGGTGGCGGGCTCGGCGTCCAGCACCGGGCAGTGCTCGTAGAACGCGGTGAAGGCGCTCGCCACCTCGAACAGGTACCCGGCCAGCTTGTGCGGCTCGGCGGCCACCGCGACGTCGTTCACGGCCCGCCCGAAGCCGAGCAGGCGCAGGGCCAGGGCCCGCTCGGCCGGCTCGCCGAGCACGATCGGGCCGGCCGCCGCCGTCGGGGCGCGGCCGCCCTTGTGGAAAATCGACCGGATGCGCGCTGTCGCGTACTGCAGGTAGGGCCCGGTGTTCCCGGTGAAGGCCAGCAGCCGGTCGAAGTCCAGGACGTAGCCGGAGTCGCGGGCGATCGACAGGTCGCCGTACTTCAGCGCGCCGATGCCGACCGGCTCGGCGATCTGCTGGCGCAGCTCGGGATCGTCGTAGCGCTCCTTGATGACTTCCTCGGCCCGCTCGACGGCCTCGTCGATCAGCGAGATCAGCGTGATCTGGTCGCCGGAGCGGGTGCGCAGCCGCTGGCCGCCCGGGCCGGTCATGAGCCCGATGACCGCGTGCTCGGCACTGGCCCGGCCGGTCAGCCAGCCGGCCATCCGGGCGACCGCGAACACCATCTCGAAGTGCTGGTGCTGCTCGGCGCCCACCACGTAGATGATGCGGTCGGCGTGCAGGTCGAGCAGCCGGTACCGGATCGCCGCCACGTCGGTGCTGGCGTAGCCGTACCCGCCGTCGCTCTTGCGCAGCATCAGCGGCACCGGCCGGTCGTCGCGGCCCGTGAACCCCGGCGGGAAGGCGCACAGGGCACCGTCGCTGATGACCGCGATGCCCTTGTCCTGCAGCTCGGCGCAGATGTCGGCCAGCATCGGGTTGTAGAAGCTCTCCGGGTCCATGTCGGCCTCGGTGAGCGTGATGCCCAGCCGCGCGTAGACCTCGCGCAGGTACTCCAGCGAGTCGCTGACCAGCGTCTGCCACAGCCGCAGGGTCTGCTCGTCGCCCGCCTGGAGCTCCACGACCCGCTGCCGGGAGCGGCCGGCGAACGACGGCTCGGCGTCGAACTTGGACCGGGCCGACTGGTAGAAGGCGGTGAACTGGCCGGTGGCCAGCTGCTCGCCGGTCGCTTGCTCGCCGATGTCCAGCGCGTGCTCGATGAGCATGCCGAACTGCGTGCCCCAGTCGCCGAGGTGGGCCGCGCGGATCACGGTGTGCCCCAGGTGCTCCAGCACCCGGACGATCGAGTCGCCGACGACGGTCGGCCGCAGGTGGCCCGCGTGCAGCTCCTTGGCCACGTTCGGGCCGGAGTAGTCGACGACGACCCGCTGGGCCGGCTCGGCCAGGGCCACCCCGAGCCGGAGGTCCGCGAGCTGGCTGGCCGCCGCCTGCGCCAGCCACGAGTCGCGGAGCGTGATGTTGACGAAGCCGGGGCCGCTCATCTCCGCGGCGGCCACCGGGCCGGCCCCGGAGTCGTCGGCCAGCCGGGCGGCGACGGCGGCGGCGAGCTCGCGGGGCCGCTGGCCGACGGCCTTGGCCAGGGGCAGGGCCACGTTCGACTGGTAGTCCGCGAACTGCGAGGGACGGATCAGCGGATCGGCGTCCGCATACTGGTCACCGAGCTCCGCCGCGAGCGCGGCGCGCACTAGTCCTGCGAGTACGTTTTCCGGATCCGTCACCTGTCCAGGGTATCGGCTGGCCGGGGCCGCCCCGCGCGATTAAACGGCGGCCGGCCCGCAATGACCGCCTAATGAGAGGCTTGGGCGCATGTCCGACCCCACCGAGCCAGCCCCGGGCCACGCCGCCGGGGGTCAGCCAGACGCGGGTCACGCCGACGGCGCCCATCCCGGCCCGGCGCTGCCCGCCGCGGTCCACTCCGGAGCGCCCCCGCTCGTGGCCGTGGACGCCATGGGCGGTGACCACGCGCCCGATGCGATCGTGGCCGGGGCGGTGGCCGCCGCGCGCGAGCACGGCCTGCGCATCGCGCTGACCGGCCGGCCGGGCCAGCTGCGGCCGCTGCTGGCCGGGCTGGGCGTGACCGCGCACGGCACGGCCGGGCACGGGTCCGGCCGGCATGGCCCGGCCCGGCACGGGGCCGAGCCGGGCGAGATCTGGCTGGTCCCGGCGGAAGACTCGGTGGACATGGGCGAGGGCGCGCTGGCCGGGTGGCGGCGCCCCCGGTCCAGCATCGCGGTCGCCTGCCAGCTGGTCCGGCGCGGGCAGGCCGCGGCGGTGGTGTCGGCTGGCTCGACCGGCGCCATCGTGGCCACGGCCCGGCTGCGGCTGCGGCCCTTGCCCGGCGTGGCCCGGCCGGCCCTGGCCGTGGTGCTGCCCACGCGGCCCGGCCCGACGCTGCTGCTCGACGCCGGGGCCATCGCGGATCCCAAGCCCGAGATGCTGGTCCAGTTCGCCCAGCTCGGCGTGGCCTACGCGCAGGTCGCCCTCGGCATCGCCGAGCCCCGGGTCGGGCTGCTCAGCATCGGCGCCGAGCCCGGCAAGGGCAACAAGCTGGCCCGGCGCGCCCACGAGCTCCTGGAGGCCGACCCGCCGCACGGCGGCCTGCCGATCAGCTTCACCGGGAACGTCGAGGGCGGTGACCTGCTGGCCGGGAAGGTCGACGTCATCGTGACCGACGGCTTCACCGGGAATGTCGCGCTGAAGACGCTGGAGGGCACGGCGGCCTTCGCCGGCCGGCAGCTGCGCGAGGCCATCGGCGGCTCCCGGGCCGCGCGGCTGGGTGCCCTGCTCCAGCGGCGCGGCCTGCGCGAGCTGAGCGAGCGGCTCGACGCCGAGACCTACGGCGGCGCCGCCTTGCTCGGGCTGGAGGCCACCGTCGTCATCGCGCACGGGGCCGTCGCCGCCCGGGGGGCCGCCGTCGCCGTCCGGCTGACGGCCGACCTAGCGAGCGCGGGCATCACCGACAAGATCCGGGAGCGCCTGGGCCCGGCGCGCGGCGCCCACTTCCTGCGCCGTCCCTGACCGCCGTCCCTGACCGCCGTCCCGGCCGCCGGACCCCTCCCGGCCTGCACATCTGTGGCCAGCCGTGCATGGGTTGCAGCCGGGCGGGAACCAGTGCGGTGATACCAGCGGGACTGGTGAGGCTCAGTGAGCAGGGTGGAGGCCGGATGGAAGTGCCGTGAGCCTGGCGGGCCAGATGTGCAGATGAGGTGGAAAAGACCGCATTGGCCGGGGATGCTCCCGTAGTGTTGCGCCCGGTCCTGGGTATAAACCCGGCGGGGGACCTGGCAACCACAGGCAAATCCTCGGCTTTCCCTGAGCATTTTCAAACCGAGATCAATTTCTATGGTCGTGCTGAGACTTCCAGCCGATCAGCTGCGTCACAAGGGAGAGCCAGGACGCAGCGGGACTCTTGCCCGCTGGCGGCATGACGGAGGCCCGGGCCCGGCGACGACGCCGGGTGCCGCGGTGACCGGAAGGAGCTGCATGACTGATCAGCAGATGGCGTCCACCGCCCCCGCGCCGGGCCGCCGGTTCCGCGCGTACACGGCGAAGCACCTGGATGACCTGGTGGCGAGGGCCGGCCTGGAGCCAGCGGAGCGGCTCGCGGTCCGCGCTGTCGCGACCGTTCTGCCCTTTCGCACCAACGAGTACGTGATCGACTCCCTCATCGACTGGTCGGCGGCCCCCGACGACCCGATCTACCGCCTGGTCTTCCCCCAGGCCGACATGCTCAGCGCCGACGACATCGCCCCGATCGCCGACCTGCTGGCCGCCGGCGCCCCGCAGGCGGCCATCCAGAAGGCGGCTCACGCCGTGCGGATGAAGCTGAACCCCCATCCGGCCGGGCAGCTGATGCTCAACATCCCGGAGGTCGGCGAGGAGCCGCTGCCGGGCGTTCAGCACAAGTACCCCGAGACCGTGCTGGTCTTCCCCAAGCAGGGCCAGACCTGCCACGCGTACTGCACCTACTGCTTCCGCTGGGCCCAGTTCGTGGACGAGCCCGACCTGAAGATGGCCACCGACGACATGGCCCGGGTGGTCGGCTACCTGCGGGCGCACCAGGAGGTCACCAGCGTCCTGATCACCGGCGGCGATCCGATGATCATGGGCGAGTCCGTGCTGCGGCGGTACATCGGGCCGCTGCTGGGCCCCGGGCTCGAGCACATCGAGTCCATCCGGATCGGGACCAAGTCGCTCGCCTACTGGCCGCAGCGCTTCGTGACCGACCCGGACGCCGACGACACCCTGCGCCTGTTCGAGGAGGTCGCGGCGGCCGGCAAAACCCTGGCCTTCATGGCGCACTTCTCCCATCCCCGCGAGCTGGAGGGGCCGCTGGTCGCGACGGCCGTCGCGCGGATCCGGTCGGCCGGGGCGATCATCCGGACGCAGGCCCCGCTGATCCGCAGCATCAACGACGACGACCGCACCTGGTCGGCCATGTGGCGGACGCAGCTGCGGATGGGGATGATCCCGTACTACATGTTCGTGGAGCGCGACACCGGGCCGCAGGGCTACTTCGCGGTCCCGCTGGTGCGCGCCGCGGAGATCTTCCGGGACGCCTACAGCAGCGTCTCCGGGCTGGGCCGGACCGTCCGCGGGCCGTCCATGTCGGCTACGCCCGGCAAGGTGTGCATCGACGGGATCGCCGAGATCGCGGGCGAGCGGGTACTCGCGCTGCACATGATCCAGGCCCGGGACCCGGCACTGGTCGGCCGCCCGTTCTTCGCCCGGTACGACCCCGCCGCGGTCTGGCTGACCGACCTGGAGCCGGCCTTCGACTCGCGGTTCCCGTGGGACCAGCTGCCCGCCGAGCCCCCCGGCCTGTGGGCCGAGGACCTGCTGCTGGCCGCCGACTAGCCGGCGCGGCTCAGGCCAGGCCTGCGACGGCCCGGCCTGAGCCCGGTTCGGTAAGCTCCCGCCATGAACCTGAACGGAACCTCCGCGATTGTCTCGGGCGGGGCCAGCGGCCTCGGCGAGGCGACCGCCAGAGAGCTTGCTAAGGCCGGCGCCCTGGTAATGGTGGCCGACCTCAATGCCGACCGCGGCAACAAGATCGCCGACGAGATCGGCGGGGTGTTCACCCGGGTCGACGTCAGCGACGAGGAGTCCGTCGCCGCCGCCGTCGCCGCGGTGGCCGCCGCACCGCGGCCGCTGCGGGTGGCGGTCAGCTGCGCCGGCATCGGCTGGGCGGGCCGGACCGTCGGCCGGGACGGGTCGCCGCATGACCTGGCCGCCTATCGCCGGGTCATCGACATCAACCTCATCGGGACCTTCAACCTGATGCGGATCGCCGCGGCGCAGATGGCCACGACCGACCCGGCCGACGCGGACGGGCAGCGGGGCGTGGTCATCAACACGGCCTCGGTGGCCGGCCTGGAGGGCCAGACCGGCCAGGTCGCCTACTCGGCCTCCAAGGGCGGGATCATCGGCATGACCGTGCCCGCGGCCCGCGACCTCGCGGCCATCGGCGTCCGGGTCAACACGATCTGCCCCGGCATTATCGACACCCCCATCTACGGGACTGGCGAGGGCAGCGAGGAATGGAAGGCCCGCCTCGCCGCGCCCGTGGTCTTCCCCAAGCGCATGGGCACCGCGGCGGAATTCGCCCAGCTGGTCCGGTCGCTTATCGAGAACGACTACATGAACGCGGAAACCGTCCGTTTCGACGGGGGAATCAGATTCCAGCCGAAATGAGAAAAGTGTCATGACTGAGCCGGCCGAGGCCGTACTGACGCAGGTGCAGGACGGCGTCGCCGTCATCACGATCAACCGCCCGCAGGCCCGGAACGCGGTCAACGGTGCCGTGGCCCGCGGGATCGCGGCCGCCGCGGACGAGTTCGACCGCCGCGATGACGTGCGGGTGCTCGTGCTGACCGGGGCCGGCGGCACATTCTGCGCGGGCATGGACCTCAAGGGCTTCCTGACCGGTGACGCGCCCACGGCCGGCGACCGCGGCTTCGGCGGCCTCGTCGAGCGGCCGCCGGCCAAGCCGCTGATCGCGGCGGTCGAGGGCTATGCCCTGGCCGGCGGGTTCGAGCTGGCCCTGGCCTGCGACCTGATCGTGGCCAGCGAGGCGGCCCGGTTCGGCCTGCCCGAGGTCCGCCGGGGCCTGGCCGCCGCCGCGGGCGGGCTGATCCGGCTGCCCCAGCGCATTCCCTACCACCTGGCCATGGAGATCGCGCTGACCGGCGAGCACTACCCGGCGGAGCGGCTGCACGCGGCCGGGCTGGTCAGCGCGCTGACGCCGGCCGGCGAGGCGCTGGCGGGCGCGATCGCCCTGGCCCGGAAGGTGGCGCTGGGCGCGCCGCTGGCGCTGGCGGCGACCAAGCGGGTCGTGGCCAGCGCCGCGGACTGGCCCAGCGACGAGGCCTTCCGGCGGCAGGGCGAGATCGTCAACGGCGTATTCACCTCGGCCGACGCGCGGGAAGGCGCGCTCGCATTTGCCGAGAAACGGCCGCCTGCCTGGCGCGGCGAGTAAAATCCCCGGCGCGGCCAATCGTCGACGCGCCGGGGGGATACTTTATGACAGTTCCGCGCATTAGCGTTATTGTTCCATTCTTTAACGTCGGCGGGGAGCTGCTGGATGACTGCTTATCCTCCATTGCCGCGCAGACGGTAACCGACCTGCAGGTCATCGTCGTCGACGACGGGTCGACGGACTCCAGCGCGGAGGTCGCCGCGGCCCGGGCGGCGGCCGACCCCCGGTTCACTCTGCTGCGGGTGCCCAACGGCGGCCCCGGGCACGCCCGCAACCGCGGGCTCGAGCTGGCCACCGGGACCTACCTGGCCTTCGTCGACGGCGACGACGTCCTGCCGCCCCATGCCTACGAGCGGCTGCTGGACGCGCTGGAAACGTCCGGCTCGGACTTCGTGTCCGGCAACGTCCAGCGGATCGGGCCGCTCGGCATCACCCAGTCGGCCCTGCACGCCAAGGCCATCAAGGGGCGCCGGACCCGGACCCACATCAGCCGGACGCCGGCCCTGTTCTACGACGTCTCGGTGTGGAACAAGCTGTTCCGCCGGTCGTTCTGGACCGAGCACGGGCTGACCTACCCCGAGGGCATGGTCTGGGAGGACATCCAGGTCATGACCCAGGCTCACGTGCTGGCCTCGGCCGTGGACGTGATCCCGGACTCGATCTACTACTGGCGCGAGCGGGCCACCGGCGCGCTGTCGATCACGCAGTCCCGCACCGACATCAGCAACTACACCGACCGCGTCACCGCGCTGCTGGCCATCGACTCGTTCCTGCGGGGCCGCCGGCCGGCCCGGCTGGTGCGCCAGCATCAGCGCAAGGCGCTGGTTAACGACATCTGGCTGTACGTCGGGGAGCTGGGCCGGACGACCGACAGCTTCCGGGAGGAGTTCATGCGGCTCACCCGGCGGTACCTGGCCCAGGTCGACCGCCGGGTCTTCGGGAAGCTGCCGTCGGTGCACCGGCTGGCCTATCACCTGATCAGGGCGGGCCGGGCCGCCGAGCTGCTGGAGCTGGTCATGTGGACCGCCGAGCAGCCGATCAAGACGGTGCCCGTGGTCCGGGAGCGGGGCCGGCTTCAGGCCGACCTGCCGTTCCGCGGGGACCGCGAGCTGAACCTCCCGGCCCGCCTGTACCGGCCGCACTGGCGCGAGCTGGACCCGTTCGTCCGGGTCGAGCGCGTCGAGTGGGAGGGCGGCAAGCTGGTCATCGCGGGCTGCGCGTTCGTCCCGTCGGTGGACATCACCCAGCGGCGGCATACCTCCAAGCTCGTCGTGCTGGTCCCGGCCAGCCGCCGGAGACTGCCGATCGTGGTGCCCGCCCGGTCGACCCAGCACCCGTACGCGACGGGCTGGTCCCGGCAGGACCGGTACTCCTACGACTGGGCGGGCTTCAGCTGCGCCATCAGCCCGCGCTGGTTCCAGGCGGGCGGCCGCTGGCTGACCGGGGACTGGGACGCCTACGTGCTGGTCCGGGGCCGCGGAATCTGGCGCCCGGCCCGGCTGCACACGCCGGTGGTCGGTCCCGCCGAGCGCCCGGTGCCGCGCCAGGTCGCGCCGGGCGTCCGGCTCGGCGCCCGCTGGGTCGGCCGTCAGCTGCACGTGCAGGTCACGGCGACGCCCGCGCTGCTGACCGGCTTCCAGCGGGCCGGCGGCGAGCTGGTGCTGGAGGTGGACGTCGAGTCGGCGGGCGCCCTGGCGCCCGGCACCGACCTCGCGCTCGCCTGGTCCCAGGGCAGCTCCCAGCGGCCGCTGGGCGCGCACGCCGGGCCGCCCGGCGGCGGCACCGTCCGGCTGCGCGCGGCGGTCCCGGACGCGGACCTGCTGCAGGAGGCGGCTGCGGCCGCGCCCGGGGTCGTGGCGGCGCCGGGGGCCGTGGAGTGGGACCTGTACGTCATCCGCCCGGACGGGCCGCGGATCCGGGTCGCGTTCGCGCCGGATGTCCCCGAGCACACCTACCAGACCGGAAACCGGGAGATCGTCGTGGCGCGGACCAGGTACGGCAACGCCGCGATCGCGGCGCGCAGCGAGGTGCCGGTGATCGACCAGCACGCGTGGTCCGCCGCGGGCCGCCTGACCCTGTCCGGCACGTACGCGGCCGCGGCCGGCCAGCGTGACGTGGTGCTGCGCCGGAAAGGCTCCACCGACCAGCACGTGCTGCCGATGGAGCGCGACGGCCGGCGCTTCGCGGTCAGCATCGACGCGACCGCGATGCCGTCATTCGGCCGGCCGCTGCCGCTGCGCGACGGCACCTGGGAGATCCTGGTGCGGCCGCCGGGAACCGGCGAGGGCGAAGACGGCGCCGCGGGCGGCGGCGAGCCCGAGCTGATCACGCCCCGCCACGACCACGCCCGGCTGGCCGAGGTTGGCGACCGGCGGCTGACCTTCGGCCCGAAGTCCTACCGGTTCACGACCAGCGGCTACGACACGCCGATCCTGACCGTGGGTCCGGCCTTCAAGATCACCGAGGGCGGCCGGGTGCAGCGCAAGGTACTGCGCAGCGTCTACTACCCGGTGCAGCAGCGGCGGCCGCTGCGCGACGCGGTGGTCTTCATCAGCTGGAAGGGCAAGCAGTGCGGGGACAACCCGCAGGCCATCGCCGAGGAACTGCGGCGCCGCGGGGACACCCGGGAGCACTTCTGGGCGGTGACCGACTGGTCCGTCCCGGTCCCGCACGGCGGCACCGCGATCCTGGCCGGCACCGAGGCCTACTACGAGGCGCTGGCGCGCAGCCGGTACCTCATCGCCAACGATGACATGCAGTCCTGGCACGTCAAGCGCGAGGGCCAGGTCTACGTGCAGACCTGGCACGGCACCCCGCTGAAGCGGATCGGCTTCGACATCAGCCAGCCCCAGTTCGTCAGCGGGACCAGGTACCTGGAGCACCTGAAGCAGGAGGTGGCGAAGTGGGACCTGCTGCTGTCCCCCAACCCGTTCAGCACGCCGATCATGCGCCGGGCGTTCCGCTATGACGGCGAGATCTGCGAGTCCGGCTACCCCCGCAACGACGTGCTGTGCAGCGGCGACACCGACCGGATCGCCGAGCAGGCGCGGGCCCGGCTGGGCATCCCGGCGGGCAAGCGGGTGATCATGTATGCGCCGACCTGGCGGGACGATCAGTACTACGCCTCAGGCCGGTACCGGTTCGACTTCCGGCTGGACCTGGAGCAGGCCTGGCGCCAGCTCGGCCCCGACACCGTCATCCTGCTCCGCGGCCATCACCACATGGCCGACGACGTCCCGCCCGGCACCCGGCCCGGCTTCGTCCTGAACGTGACCGGCTATCCCAGCATGGCGGAGCTCTGCCTGGTCAGCGACGCGCTGATCACGGACTACTCCTCGGTGATGTTCGACTTCGCGCCGACCGGCAAGCCGATGCTGTTCTTCACCTACGACCTGGAGGCCTACCGCGACCGCCTGCGCGGGTTCTACTTCGACTTCGAGGCGGAGGCGCCGGGGCCGCTGCTGGCCACGTCGGCGGACGTCGTGGCGGCCCTGGGCGACACCGACGCGGTGACGGCCCGGTACGCCGACGCCTACCGCGCGTTCACGACCCGGTTCTGCCCGCTGGACGACGGCAAGGCGGCCGCGCGCGCCTGCGACGCGATCTTCGGGGCTTAGGCGGTCTCGGGCGTCACGCGCGGCGCGATGGCCGGGCGCGGGGCGGGCGCGGGCGCCCGCTCCCGGGGAGCACGGCTGGCCAGCTGCTCGCGGAGCCGGCCGCGGGCGCGGTGCAGCCGGGACATCACGGTGCCGACCGGGGTCCCCATGATCTCGGCGATCTCCTTGTACGGGTAGCCCTCGACATCGGCCAGGTAGATCGTCATCCGGAAGCTCTCGGGCAGGTCGAGCAGGGCCTTGGCGATCTCGGAGTTGCCCAGGCGGTCCATCGCCTCGGCCTCGGCCGAGCGGGCCCGCAGGTACATCGGGCCGGCGCCCGCGTCGGCGCCCGAGCCGAGGTCGCGCTCGATGTCCGCGGCCAGCTCCTGGATCGGCTCCCGGCGGCGCTTGCGGTAGCCGCTGATGAAGGTGTTGGCCAGGATCCGGTTCAGCCAGGCGCGCAGGTTGGTGTCCGGCTTGAACTGGTGGAACGCGGCGTAGGCCTTCGCCGAGGTCTCCTGGACCAGGTCCTCGGCGTCGCTGGCGTTCCGGGTCATCCGCAGCGCGGCCGGGTACATCCGGCTCAGGTGCGGCAGCACATCCCGCTCAAACCGCGCATGCAGGTCGGGTACCTGACCCATCCCACTCATCCCCGTTTCCAGCTTGCTGGCCGCGCCCTGGCGAACCTCTTACCCTATGGACGTACCAGTGTCCCAGAGTTAGCTGAACGTCAGCTCAGATCCAGCTCCGGAACCACATGCGCGACAGCCACGCAGTGTACGGGATGACCCGCCCGGCCAGGATCGGGTACAGGTAGGCGAAGTTGGCCAGGACGACGATCAGGTACGCGCCCCCGACCACGGCGCCCAGCGCCCGGCGGCCGGGCGCGGCGGCCGCCGGGCCGATGATCAGCCCCAGGCACAGCGTGATGGCGATGATCAGGAACGGCTCGAAGGTCACGGCGTAGTAGTAGAACTCGGTGCGCTGGTCGTGCAGGTAGAACCAGATCCATGGCAGCCACCCGGCGGCGATGCCCAGCAGCGCGGCCCCGGCCCGCCAGTCGCGCCGCATGAGCCACCAGACCAGGCAGAACGCGGTCGCCCCGATGGCCGCCCACCAGATGGCCGGCGTCCCGATGGCCAGGACCTCCTGCTCCGTGGAGCCCGGCCCGCCGCACCCCTTGGCCGGCAGGCAGCTGGAGTAGAAGGAGATCGGCCGGGCCAGCAGGAGCCAGCCCAGCGGGTTCGACTTGTAGGTCTGCCCCTGGACCAGGCCCAGCCCGAACTGGAGCATCCACTTGTTGTACTGCAGCCACGCCACGATGGTGGAGGTGTGGTGACCGCCGGGACTGAAGCGGATCCCGGTCCGGTCGTACCCGTCGGGCGTGGCGAACCACCCGCTCCAGGAGGCGATGTAGACCACGGCCGGGACCACGCCGAAGGACAGCGGCAGCCACTTGGCGTCGCTGCGCAGCACCCCGGCCAGGCGGGCCGGGAACCCGGCCGCCCGCCGGGCGCCCAGGTCCCAGGCCACGACCAGGCCGCCGAAGGCCAGGATGTACCAGACGCCGTTCCACTTGGACGCGACGGCTGCGCCCAGGCAGGCGCCCGCGGCCACCCGCAGCCAGCGGATCCCGAGCTTGGGGCCGCGCGGGTCCGGGTCGCCGGAGCCGGGCTGGCCGACCGCCCCGGCCGCGGCCTCGAGCCGCGCCCGGCCCCGGTCGCGGTCGATCAGGAGCAGGCCGAAGGCGGCCAGCACCCAGAACATCACGAAGATGTCGAGGATCGCCGTGCGGCTCAGCACCAGCTCCAGGCCGTCCAGCGCGAGCAGCAGCCCGGCCACGCAGCCAAGCAGGGTCGAGCCGGTCATCCGGCGGACGATCCGGGCCAGCATCAAGATGGCCAGCGACCCGACCAGCGCGACGGAGAACCGCCAGCCGAACGGCGTCAGCCCGAACAGCCACTCGCCGACCGCGATCATCATCTTGCCCAGCGGCGGGTGCGCGACCAGCTCGCCCTTGCCGCTCAGCAGGATGTGGGTGTTGCCCCGGGCGAGCAGCGCGTTGGCGGTCTGGACGTGCTTGAGCTCGACGCCGTGCTGCAGGATCGCCCAGGCATCCCCGACGTAGTAGGTCTCGTCGAAGACGACGGCCCGGGGGACGCTCAGCCGGTTGAACCGCAGGAACGCGCCCAGCGCCGTGACCAGCAGCGGCCCGGCCCAGCCCCAGAACGCCGGGCCGCCGATGCGCGGGAGGCGCGGCCGCGGCCGGGCGTCATGGACCGCCGGCTCAGCCGGGTAGGCCTGACCGGGCGCCGCCGTCTCGTCTGCCCTCATCGCAAGCAATCGTAGGGGGGCGGCCCGCTAACCTGGGCGGTGAAATGGAACCAGCTGCGGAATCCGGGGTGCTCACCGTCGCGGCCACGCCCATCGGCCAGCCCGGAGATGCTTCGGCCCGGCTGGTATCGGCGCTGGCCAGCGCCCCGGTCATCGCCGCGGAGGACACCCGGCGGATCGGGCGGCTGGCGGCCGCCCTGGGCATCAGGCTGGCCGGCCGGCTGGTGTCGTACTACGACGACGTGGAGGCCCGGCGCGTGCCGGCGCTGCTGGCCGAGCTGCAGGGCGGCACCGACGTGCTCCTGGTCAGCGACGCCGGGCTGCCGGGCATCAGCGATCCCGGCTACCGGCTGGTGGCGGCGGCCGCCGCGGCGGGCGTGCGGGTGACCGCGCTGCCGGGGCCGACGGCGGTGACCACCGCGCTGGCCATCTCGGGCCTGCCCACCGACCGGTTCGTCTTCGAGGGCTTCCTGCCGCGCAAGGCGGGCGACCGGGCGCGGCGGCTGGCCGCGCTGGCGGACGAGCGCCGCACCGTGGTGCTGTATGAGTCGCCGCGCCGGGTGGGCGGCGCGCTCGCGGAACTGGCCGCCGCGCTCGGCGAGTCCCGGCGCGCGGTGGTGTGCCGGGAGCTGACCAAGACCCACGAGGAGGTGGTCCGCGGCACCCTGGCCGAGCTGGCCGCCGCCTTCGCGGCCGGCGCGCTGGGCGAGATCACCATCGTCGTCGCCGGGGCCGCCGGCGCCGGGCCGGCCATCTCGCTGGAGGACGCGGCGGCGCAGGCCATCGCCCGCGCCCGCGACGGCGAGCCGCGCAACGCGGCCATCGCGGCGGTGGCCCGGGCGCACGGCCTGGCGCGCCGCGCGGTGTATGACGCGGTGGTCCGCGCAGGACAATAGGCTTCATCCCATGCCTAGCAGCCGTCCCATCCTCTGCGCACCCGCCTGGCCGTACGCGAATGGCCCGCGTCACATCGGGCACGTCTCCGGTTTCGCCCTGCCGTGTGACATGTTCGCCCGGTACCAGCGCATGGCGGGCAACAAGGTCCTGATGGTCAGCGGCACCGACGAGCACGGCACCCCCATCCAGGTCCAGGCGGACGCCGAGGGCGTGACCACCCGCGAGCTGGTCGACCGGTACAACCGGGTCATCGCCGAGGACCTGGTCGGCCTGGACATGTCCTATGACCTGTTCACCCGCACCACCACCGCCAACCACTACGCGGTGGTCCAGGACGTCTTCACCGGCCTGTACGACAACGGCTACATCTTCCCGCGCAAGACGGTCGGCGCGATCTCGCCGTCGACCGGCCGGACGCTGCCCGACCGCTACCTGGAGGGCACCTGCCCGATCTGCGGGTACGACAGCGCCCGCGGCGACCAGTGCGACAACTGCGGCAACCAGCTGGACCCGGCCGACCTGATCAACCCGCGCTCGCGGATCAACGGCGAGACGCCGGTCTTCGCCGAGACCGAGCAGTTCTTCCTCGACCTGCCCGCGTTCGCCGACGCGCTCGGGACCTACCTGCAGAGCAAGGCCGGGCAGTGGCGGCCCAACGTGCTGAAGTTCTCCCTCAACCTGCTCGCCGACCTGCAGCCCCGGGCCATCACCCGCGACCTGGACTGGGGCGTCCCGATCCCGCTGGACGGCTGGCGGGACCGGCCCGACAAGCGGATCTACGTCTGGTTCGACGCGGTCATCGGCTACCTGTCGGCGTCGATCGAGTGGGCCGCCCGCTCCGGGAACCCGGACGCCTGGCGGGAGTGGTGGCAGAGCCCGGACGCCGAGTCCTACTACTTCATGGGCAAGGACAACATCGTCTTCCACTCGGAGATCTGGCCCGCGATGCTGCTCGGCTACAGCGGCCAGGGCGCCCGCGACGGCAAGCCGGGCTCGCTCGGTGCGCTGAACCTGCCGTCCGAGGTGGTCTCCAGCGAGTACCTGACCATGGAGGGCCGCAAGTTCTCCTCCTCGCGCTCGGTCGTCATCTACGTCCGCGACCTGCTGGCCCGCTACGACGTCGACGCGCTGCGGTACTACGTCGCGGTGGCCGGGCCGGAGAATCAGGACACCGACTTCACCTGGAGCGAGTTCATCCGGCGCAACAACGACGAGCTGGTGGCGAACTGGGGCAACCTGGTCAACCGCTCGGTCTCGTTCGCGGCCCGCAACCTCGGGTCGATCCCGGCCGCGGGCCAGCTCACGGACGCCGACTCGGCGATCCTGAGCCGGTCGCGCGATTCGTTCCGGGTGGTGGGTGAGTCATTGTCCCGATCCCGCTTCAAGGCCGCCATCACCGAGGCCATGCGCACGGTCGGCGAGGCCAACAAGTACCTGTCGGACCAGGCGCCGTGGAAGCTGCGCGAGTCCGATCCCGAGCGGATGGCCACGATCATGCACGTCGCCCTGCAGCTCGTGGACGACGGCAAGACGCTGCTGACCCCGTTCCTGCCCGAGTCGTCGCAGAAGGTGGCGGCCATGCTCGGCGCCGGCGGCGCGTGGTCGGGCATGCCCCGGATCGAGCAGGTCAGCCAGGACGGCGGCCCGGACTACCCGGTGATCACGGGCGATTACGCCGCGGCCGCGCGCTGGGCGTCGGCCCCGATCGCGCCGGGCACGCCGCTGGCGGCGCCCGAGCCGCTGTTCGCCAAGATCGACCCGAAGGTGGCGGAGGAGGAGCTGGCCCGGCTGACGGCCCCGTGAGCGCGGCCCTGAGCCGGCCGCCCGCGCCCGACCCGGAGCCGCTGCCGGCCACCGTGCCGGACAGCCACTGCCATCTGGACATGATGGTCGGCCCGGTCGGCCCGGTACTGGCCCAGGCGGCCAGGTCGGGCATCTCCCGCGTCGTAACGGTGGGCTGCGACGTGCCCTCCTCGCAGTGGGCGGCGGACTGCGCGGCCGAGCACGGCAGCGTGATCGCGGCGGTGGCCATCCACCCGAACGAGACGGCCGCCGCGGCGGCCGGCCCGGGCGGCCGGGACGGTGTCCTAGCCCAGATCGCGGACCTCGCGGCGCAGCCGCGGGTGCGGGCCGTCGGGGAGACCGGGCTGGACTACTACCGCGACAGCGCGCCGCCGGAGGTGCAGCGGGACTGGTTCCGGGCGCACATCGACATCGCCAAGGCGGCCGGCAAGGCGCTGATGATCCACGACCGCGACGCGCACGACGACGTGCTGGCCATCCTGGCCCAGCGCGGCGCGCCCGAGCACGTCATCTTCCACTGCTTCTCCGGCGACGAGGCGATGGCCAGGCGGTGCGCTGAGGCCGGCTACGTGCTGAGCTTCGCCGGGACGCTCACCTTCGCCAGCGCGCCGGGGCTGCGCGCGGCGGCCGCGGCGGTGCCGCCGGAGCTGCTGCTGGTGGAGACCGACGCGCCGTTCCTGGCCCCGGTGCCCGCCCGCGGCAAGCTGAACGCGCCGGCCCTGGCGGCGCACACGCTGCGCGCCCTGGCCGCGGCCCGCGGGATCGACGCCGCCGCGATGTGCGAGATCGTCTCGCGCAACGCGGAGCGGGTCTTCGGCGCGTGGTAGCGCAGGCCGCGCTGAGCGCCTCGTGGTAGGGCAGGCCGCTCTCCTCGGGCCCGGTGACATCCGGGCGCTGGCCGCGCGGCTGGGCGTCGTGCCGTCCAAGCGCCTCGGCCAGAACTTTGTCGTCGACGGCGGGACGGTTTCCCGGATCGCGGCGGCGGCCCGGCTGACCCCGGACGACGTGGTGCTCGAGGTCGGGCCGGGGTTCGGCTCGCTGACCCTGCCCCTGCTCGGCGCCGCGGGTCACGTGGTGGCGGTCGAGATCGACGCGGCCCTGGCTGCGGAGCTGCCCGCGACCGTCGCCACCCGGCTGCCCGAGCTGGCCGGGCGGCTGACCGTGGTGAGCGCCGACGCGGCGCGAGTGCGCGACCTGCCGGGCGAGCCGCCGACCGCGCTGGTGGCCAACCTGCCCTACAACGTCGCCGTCCCGGTGGTGCTGCACCTGCTGGCCACGTTCGGGTCGCTGCGCCGCGGGCTGGTCATGGTCCAGGCCGAGGTGGCCGACCGGATGGCGGCCCCGCCGGGCAGCCGCACCTACGGCATCCCGTCGGCCAAGCTGGCCTGGTACGCCGACGTCCGGCGCGCGGGCTCGGTCCCGCGCAGCGCGTTCTGGCCGGTCCCGCGGGTCGACTCGGGCCTGGTCGCCTTCACCGTGCGCGAGGCCGGGCCGGCTCGCGACGGGACGTCGCGGGCGGCGGTGTTCGCGGTCATCGACGCGGCGTTCTCCCAGCGGCGCAAGACGCTGCGGGCCGCGCTGGCGGGCTGGGCCGGGTCGGCGGCCGAGGCCGAGCGGATGCTGCGTTCCGCCGGGATCGACCCGGGCCGGCGCGGGGAGTCGCTGGGGATCGCCGAGTTCACCGCGATCGCGGCCGCGCGGGCCTAGCGGCGGCGGGCGAAGACGCCGCCGGCCGGGAACGCGCCGGCCTTCACCACGGCGCGGCTGAGCTGGCGGCCGAGCTGGATGACCTGCTCGGTGCGCTCGTCGCCGAGGTGCAGCCACGGGGCCGCGGCCATCCGGTCGGTGTCCCGCTCGACCTTGGCCCGGACCTCGAGCCCGGCGGCGGTGAGCTCCCCGGCGCCGTCCAGCAGCCCGCGGGCGGTGAGCCCGGCCACCGCGGTGTCCCAGTCGGCGGCGGCCCAGCCCCGGCTGGCCCGGGCGAACTCGGGGGTGAAGCCTTCGCCGGTGGCGGTGTGGGTGACCAGCGCCTCCAGGCCGGACAGGCCCGCGGCGGCGAGCGCGGCCACGTGGCCGTCCCCGCGGTGCTCGCGCAGCAGGGACAGGGCGTGCCACAGGTCCAGGTGCGGGCCGCCGTCCGGCCAGGGCAGGTCGGCGTGGCCGGCGTAGAGCGGGCGGCCCTCAGGAGTGCACCCGGCCGCGGCCGAGCGGACCAGGCCGGCCAGCGTGACCAGGTCGGGCGCGGCGATGAGCTCGGGGCCGAGCAGCCGCCGCAGCGCCGCGTCCACGGCGGCGAACCGGGCCTGCAGGACGGCCGCCGGGGCGGCCAGCTGCCAGGCCCGCGGGATGGCCGCCGCGACCAGGTCCGGGCTGAAGTTGTAGAAGGTCGCCGTGACCACGCCCGCCCCGACCGCGCCCATGGGCGCCGAGCGCCCGGCGAAGTAGCACATCCGCCCCGGCTCCAGGCCGGCCGCCGTGAAGTGCTGCTCGGCCTCCGGCGCGAAGTAGATCAGGGCGTGCAGGACGTTGGTCGCGTCGTGGGCCTGCCGGACGAGGGGGGAGGTCATGGGTCAGGCGCCTTCCGGTTCTTCGGTGCGCGGGGTGCCGCGCTCGCGCTCCCAGTGCTCGCTGAAGGTCACGATGGCGGGCCGCAGCCACAAGGTGGCCGCGGCCAGCTCGTAGGCCGGCGGCGGGAAGTCCCGGTGCCCGGCGGCGAGCTGCTGCAGCCGCTCCACGGACACCTGCAGGAGCTGCGCCGCCTCGGGGGCGGAGACCAGGTCGGGCAGCTGCGGCTGGGCTAGGTCCTCGACGAACACGTCCTCGCGGACGGCCTCGGCGCGGACGATCGGCCACTCCGGCAGCTCCGCCTGGCGGGCCAGCAGGATCACCAGCGCGACCCCCAGGGCCGCGCCGTCGGCGGCGCCGGCCGCCTCGACGCTGATCCGCGCCGACCACGACCGCTCGGTGCCGCTGACCGCGGCGTGGTAGGGCTCGACCGCGGCCGCGAACGCGCGCAGCGCCGCCCGGTCGATCTCGCGGTCGTCGGCGGCGCGCGCCTCGACAAGCACGCTGAAAAAGGCCAAACCGCCTCCTGTCACCCGGACTGCTCTGCATTATCCACAGTGACCGCCGCGGCAGCCACCGGGACGTACCCGGCGAGCGGGGCGCCCGATCCGGATACGATCATCGGGTCGTGAGCTCAGTTACCTCCGGGCCGTCCGCCGTCACCGTCCGGGTGCCGGCCAAGGTCAACCTCCAGCTAGCCGTCGGCCCGGTGCGGGCCGACGGCTTTCACGGCGTGGTCACGGTGTACCAGGCCATCGCCCTGTTCGACGAGGTGACCGTGCGCCCGGCCGCGCAGCGGACCAAGATCGTGGTCACCGGCGAGGACGCGGCCTCAGTGCCGACCGGCCCGACCAACCTGGCCAGCAAGGCGGTCACGGCCCTGGCCCGGGCCACGGGCCAGCGCGAGCGCGGCACGGCCAGCGTGCAGATCGAGATCCGCAAGCGCATCCCGGTGGCCGCCGGGCTGGCCGGCGGCAGCGCGGACGCGGCCGCGGCCCTGGTCGCGTGCAACGAGCTGTGGCGCACCGGGCTGAGCCAGTCCGAGCTGTGCGCGGTCGGCGCCAGGCTGGGCAGCGACGTGCCGTTCGCCCTTGTCGGGGGGACCGCCGTGGGCCGCGGCCGCGGCGAGCAGCTGACGGCCGCCCTGGTCGCCGGGACCTACCACTGGGCGCTGGCCTTCGCGGCGGGCGGGCTGTCGACGCCCGAGGTGTACGCGGCCTGCGACCGGCTGCGCGCGGCCGGCGGCGCGCGGGTGCCGCAGCCCCAGCTCAGCGGCCCGCTGATGACCGCCCTGCGGTCATCGGACCCGGTGGCGGTGGGCCGCCACCTGATGAACGACCTGCAGCCGGCCGCGATGTCGCTGCGGCCCGACCTGCGCCGCGCGCTGAGCGACGGCCGGGAGTTCGGCGCGGTCGGCGCCATGGTGTCGGGCTCGGGCCCGACGTGCATGTTCCTGGCCCGCAGCGCGGCCCAGGCGCGCGAGATCGCCGTCTCGCTGACCGGCGCGGGCAGCTGCCGGGCGGCCGCGGCGGCCAGCGGGCCGGTGCCCGGCGCCGCCATCGTGGGGGTCGGGGCACCGGCGTGAACCTGGTCAACCTGGAACTGGCCGCGAAGGCGTACGACGAGCGGCCGCTGCTCGACCACCTGTCGCTGGGCGTCACGGCCGGCGACCGGATCGGCGTGGTCGGGCGCAACGGCGCGGGCAAGACGACGCTGCTGGCCGCGCTGGCCGGGACCGCCGAGCTCGACTCCGGGCGGTCCACCCGGACCGGCGGCATCACCATCGGCTACCTGGCCCAGTCCCAGCAGTCGACCGGCCGGGTCCGCGACCTGGTGTTCGGCGCGCTGCCCGAGCATGACTGGGCCACCGACCCGCGCAGCCGCGCGGTGCTGGGGGCGCTGCTCGGCGGCATCGATATCGACGCGCAGGTCACGCAGCTGTCGGGCGGCGAGCGCCGCCGCACCATGCTGGCCGCCGTGCTCCGCGTCCCGCACGACCTGCTGCTGCTCGACGAGCCGACCAACCACCTGGACATCGAGGCCATCCGCTGGCTGGCCGGGTACCTGCGGGAGTTCGGCAAGAGCTACGTGGTGGTGACCCACGACCGGTGGTTCCTGGACGAGGTCTGCGAGCAGACCTGGGAGCTGGCCGACGGCCAGGTTCACGCCTACGATGGCGGCTACTCGGCTTACGTGCTGGCCCGCGCGGAGCGGGCGCGGCTGGCCCAGGCCGCCGA